>WNGG01002089.1_pt1 | contig 22721 bp, 44 predicted proteins | sample 5400661 | NCBI WGS metagenome assembly WNGG01 (sample SAMN13153372, study PRJNA577476) | soil metagenome | isolation source: 100 cm soil or saprolite under Garry oak tree replicate 1 | place: USA:California | collected 2016-06-15
AGAACCTCTGCAGCTATGGCTGCGGACTAAGCAACATGGCCGATGGCTATCCGACAGTAACGGATCCGCTGGGAACCCTCTCACAGGGGGGAAAGATCTTCATCAGTCTTCACAGCTACATGGACTATGGACAGAACTCTGGCTCGTGGAACAGTGCGACCGCAGACTCGGTCGCTCAGCAGTATTACCAGGCTGTAGTATCCGGCGTCTCCAATACCGGCTGGCCCGCGTTGAATACTGAGGGTGGGACAGACCCACTCTGCTCTAGCTGCGCTCCAGACACAATACTGGACGGAAGCGCAGGCTACACCACAACAACATTCGCCTTCATACAAGCACTGACGAATCTCTACGATAGTAATACTCCTCAGAGAATCAACTGGATCTGGTGGCCCGCAGGAAGCTGGACAAACACGCCCGGAGCGGGATCGTATGGAGCGACACAGTGCAACAGCAACCCCATAGGCTGGGGCTGCCTCCTGACATTCCAACCGCTGGCTCCGCCCGCTCCCGACTTCACCATCTCAGCAACCTCGCCCAGCGCGGTCAACACCGGCCAATCCGCCAGCTCCACGATAACTATCGCGTCAGTTAACGGGTTCACCGGCACCATCACTCTGACCGACACTGTCCCCTCAGGGTTATCATGTGGAGCGATCAGTCCAGCAACCCTCTCAGGGTCCGGGACGGCGACTGTGTCGTGCAGTGGGAGCGCGGGAGGCACCTACACACTGACGATAATCGGAACCAGTGGCTCTCTAGCCCATTCAGCAGTCGCAACATTCACCATAAAACAGGCAGACTTTACCATAACCGCTTCAACACCCGCGGCCGCTAGTGCCGGCCAATCCAGTATGACGACTCTCACGATAACCGCAGTCAACGGCTTCACGGCCGCTGTTGCCTTGACGGACACGGTGCCGAACGGTCTCAGCTGCGGAAACATCAGCAGCACGAGCATAGCCGGATCAGGAACCGCCACGGTCTCATGTAGCGCAACCAACGCAGGCAGCTATACACTGACTATCAGAGGAACAAGCGGATCACTCACTCATTCCGCCAGCACGACCTTCAACTTCCGCGACTTTACCGTGATCGCCTCTTCGCCCGCGTCTGTCTCCACCGGTTCATCAGGAACATCCACGATCACGCTGAAAGCGTTGAACGGTTTCTCTGGAACGATCTCGATCTCCGACACGATTCCCTCAGGACTCTCCTGCGGCTCAGTGACACCGAGCAGCGTCAGCGGCTCCGGAACCGCAACGCTGTCTTGTAGCTCGAACAGCCAGGGAGTCTACACCGTAACTATCACTGCTACAAGCGGTTCCCTAACTCACCAAGGTACAACCGCCTTCACTTTCGGCACTCCTTCCGACTTTACAATAACAGCAACTTCACCGTCCGCTGTGAACATTGGCTCGTCTGCAACATCGACACTTACGATAAAGTTGATTCACGGGTTGACGGGCCCGGTAACCCTCACCGATAATGTGCCATCTGGGCTCAACTGTGGTTCCATCTCATCAACCAGCTTCACTGCGAATGGAACCGCAACTGTATCATGCTCATCTTCGTCCGCGTCAACTTACACGCTGACAGTCACCGGCGCGAGTGGAAGCCTGACCCATACCGCCTCAGCCACATTCACGTTCTATGGGTTCAGCCTATCAGTAAACCCTTCGAGCCTCTCGCTTAACACAGGAGCGCAAGGAACCTCCACTATCAGCCTCAACCTTCTGAACGGATTCGGCTCAACGGTCGCGCTGAGTGTTACTAGCCCAACCGGAGTAACTGCCTCGCTCAGCACCACATCCATAAGCGGATCTGGAACCTCGACCTTGACAATCAGCCCAATAGCAGTAGGCTCCTACACCGTCGTCGTGACAGGAACGAGCGGGTCACTGACAAGAACCGTATCCCTGACCATTACTGTTGGGACTCAGGTATCGCCAGTCCTGACCGCTCCATCATCAGAGAGTGTCGGTCAGACATCAACCCTCGCGTTCACAGTGACAGGCACCGAGTCTTCCGTCCCAACACCTAACCTAACCCTCTCGGCTAACCAGTTGCCATCAGGCGCGAGCTTCACAACAGTTCAAGGCTCATCGCCGGTCTCTAGCACGTTCAGGTGGACCCCCACGACGACAGATGCGCCTGGAACCTATACGGTTAGCTTCACAGTCACCGACGGCGTTTCTTCGGCCCAAGTATACGTGATCATCACCGTGGTTGCATCATATGTTCTTCCAGTAATCGTGGTGCCGGGTCCACAGAACGCGACTGTTGGAGGACACCTGCACTTCAACGTATCCGCAAACGACCCTACAGGTACTGGAGGAACAGTCACGCTTTCCGCGACAGGGCTGGCTTCTAACATGGCCTTCGACCCGGCCACCGGAGCCTTCTCATTCACCCCCGCCCAGAGCCAAGCAGGCCAGACGTACATGGTCAACTTCACCGCGACGGACGGCAACGACCCCTCATGGAACAATACCCAGTCTGTGCCAATCCATGTCCTGGGCAGCACCGCTAGTCAGCCCTCAGGCGGAGGATTCTGCCTCAGCTGCCTCCTACCCAGAGGAATGACCACAACCGCATGGCTACTAACAATAGGCGCCTTGATAGGCATAGTAGCATCGATCGCCCTCGTACACCTTAGGGCCAGTGCAGATCTGGCGGCTGCGAAGAGGAGAATGAGGTCGGTCAATACGCAGAACCAAGTTAGCCGAACATCCAACAGATACCAAGCCCCACGGAGAACGATGACTCAGTTACAGCGTAGGCGTACCACGGCCGACGACGACTAACTACAGAAAACGAGTAGAACGGTACCCTCCTACTTCAACGCAGCATTCACGGCCAGCTACGCACTCGATCTCTTTCCACGCGTCTGGAATCGCCGTAGTAGAAGTGCAGCCGCGATGACCACCAAGAACCCTAACATTCCAAGTATCGAATACGAGAGTATAGGCAGAGGAGCAGTTTTTACTGGAGCAACTACGTGTATCGTAACTTCAGAGCTTGTCGAAACACTTCCCGCAACCGCTGTAAAGGTCACATTGTAATCGCCGGGGGCCTGGGCATCAGAGGGAGTCCATTGGAAGATTGAGGATGTTCCCCCTGTGAAGGACTGGGTCGATGAGAACGTGGCACCTGGAGGCAGACCGGATGGGACCAGTGTCACCGTCTTTAACCCATCTGTGGCGTTAACAATGAAGCGGACCGTGGATCCAGCAGTCACCGTTTGTGCTCCAGGGATGGACAGCGCTGGTGGAGAAATAATTGTCAAGGGCTCGCAAGCAGCGGATGCACCCATATTGTTTGAATCGCCTGAGTAGAGCGCGAGCCAACTGAAGCTGCCGGCAGTGGCGAATTTCTGCGGGGTTGTTTTGGGAACGGATCCAGCGGTCACGGCGACTGGTCCGCCGACAGTTGTGGGGGCTCCTGAACAAGTTGACCCCGTGAAATACTCGTAGGTGACGGTGCCGCCCGCCTCGAAGGCATTCATCAGAACTGCAGAGTCAGTTACCGAGCCTCCCGTGAGAATCGAGGAGGCGGAGAGACTTGTTGTGATAGATGGTTGCGCTCTGAGGGCCGAAATGGAGATCATCGTCGAGCGCGACAATGAGCCAAGTGTGCCAGTCACCGTTACTGTGAACGTCGTGCTGGCGGAGGATTTGCAGGATATTGCTGAGGTTCCTGAGCCGGCAATGTTGATGTTAGTAAGCGTACAGGAGAGTCCCGTGGTTGGAGACGTTGCAACCGTCAGAGCCACTGTTCCAGCAAACCCGTTAACCCCGGTCAGTGTCAAGGTCGAATTTCCAGTGGCGCCCACTGTTACGCTAAGTGTCGCTGGGCTGGCCGCGACCGTAAAATCTTGGACTACGAAGGTTACTGTCGTTACGTGTGATTTTGGTGCGCTTGTGCCTGTCACACCGACATGGACTGTCGACGCTAAACCAAAGGTGCACGAGAGCGTCCCGCTACCAGATCCTGTCACGCTTGTCGGCGAGACGGTGCACGAGGTACTGTTCGTCGCCAAGCTCACAACCCCGGCGAAGCCATTGAGAGGTGTGACCGTAAAGGCCGAAGTTCCGGTAGCTCCCACGTTCAGAGCTACCGATGCAGGGTTCGCAGCAACCGTAAAGTCCGTCACGATGAATGACACGGTCGTTGAGCGAGACAAAGTTCCACTCGTCCCAGTTATTGGGACCGTATAGTTCGCAGCGATTGATGAGCTGCAAGACATGGTTGCGGTTCCGGAGCTTGTGAGAGTTGCTGGTGTAATCGCGCTGCAGGATAGGTTGGCCGGGACAGTGTCGGCTAGTGCTATCGTTCCTGTAAACCCGTTGAACGAGGAGACTGTGATCGTTGAGGTTGCGGAGGTTCCGGCCAGTACCGCGGCAGGGGAAGTTGCTGAGACTGAAAAGTCAGATACAGTGAAAGTGACAGTCGTTGAGTGAGATAACGTGGCGCTCGTTGCGGTTACCGTGACAACATAGTTACCTGGAATCGTAGAGTTGCATGACAAAGTTGCTGTTCCAGAATTCGCGACGCTGTTAGGTGTAAGCGCGCCACATGAGAGATTCGTTGGCACTGTATCAGTCAAGCTAACGGTTCCAGTGAAGCCGTTGATCGCCGGAAGAGCGGTAACAGTGATGGTCGATGTTCCAGCAACGCCTGCATTCACGGTCACACCGGTTGGACTGGCGCTGATTGTGAAGTCTTGAACCGTGTAAGTGACAGTTGCAGAGTGAGACAGGGTACCACTAGTTCCAGTCACAGTTACAGTGAAAAATCCCGCAGAACCAGTGCATGATAGAGTGGAAGTGCCCGAACCCATGTCACTAGTGGGAGTGAGAGTGCAGATGAGGCCTGTTGAAGGCGACACAGTGGAGGCGAGACTGACAACTCCAGCGAAGCCATTGACCGCGGTTATCGTGACCGTTGAGGTACCTGCTACTCCGGCGTTGACTGTGACACTCGTTAGGGTGGTGGCTATTGTGAAGTCCTGTACAGTGAAGGTGATGGTTGCCGAGTGGGATAGACTACCGCTGGTGCCTGTTACGGTAACAGTGTATGCTCCAGCAGTGCCAGAACATGATAGTGTCGAAGTGCCTGATCCGGTCAAGCTTGTAGGACTGAGAGTGCATGTCAAACCTGTCGCTGGGCTGACGGTTGAAGTGAGTCCTACAAGACCACTGAAGCCGTCAAGAGCTGTTACCGTTATTGCTGAAGGCCCTGCGACACCGGCGTTAATAGTGACACTAGACGGGCTCGCGGATATCGCGAAATCCTGGATGGTGTAAGTGACGGTTGCAGAGTGGGAAAGTGTCCCACTCGTTCCTGTTACGGTCACAGTGTAAGATCCCGCGCCGCCGGAGCAGGATAGCGTCGAGCTCCCTGATGTCCCGAGGGTTATACTGGTCGGGGTAAGAGTGCACGTAAGACCCGTAGCCGGCGATACCGCTGCGACCAGCGATACTGTTCCGGCGAAACCTTGCAGAGCAGGAAGGCTAGTGACGCTGATATTTGATGTCCCCGCGGTTCCCGCGTTGGCAGTGAGGCTGGTCAGGCTTGCGGCCACTGTGAAGTCCTGCACGGTGTAGGTTACGGGCGCCGAGTGAGACAGGCTGCCACTGCCTCCCGTTACAGTGACAGTGTAGGAGCCCGCACTGCCACTGCATAACAGAGTGGAGGTTCCTGATAAGCCGAGTGTTGCACTAGTTGGACTCAATGTGCATGTCAATCCAGTGGAGGGAGAAATTGAGGTTGTCAGAGCGACTGTACCGGTGAACGAGTTGATCGAAGCCACACTAACCGTAGAGGTTCCAGCAACGCCTGCGTTAACAGTAACGCTTGTTGGGCTGGCTGTTACCGAGAAGTCTGAGACCGCAACGCTGTAGCCAACTGTTGCTGAATGGGATAGAACTCCACTGGCGGCGGTCACGGTGACCGTGAAGCTTCCACTCGTTGTTGCGGTGCAGGACAGCGTAGAGGCTCCTGATCCAGTGATGGTGGTAGGTGTTGTGGTGCATGTCATGCCGGCAGTCGGAGATGCTGCGAATACTAGGCTGACTACTCCAGTGAACCCGTTGACGGCGACGATAGTGATCGTCGATGTTCCGGCTTTGCCAACATTGACAGCAACACTCGTGGGGCTAGCTGAGATAGTGAAATCCTGGATCGTGTAGGTTACGGTTGCCGAGTGGGACAGCCCGCCACTGCTTCCAGTAACTGTGACCAAGTAGGTTCCCACACTTCCAGAGCATGATAGCGTGGCCGTCCCAGAGGCTCCCAGTGTTACGCTTGTCGGAGATGGTGTGCAGCTCAGGGCTGTGGAAGGCGAGACAGTCGATGTTAGTGCGACTGCTCCAGTGAAGCCTTGAAGTGAAGTGAGGGTGATGGTTGATGTCCCGGAAACGCCAGCGAAAACACTCACGCTGGTTGGACCTGCCGAGACCGTATAGTCCTGGACCGCGTAGGTGACGGTTGCAGAGTGAGATAAGGATCCGCTAGTACCGGTAACTGTGACCGTGTAAGCTCCAGCTGATCCACTGCATGAGAGGATCGAGGCCCCGGCTATGCCCACAGTAACACTGGTTGGTGAAAGTGTGCAACCTAGTCCTGTGGCCGGGGATACAGTCGCGACGAGGGTGACGGTGCCGGTGAATCCTTGGAGAGCTGTTGCCGTGATTGTGGATGTTCCACCGGTGCCGGCCAAAGCAGTAACGCTGGTGGGGCTAGCGGAGACTGCGAAGTCTTGAACTGTGTAGGCTATCGCCGCAGAGTGAGTTAAGCTACCACTCGCCCCGGTTACAGACACGATGTACGAACCTGCGCTTCCAGTGCAGGAGAGTGTGGAGGTGCCAGAGCCTGTAACGCTCGTCGGAGTGAGGTTGCACGTCAATCCTAAGGTGGGAGAAATTGTTGCTGTTAGACTAACAACTCCACTGAAACTTTGGAGAGCGTTCAGAGTAATTATTGAGGTGCCCGCGGTCCCAGCATTGATGGTGACAGACGCTGGACTCGCATCTATGGTGAAGTCCTGGATAACGTAGGTAACAGTTGCAGAGTGAGTCAGAGAACTACTAGTGCCCGTTACTGTAACTGTATAGCTGCCTGCTGACCCGTTGCACGAGAGCGTCGAAGTAGCTGAGTTCCCTAGCGTTATACTCGCTGGGGACAGGGAACATACTAGACCAAGGGTCGGAGAACTAACGCTAGTGAGCGTTACAGTTCCTGTGAATCCTTGAACGGCCGTCACTATGACGGTAGATGCCCCATTTGCTCCAGCATTCGCCGTGACCACGGAAGGAGTAGCAAGTACTTGGAAGTCCCGTACTGTCACCGAAACAGTCGCAGAATGTGATAACGAACCGCCCGTCCCGGTCGCTGTTACTGCATAACTTCCGGCTGAACCAGAGCATGAAAGGATCGATGTATCGCTGGTAGTTGTTCCGCTAAGAGAAATGCTGATCGGAGAAAATGCGCAAGTCAAGCCTGTAGAAGGCGAGACCGTTGAAGCAAGTGAGATAGTCCCGGCAAATCCTTCAAGGGCAGATACTGTTACTGTTGAGGTTCCGGATGATCCCGCAAACGCAGACAAGGTTGTGGGACTAGCCGCTAGCCTATAATCCTGGATGACGTAGGTGAGAGTCGCGGTGCGAGTGAGACCGCTACTTGCCCCGCTAACTGTCACTGCGTATGAGCCGGCCAAGCCCGAACATGAAAGGGTCGACGTTCCACTTGTCGCAATGATGTTGAGCGCAACGCCGGTCGGAGAGAGAGTGCAAGTGAGACCTGTTGATGGAGCGACTCCTTCGGCGAGCGAAACAGTACCGACGAATCCGTCTAATCCTGTGGCCGTGATTGTTGAGGTCCCAGTGGCCCCTGCCAGTATGTTTACGCTCGCTGAGCCAACCCCGACCGTGAAATCTTGGATTGTATAGGCAACTGAACTTGAATGGGTCAGACCGTTGCTTGTACCGGTAACTGTTACGACGTAAGAGCCGGCGGTACCGGAGCATGACAATGATGATGTAGCACTCGACGCTGTACTGCTGAGCGCGAGGCTAGTCGGGCTCAGACCGCAAGTCAGCCCCGTCAGAGGTGCAACAGTCTGTGACAAAGCGACCGTACCTACGAACCCATCCAGTCCGGTCGCAACCACTGTCGAAGAGCCTGTTGATCCTGCAAGGGCTGTCAAACTTCCCGGACTAATTGTCAGAGCAAAGTCCTGAACCGTGTACGTCACCGTCGCTGATGCCGTGTTCGAACCGCTGGTCCCGGTAACACTCACAGTGTAGACTCCCGCCTGTCCCGAACAAGACAGAGCGGAGTTTCCAGACGCTGTGAGGCTTGTAACACTGAGTGTACAAGACAACCCCGTGCCAGGCGAAACCGCGTTGGCCAGGCTTACAGTTCCAATGAATCCGTTAGCGTAAGCGACCGTTACCGTTGAGGCGCCTGTCAAGCCCGCGAGCAGAGTGACACTCGTTGGACTCGCGGTCAAACTGAAAGCAGTCGCGATAGTGTACGTTACCGTAGTGGATCGACTTAGCCCACCACTGGTGCCTCCTACTGTTACTGTGAACGCTCCTGACGTCGCGCTGGTTGTGCAAGAGAGCGTCGAGGTACCTGAAGATGGAGTTGGGGTCAGCGCTATGCTCGTGGGACTGAGACCGCAGGTGAGACCCGTTAATGGCGTGATTGTAGCAACTAGACTAACCGTTCCCGTAAATCCGTTCAACCCAGTAACGGTGACAATTGATGTTCCCGGCGTACCCGAGAAGATCAGTACGCCTGCTGGGTTCGCGCTTAACGCGAAGTCTTCAACTGTATACGTTACGCTAGTCGTGTGACTTAGGTTGGAGCCAGTTCCGGTCACGGTTACGGTGTAGACTCCGACAGTGCCAGAGCAGGATAAAGTAGACATCCCACTGGTCGTTGTGCCGCTCAGAACGACGCTCGTCGGGGACAGTGTACAACTCAGACCCGTGGAAGGCGAAGACACGACCGAAAGCGGAACAGCGCCGGCGAAACCGCTGAGACTGGTAATTGTGATGGTCGAGGTCCCAGCAGAGCCAGACAACATGCTTACGCTTGTCGGGCTTGCAGCAACAGTGAAATCTTGAACCGTATATGCGACGGGTACAGTGTGAGTAAGCCCGCCACTGGAGCCGGTAACTGTTACAGTGTATGAGCCAGCGGTGCCCGAACATGATAGCGTTGAGGTTCCGCTGGCAGTCGTGATGCTAAGCGTGATACTTGGCGGTGAGACGGTGCATGCCAGACCCATCGAAGGTGAGATCGTGGTGGATAGGGAGATCGTAGCTGTAAGACCTTGGAGGCCGGTGAGCGTGATAGTCGAGCCTCCTGATGCTCCGGCTAAGATGGCCACACTTGTCGTGTCGATGACTATAGTGAAGTCTTGGACCGTGTAGTTGACTGTCGATGAGTGAGTGAGGGAACCGCTAGTGCCGGTAACCGCCACTGCATAAGTTCCGGATGATCCACTGCAGGAAAGAGTGCTAGTTCCGGTGCTACCTAATGTCAGGCTCGGAGGAGAGAGACTACAGGTTAGACCGGTAGTGGGAGAGATACTAGACGTGAGTGTGATGGTGCCGGTGAATCCCTGGACGTTAGTCACGATCACAGTGGTGGTCCCAGTTGCTCCAGCGTTCGCCATAACGCTAGTCGGGGTTTCGGCGACGGTGAAGTCTTGCACTGTCACGGTCACTGTGGTAGAGTGGGGGGCAAGAGACCCACTGGTCCCAGTTACCGTCAGTGTGTAGCTTCCAGCGGAGCCAGAGCAGGAGAGCGTTGAGGTGGCCGAAGTTCCAAGAGTCACGCTACTGGGCGTTAGTGTGCAAGATAGACCAGTAGATGGAGTTATGGAAGTACTCAGGCTTACGGTGCCGGTGAACCCATTGATTGAAGCGATTGTAACAATCGAGGTCACAAGAGAGGTCGCATTAGTCGTCAGGTTGGCTGGGCTGGTGGCGATGGAGAAGTCTTGGACGTTTATGCTGTAAGTCACGGTCGCTGCGTGGAAAAGTGATCCACTAGATGCTGTGACCGTTACCGTGTAGGATTTGCTCGCCGTTGCGGTGCAAGAGAGCGTAGACGTGCCTGAGCCGCCCGTGATTGTAGTGCTGGTCAAACTGCACGTTAAGCCGGTCGTGGGCGAGGCTGCGAAAGTCAGCGTGACTGTATCCGAGAAACCGTTGGCGGGGCTCACGGTTATTGTCGAGCTCAGAGCCGAATTGATGTTGCCGCTCAGACTGGTCGGATTCGCACCCACTGCGAAGTCTTCGACTGTGAATATCGCCGTCGCAGAGTGCGAGAGCGTTCCACTTGTACCGGTGATAGTAAGCGTGTATGTTCCGGCTATGGCGGAACTGCAAGACACAGTCGCGGTGCCTGCGGCTGGGAGGCTGGGTGGCGAGACTGGGCCGCAGCTTAGACTGGTGGGTATGCTGTCAGTCAAGGTTACGGTTCCGGCGAAGCTGTTTGTGTAGTTCACTGTTATTGTGGATGTGGCAGGGACGCTCGCGTCGACCGCCGGGGGAGAAACTGCGCTTATGCTAAAGTCCGTAATTTTGACGGTTGCACTCGCCGTGTGGGACAAAGTGCCACTTGCGCCTGATATGCTCAAGCCGTAGTTTCCAGCAATCGCGGAACTGCAGGAGACAGTTGCGGTTCCTGATCCTGTGATGCTAGAGGGAGTAATAGGACTGCAAGTCAGTCCAGAAGCCGCTGTATCGGTGAGGCTGACGGTTTCGGTGAACCCATTCAGTGCGGTGACGGTGATTGTCGATGTCGCGGAAGTTCCGACAGTTACGGCTGCGGGTGAACTGGACGTGATCGAAAAGTCGGCGACGGCGTAAATCACTGTCCTGGAGTGGGAGAGCGTTCCACTCGATCCCGTGATCGTAGCCTGGAAGTTGCCCGACGCTGAGCCCGTGCAGAACAGTGTTGATGTTCCAGACCCGCCGCTTACACTCGTGGGGCTAACGTTGCACAGGAGATCCGTGGAGTTAGTGGTCTCAGAGAGGGAGACCGTGCCGGTGAAGCCGTTTAGAGGAGTGACGTTGATTGCCGATGAGCCTTTCGTGCCTGTGTTCACTTGGACAGTCGTGGGATTGACTGTTATTGCAAAGTCTTGTATGTGATACACTACGGTGGTTGAGTGAGATAGACCGCGGCTGGTGCCGGTTACGGTCGCTAGATAGTTTCCTGCAACGGTTCCGTTGCAGGATAATGCGGATGTCCCGCTGCCGCCAGTGAGAGTTCCGGGAGTTATCGTGCATGAGAGGTTCGTAGAGTTTGAGCTGGCAACAAGGGCCACGGATCCGGTAAATCCGTTAACTGGCGCTAGTGTCACTGTCGAAGAGCCGGGTGAACTAGCGATGATGGTAACTGAGGTTGGACTAGCGTTTACAGTGAAGTCTTGAACGATGAAGGTGACTGTTGTGGAATGAACGAGAGCTCCACTCGTGCCGGTTAACGAGACCGGTACAATCGAAGTAGTTGAGAAAGTGCATGAGAGCGTTGCGCTGCCCGAGCCGGTCAAGCTGGTAGGAGTAAGAGTGCACGATGTGTTGTTTGAAGTGAGACTTACGGCTCCAGCGAAGCCGTTCAAGGCCGTTATGGTTAAGCTGGACGAACCTGCAGAGGCAACATCGACGTTGACATTTGTGGGGCTCGCTGCAACTGTAAAGTCTTGGACCTTGTACAGGACACTCGATGAGTGTGAGAGGGAGGCGCTCGTTCCCGTTACCCCCACATGGATTGAACTGGCGGAGGCGAAGGTGCAGGATAAGGTGGCACTACCGGAACCAGTAACACTCGTGGGATTTATCGTGCATGATGTGCTGTTCGTCGCGAGACCGACTAGGCCGGCAAAACTGTTCAGTGCATCAACAGTGATTGTTGATGTTCCTGTGCTACCTACGTTTACAGTAACCGTCGGAGGACCAGCAGTTATCGCAAAGTCTTGGATTGCAAATGTGAGAATAGCCGAATGGGAGAGGCCGGCACTTGCGCCTGTCACGGCAACGTGGACAGTTGAAGGAGACGTGAAGGAGCATGAGATAGTGGAACTGCCTGAACCTGCAACGCTAGTAGGTAACAGCGTGCATCTTGTGCTGTTGCTTGTTAGACCCACGACTCCAGTGAAGCTGTTGAGTCCTGTTACAGTAATGGTCGAAGTAACTGGTGAACCGGCATTGCCGGTTATATTGATTGGATCGGCAAAGATTGTAAAGTCCTGAACGACGAAGGTTACTGTCGTCATATGGGACAGAGAGCCACTAATTCCTGTAACGAAGACGGAAAATGTGCCGACGGAAGCAAAATCACACGAGAGGGTTCCGCTACCCGATCCTGTTACGGGTGCAGGGGTCACGCTGCACGCCGTGCTGTTGGTTGACAGATTGACGATTCCGAGGAAGCCGTTCAGCCCTGTTATGGCGATGTTCGACGTACCTGCAGAACCGGTATTGACAGTTACGGAGGTGGGATTGGCCGCGATTGAGAAGTCTTGGACGATAAATGTGACTGTTACGGTGTGAGATAGGGACGCGCTTGTCCCTGTGACTCCTACATGAACAGTGCTTGGAGACGAGAAATTGCAGGATAGACTTGCAGAGTCTGAACCTGTAACGCTGTTGGGAATAACAGTGCATGAGGTGGAGTTTGTTCCCAGATTAACAACCCCTGAGAAACCGTCTAGTCCAGTCACTGTAACGGTCGATGTACCTGTGGTGCCAGCATTGACCGTGATGCTGGTTGGACTAGCTGTGACCGCAAAGTCTTGTACGGTAAAGGTTACGGTAGCGGAGTGGGACAGAGAGCCGCTTGCACCAGTGACCGCCACGGTAATTTTTGATGATGTTCCGAATGTGCATGATAAGGTAGCGCTGCCAGAACCGGTCACACTTGTCGGGGAGACCGTGCATGCAGTGCTGTTTGTCGTTAGAGTCACGACCCCAGCGAAGTTGTTCAGCGAGGTTATTGTGATTGTCGAGGTCGCTGCGGTGCCCGCGTTGACCGTCAAATTCGTCGGACTAGCTGAGATCGTGAAGTCTCGGGAGGTGTAAGTGATGGTTGCAGAATGAGATAGGCTACCGCTGGTTCCAGTAACCGTAACAGTATAGTTTCCTGCACTACCATTACAAGATAGTGTGGACGTGCCTGAGATACCCAGGGATACACTCGCAGGCGATAGCGTACAAGTCAGGCCCGTGGATGGGAACACCTCGTCTGTTATGGTCACTGTCCCCGTGAAGCCCTGGAGCGGGCTTACGGTAATTGTTGAAGTACCTGCTGTCCCCGAGCTGATCATCGCTGTCGTGGGGCTCGCTGAAACCGTGTAGTCTTTCACAGTGTAGGCGACGGTTGCGGTGTGGGACAATGAACTGCTTGTTCCGGATACGGTTACCGTGTATGTTCCCGCACTTCCAGTGCATGACAGAGTAGAAGTTCCGGAACCTGTCACACTAGTCGGAGTTAGCGTGCAAGTTAGGCCAGTCGACGGGGACACCGTTGCGGTTAGGCCAACGACTCCACTGAAGCTTTGGAGAGCTGCTACTGTGATAGTTGATATGCCTGCTACACCTGCGTTAGTGGAGACGGTCGTCGGACTCGCTGCTACTGCGAAGTCTTGGACCATGTAGGTTACAGTCGCTGAGTGCGATACCGTACCGCTTGTTACAGTAACGGTTACAGCGTATGCACCTGCAGAGCCGTCGCAGGATAGAGTCGAAGTTCCAGAACCAGTAACGCTGGTTGGAGACGGCGTGCACGTAAGACCGGTGGAAGGTGAAACAGATGCAGCTAGGCTCACGACACCGCTGAAGCCTTGAAGAGCGGTCACTGTGATCGTCGAGGTTCCCGAGACTCCAGCCAGAACAATGACGCTGGTTGGACTGGCCGCTATCGTGAAGTCCTGTAGAGTGTATGTCAACGTCGCAGAGTGAGATAGTGAGCTGCTAGTTCCCGTCACGGTAACGGTGTAACTTCCAGCGGACCCGTTACAAGACAGAGCGGAGGTCCCCGAGCCGGTGACGCTTGTCGGAGTTAGAATGCAAGTCAGACCTGTTGAAGGCGAATCTGTCGCGGTGAGACTGACTACTCCGCTAAAGCCCTGCAGAGCGTTGACCGTAATCGTGGAAGACCCAGAAGCGCTTCCAAGCACAGTAACGACCGTTGGACTGGCTGCGATGGCAAAGTCTTGGACCGTGTATGTTACAGTTGCTGAGTGAGATAGACTACCGCTGGTTCCGGTTACGGTCACGGTGTAAGAGCCTGCACTGCCTAAGCATGACAAGGCCGACGTGCCGGAGGTTCCCAGAGTTGCACCCGTCGGAGATAGAGTGCAAGCAAAACCGGTCGAAGGTGAGACAGTGTCGGTTAGAGCGACAGTTCCGGCGAAGCTTTGGACAGATGTGACTGTTATTCTCGAAGTTCCGGAAATTCCTGCGAGGTCGGTGACGCTGGTCGGACTAGCCGACACCGTAAAGTCTTGGACAGTGTACGTGAGAATCGCAGAGTGAGATAGCGAGCCGCTAGTTCCCGTTACGGTTACAGCGTAGGGTCCCGCGGTCCCGTTACATGATAGTGTAGAGCTCCCTGAACCAGTTACACTCGTTGGGGTCAGTGTACAGTTGAGTCCGGTAATGGGAGATACACTTGCAGTTAGGCCCACTACTCCATTGAACCCTTGTTGAGCAGTCACAGTGATCGCTGAGGTGCCCGATGTACCAGCGTTCGCGTTGACCGATGTCGGGCTTGCGGCGATAGTAAAGTCTTGGACCGTGTAGGTTACGGATGCTGAGTGTGAGAGGTTACTACTAGTTCCCGTCACGGTGACGGTGTAGGCGCCTGCCGAGCCGCTACAAGAGAGCGTTGCGGCCCCAGAACCAGTAACACTGGTCGGCGTAAGGGTGCAAGTAAGACCAGTTGACGGAGAGACAACCGAAGTTAAGCTGACGACGCCACTGAAGCTTTGCAGAGCTGTAACCGTAATTGTTGAGGTCCCGGAAACTCCTGCGAGAAAAACAACGGAGGTCGGACTGGCCGAGATGGTAAAGTCTTGCACTGTGTCTGTTACGGTCGCAGAATGAGATAGCGAGCTGCTGGTTCCAGTAACTGTCACCGTGTAGGATCCAGCTGAGCCTGAGCAGGAAAGCGTGGAAGCGCCTGATGTCCCCAGGGTAAGGCTCGTCGGGGATACTGTGCATGTCAAACCGGTTGAAGGCGATACGCTTGAGGTTAGAGTGACGGTTCCCGTGAACCCTTGAAGCGAGTTGACGCTGATAGTCGCAGTTCCGGAAACTCCTGCGAGAGCAGTAAAAGCCGTTGGGCTAGCTGAGACTGTGAAATCTTGGGCGGTGAATGTGACAGAAGCTGAGTGAGAGAGCGAACTACTCGTACCTGTAACAGTAACAGTGTAGATTCCCGCGGACCCACTGCAGGACAGGCTAGAGGTTCCAGATCCACTAACGCTCGTCGGAGAGAGAGTGCATGTCAGACCTGTTGAGGGCGATATTGTATCGGTTAGAGAAACGAGGTCATTGAAGCCGCTCTGACTTGTAACGGTTACAGTTGAGGTTCCCGTAGATCCTGCGAGACTGGAAACCGCTGTCGGGTTGGCGTTCACCGTAAAGTCTTGAGATGCAAATGAAACCGTAGCGGAGACACTGTTGGGCCCATTTGCACCGGTCACCGTGACAGTGTAGGCCCCTGCAGATCCAGAACAGGACAGGGCCGATGTGCCTGAGGTTCCCAGAGCTATGCTCGTTGGTGATAGTGTGCAGGTGAGAGCACTACTTGGTGTAACTGACGAAGTCAGGCTAACGGTGCCCGTGAAACCGCTTTGCGCGACAACTGTGATCGTCGAGGTTCCAGTGGAACCCGCAAGGGCCGTGATAACTGTCGGATTGGCGGTTACGTTGTAAGCTGTTCCAGAGTTGACGGCCACCGTCGCACTGGTCGTTAAACCGCCACCTGTTCCAGTGACGGTCACTGTGAAGGTGCCAGGCGATGAGGAGGTGCAAGACAGAGTCGAAGCTCCTGTGGCAGATCCACTGCTGAGTGTGACGCTGTTCGGTGATAAGGTGCAAGCTAGACCAGTAGACGGGGAAATAGCCGTAGTGAGACTGACAGTTCCTGCAAACCCGTTGCGACCTGTGACCATTATGGCCGAGTTTCCATTTCCGCCTGAGGGAAAGTTCAGGGTTGTGGGATTGGCGGCCACTGTGAAGTCTTGTACTGTGTAAGTGACTGTCGCAGAGTGAGATAGAGTATCACTCGTGCCTGTAACGGTCACTGTGTATACTCCTGAGGATCCGTTGCAGGATAGGCTCGAAGTTCTGGATCCAATTACGCTCGTTGGAGTTAGAGAGCACGTTAGACTACTAGCAGGACTAGTGCTCGAGGCTAAGCTGACAGCTGCACTGAAACCATTCTGGGCAGTTGTGGAGATGGTCGATGTTCCGGCAGTACCCGCGTTCACGGTGACGCTGGTTGGATTCGCCGAGATCGTGAAATCTTGGACGTTGTAGATCACGGTTGCTGCATGAACTAGGGAACCACTCGTTCCGGTTACTGTTACAGTGTAAGTGCCTGCTGATCCAGTGCATGAAAGTGTGGGGGTTTGAGAGGCTCCCAGGGTGATGCTGCTGGGTGTTAGAGTGCAGGTCAAGCCGGTAGCTGGGGATATCGAAGAGGTTAGGGCGACTGTCCCTGTGAAGCCGTTTACCGGCGCAACTGTAATGTTTGAGGTGCTAGCAACTCCAGCGTTTGCGGTGAGGCTCGTCGGAGCAGCGGCCACGGTGAAGTCCTGGACAGCGTAAGTTACTGTCGCAGAGTGAGACAGGGGTCCACTCATCCCTGTTACCGTCACGGTGTAGGTTCCAGCTAAGCCAGAGCATGACAGCGTAGAGGTGCCAGAGCCTGTTACGCTGGTCGGAGCAAGCGTGCAGGACAGACCAGCGGCTGGACTGATGCTCGAGGTCAGGCTGACGACTCCATTGAAGCTTTGCAGTGCAGTGATTGTGACGGTCGAGGTGCCTGCGGATCCTGCGTTCGAAGCGACAGCAGTTGGACTAGTAGCTACCGCAAAGTCTTGAACAGTGTCGGCGACTGTGGCAGAATGAGTTAGGCTGGTGCTTGTGCCAGTTACTGTTACAGTGTAGCTTCCTGCAGACCCGCTGCATGATAGAGTAGAGGTGCCTGAAGAGCCAAGTGTCACACTCGTCGGAGTGAGCGTACAACTCAATCCAGTAGAAGGAGACACTGAGAGTGTGAGAGACACTGTTCCGGTGAACGCGTTGATCGAGGTTGCGGTGATAGTAGATGTGCCGGCAGTGCCGGCGAGAACAATTACACTCGTTGGGCTCGCTGTAACAGAAAAGTCTGGCACAGCTATGATGTATGTGACGGCGGCACTGTGGGATAGAGTCCCACTCGTGCCGGTTACTGTGACTACGTAACTACCGCTAGTGGTTGCAGTGCAGGACAGGGAAGAAGTTCCGGAGCCGGTACCGCTGGTTGGAGTAAGAGTGCAACTGATTCCGGTCACCGGGCTGCTAGTCGAAGTCAAGCTCACAACCCCAGCGAAGCCGTCGACCGAACTCACGGTGATTGTCGATGTTCCTGCCTGGTTAACATTCAAGCTCACACTCGTCGGGTTGGCCGCGACGGTGAAGTCCTGGATGGTGTAGGCCACAGTTGAAGAGTGAGACAGAGTCCCGCTGGCTCCGGTCAGCGTGACGGTGTAGGTTCCAGCAGTACCACTGCATGAGAGTGTAGAAGTGCCTGAAGTTCCCAGTGTTACACTAGCCGAGCTCAGTGTGCAGGTTAGACCCGAAGAAGGTGATACTGCGGCTGCAAGCGTTACCGTTCCAGTGAAGCCTAGGGCGGGGGCGATAGTTATCGTTGAATTGCCTATAGTGCCCGCGTCAACCGTGACGGAGGTAGGACTAGCTGTGACCGTGAAGTCTTTCACAGTATAGCTCACCGTCAAAGAGTGAGATAGTGAGCCGCTTGTCCCAGCAACAGTTGCCGTGTAGGTTCCAGCGCTCCCAGTGCAAGATAGAGTGGACGTGCCTGAGCCGGTGACACTTGCTGGAGTAAGTGTGCAGGTAAGGCCTGTCGTCGGGGAGATTGTCGCGGTTAGACTGACCAACCCGCTGAAGCCTTGTAGAGCTGTTATCGTGATTGTTGAGGTGCCTGCAGTCCCCGCGTTGGTAGAGACGGACGTGGAACTCGTTGCCACTGTGAAGTCTTGCACAGTGTAGGTTACCGTTGCAGAGTGAGACAGAGAACCGCTCGTACCGGTTACAGTGACGTGAACTAAACCAGCTGATATGAAGGTGCACGATAGAGTGGAGCTACCAGAGCCAGTGACAATTGTGGGCGATACAGTGCATGAGGTGCTGTTGGTAGCGAGATTAACAACACCCGTAAAACCGTTCGAACTGGTAACGGTTACGGTCGACGTAGCTGCAGTCCCAGCGCTTACAGCGATGCTGGTTGGGCTGGCAGATATAGTGAAGTCTTGGACTGTGTAGGCTACTATTGCGGAGTGAGACAGAGAAGCACTCGTACCGGTAATTGTAACGTAAGCTGTTGATGCAGACGCGAACGTGCACGATAATGTAGAGGTCTCTGAACTAGTCACGCTCGTAGGAGTAACAGTGCACGATGTGCTGTTCGTTGCGAGGCTAACGACACTTGCGAAACCATTCAACCCGGTTACCGTAATGGTGGAAGGTGCAGCCGTTCCGGCGTTGACTGTGATGGAGGTAGGAGAAGCGGCTATGGTGAAGTCTTGGACCGTGTAGACTACATTTGCAGAGTGAGATCGCGAACCGCTTGTGCCGGTAACGCTTAGGTGAATCGTGGAAGCAGTGGTAAAGGTGCACGACACAGTGGCACTACCCGAGCCAGTCACACCGGTCGGACTGACGGTACATGAGGTGCTGTTGGTCGTAAGAGTGACTACTCCGCTGAATCCTTGGAGTCCCGCTACCGTAATCGTAGAAGTTCCCGCACTCCCAACACTTACCGTCACCGTTGTTGGACTGACGGTTAACGTGAAGTCCTGGACTGTGAACGTTACTGTCGCAGAGTGAGACAGCGAACCGCTAGTCCCTGTTACTCCAACGTGAACAACTCCCGTTGAAGAGAAGTTACAGGATAGCGCAGATGTACCGGAGCCTGTAACACTAGTCGGACTAGCGGTGCAAGAGGTGCTGTTTGTGGCAAGATTGACAGAGCCCGCAAAACCGTTGAACGCGGTCATCGTGATCGTCGAAGTGCCCGCAGTACCCGCGACAACCGTGACTGAGGTTGGGCTGGCCGTTATTGCGAAGTCTTGGACTGTGTAGTTAACCGTCGTCGATGCAGTATTCTGGCCACCTGTACCGTTCACGGTTACAGAGTAAAGTCCCTCTGAGCCCGAGCAAGAGAGAGTTGAGTTTCCTGATCCCGTGAATGATGTCACACTGAGGGAGCAAGAAAGTCCGGTGCTTGGAGAAACTGTGTAATTGAGAGTCACTGTCCCTATGAAAGTGGGGGCGTATGTGACGGTAATCGTCGATTTGCCGGTAGAACCCGTGATGGTATTGACATTCGTGGGGTTGGCCGTTACCGTAAACGCTGTTCCTACAGTATACGTAATTGAAGCAGAGCGAGATAATCCACCAGCGGTCCCTGTTACAGTTACGGTGAATGTTCCCGATGTCGCTGAGTCTATACATGACAAGGTCGACGTCCCGGAAGTTGTGGTTGCGTTGAGAGCAACGCTTCCAGGGATCAGAGTGCATATCAGACCAATGGAAGGCGAAATGTTGTCGGTCAGCGTGACCGTTCCGGTGAAGCCTTGAAGGCCCGCAACTGTGATGGTGGATGATGTGCTACTTCCCAAGAATACGGTTACACTAGTCGGGCTTGCGCTAACTGTAAAGTCTTGGACCTTGTAGGAGACTGAAGCGGTATGAATTACTCCGTTGCTGGATCCCGTAATTGTTACAGTATAAGCGCCAGCCGACCCGGAGCAGGATAGAATCGAGGTGGCATTTGGGGTGGTCGTGCTCACAGCTAGACTCGTTGGAGACAAGCTGCAAATCAAACCAGTAGACGGCGAGACAGCATCCGAGAGTACCACGGTTCCAGAGAATCCGTCGAGGCTACTCCCTGTAATTGTAGAGGTCCCAGCCGTTCCAGCAAGAACAGTCACACTTACAGGCGATGGAAGAATTCTGAAGTCTTGGACTGTGAGGGTCATGATTACAGAGTGTGTAAGCTGGCCGTTTGTCCCAGTGAGGTTCAAAGTGTAGACGCCGGCTAACTGTCCAGACTTGACGTCTATCCCGGTCGTGTTACTAGCTGTTGTCAACCTTACACTGGGAAATAGCGGAGTGGCTGCGGGTCCAGACGGCGAAACAATGACATTAACAGTGAGAGTTCCCGCAAAACCATTCGACGCTCCAAATGTAACTACAGGAAGCTGACTTTCTTGGCCTACCAACATAATGAGTGTAGAAATATTCGATGTAATTGTGAAGTCCACCACGTGGAATGAGATCGCGGTGGTAGTGTGGAACAGCGTATCGTTAGTCGCGGTGACAGTTACGGAATAATTGTTTGCAGTAGTTGAACTGCACGAAAGGATGGCGATTGCTGGTGAAGGAGGCAGGGCAAGCTTTGAAGTGGAAAGTGAACAAGTCAGGCCCGCCTGTGCCGAGAAGGTGAGCGACACTGTTCTTGAGAAGCCGTTGACGGCGTTGACTGTTATAATAGAGCTGCCTATGGATCCCACGTTTATTGAAGCTGGTGTCACAGATCCTGCCGACACTGTGAAATCGACGATGTTGAGAATTACGTGAACCGTATGACTAAGGGAATTGCTGGTTCCAGTCACTGTCAATGTGTAGTTGCCGCTTATGCTGGAACCACATGAGACGGTGGCCGACCCTGAGCCAACAATGCTACTGGGAATTATTGCCCCACAAGCTAGGCCTGACGGGACGGCGTCAGTGAGGGCGACCGTCCCGCTGAAGCCGCTCAGACTTGTGATGGCAACCGTTGCGGTCCCAGTCGATCCAGCGTTGACCTGGAGAGAGGAGACGGACGTGATGTTGAAGTCCTGAACGGTGACTGTGATGGCCACTAGGTGGAATAGGGACCCACTCGTCGCATTGACTGTCAAACTGTACGTTCCTGCCTTGCCGGTATTGAACGACAGCAAGACAGGGACAGTATTGCCAGATGTTAGGGTCACGAGTGAAGGGCTCAGCGTTATGCTGGGGCCAGATGGACTGCTTGAGGCTACGAGTGTCACGGTGCCGTTGAACCGATTTAGACTAGACACGGAGATCGTCGTTGATACACTGGTCCCCGCGTTCGTCGTCAGACTATGCTGCGGGTCGGTGGCGCTGAAATCGTACACCTTCACTAGCACGTTTGTCGATGCGGAGAACGCGGGCGAGCTTGACGATGCTGTTAGTGTAATCGTGGCGTTACCGTAGTTACTGCCTTCAACGATTAGACTGGTCGAATTTGTTCCTCCCGCTTTGAGAATCAGACTGGATGTGGCCAGTACACCTGAGGCGCACCCGCACGAACTCTGCGGTGACGAGAACGTAACGGTACCGTTGAAACTTCCGTGGCTAGTAAGAGTGACGGTTGAGGTTACTGTCGACCCCGCGGCGACCGAGAGGACTGGGGGTGAAGCAAAGAGTGTGAATCCCACCATTACGACGGTGACAAGTGTCGTACGCGTTAAGGTCCCGTTTGTCCCACTTACAGCGATATTATAGGTCCCCGAAGTTAGGGAAGCCGTAGTTACATTCAATTGCGAGAAGGCTACGAATTTTCCATTGATAGGCAGGGTAACCTGCGACGGTACCATTGTCAGCGTGGGAGCGGGGCCTGTTGCTCCAGAGGAGGAAGAGATCGATGCGCTGAGGCTAATGCTACCTGTGAAGAGTTTGATAGAGTTGACCGTCACGTTGTAGAACGCCGACGTGCCTGGCAGTATGGTCTGAGCCTTCGGGCTTGCGCTGAGGACAAAATCCGGAGCGGTTGTCGATTCTCTCCAAGCGGTAACAGGGTGAAGCTCCCACCCTGAGAAGTTGTGAGAGGAACTGTTCAGAGCCGGGTTCCAGAAGACGAACCCTTGTACGTCGATGAGAGACTTGTACGCTTGGGTCCGATTTACTAGCCCATTGTAATCACTTGTATCATCGCATGCCGTATAGGGTCCACAGTAGGAAGCGCCTTTCCAGTCCTTATCGATCGTAACGCTAAGACTATGCATACAGTCTGCTGTTGCATTTCCAGACTGGCAGTTAGTCGAGGCTGTACCATAGCCCGGCGTGAGAATATTGAAGCTACTGTCAGACTGGGCGCCGTTAGGATATGTTGTCCCACCGTTGATGGTCTTAAACTGGGTGCTGGGAGCGGAAGCGGAGAAGTTGATGAAATCTCTCTGCACACCATTTATCTGGACGAAGGCAGAGATCACGTCACCCTGTGAATTTGTGATAACGCAAGGTGTTCCAGGTCGTTTCCACCCGAGCGGTGTTGAGGTGGAATTTGACAGCCAACTTTTCGTGTTATCCGGTCCATAAGTAGAGTTGGTGATTCCTGGACTAAAGACGCTTCCACTTTCCGAAGCACCACCCTTCGAGTTTGTCTGATTCCCA
>WNGG01002091.1_pt1 | contig 22720 bp, 17 predicted proteins | sample 5400661 | NCBI WGS metagenome assembly WNGG01 (sample SAMN13153372, study PRJNA577476) | soil metagenome | isolation source: 100 cm soil or saprolite under Garry oak tree replicate 1 | place: USA:California | collected 2016-06-15
CAACATGATTCTGTTTTCTGTTCCGTGTATCGGCGCCGCCCCCGCCCCCAGCATTCGCCTCAGCGCGGACCGTAACGAGATTGTCGATGGGGAAAGTGTGAAAATTTGCTGGACCAGCACCAACGCGCTAGGAGTGGAAATTGATCAAGGAGTAGGGCGGGTGGGGGTCGAAGACTGCCTCACCGTGACTCCGCCTCAGACAACGACCTGGACCGCGATCGCTCGCGGCTGTGGCGGCGAGGCCAAAGCTACGGCTTCGATTACCTATACCGTGAAGCCCCCGGCGACGCCCCCGATTCCGCCCCCGCCTCCATCGCCTCCGTCCATGACCGATGCCGAACGCGAGGCCCTTACGAGAAGCTTGAACGATGTATTCTTCGAATACGACTATTACCGCCTCACGCCTGACGCTCAAAAAACTCTCGACCAAAACGTGAAGCAACTGGCGTCGTATTCCTCCCTTCGATTGGGTCTGGAGGCCACGTGCGATGAACGCGGGTCCCAGATATACAATCAATTTCTCGCGGTCGCCAGAGGTGAATCCGTGCGGGAATATCTCGTGGCTCACGGCGTTGATGTGTCGAAACTGGAGGTTCGCCCCCAAGGCGAAACCGTTAAATGGGACTCTCGCCGCGACGAAGAGGGATGGGCAAAAAATCGCCGAGTCCATTTCGTGATCCTGCCATGACGGCCGGAAATCCCTCCAGAAATGCTTCGTCTGTGAATGGTTGAGGTTTTCTTTTTCACCACGAAGACGCGAAGGCACGAAGAGACCCGGCATGAGCAGAAGGACGGGATTCGCCGGCTGTGAATGGTTTAGCCTTTCTTCGTGGCTTTGTGTCTTTGTGGTGAACCACAGTTCGAAGGAGCCGCACTAAACTCGCCAAGGCGCGAAAAGTACGCGACGCAACTTGTTTGGCCGCGGCTATGTTGCGCTGTGTAGAAGTATGAAACGAATCCGATTCGTCCGGATACACATGCGTTCGTGCCTGCACCTGACCATCGCCTGCAGCCTTTGGCTCTCGGCGCGGATTCAAGCATTTCCTCAAGAGAAGACCACGCGGCCCGAAGACACTCGTGCCGCGGTCAGCCGCCATTTGGACATGCCTGTCGCGATGGGTTCCTACCGCGACCGGGAGGAGTGGCTGCAGAGAAAAGAATCTCTGCGGAAGCAGATCCTGGTTGCCGCGGGTTTGTGGCCTCAGCCGCAGAAAACGCCTCTCAATTCCCAAATCTTTGACCGGCTGGATCGGGACGGGTATTCGATAGAGAAGGTCTACTTCGAGAGCTATCCCGGATTCTTCGTGACGGGAAACCTTTACCGGCCCATCGGAAAGACGGGTCCCTTTCCCGGTGTCCTCTCGCCGCACGGCCACTGGGCCTACGGCCGCCTGGAAAATTCCGAGTTGTGTTCCGTACCTGCGCGGTGTATCAACCTGGCAAAGCAGGGATACGTCGTGTTCAGCTACGACATGGTGGGGTACAACGACAGCCAGCAGGTAGACCATCGTTATCTCAAAGAACGCGAAGAGCTCTGGGGATTCGGCTCTCTGGGGCTTCACCTCTGGAACAGCATTCGGTGCGTGGATTTTCTGGAGTCCCTGCCCGAGGTCGACAAGGCACGTCTGGGGTGCACGGGAGCCAGCGGCGGCGGCACCCAGACCTTTCTTCTGACGGCCGTGGATGATCGGATCGCCGTCTCAGCGCCGGTGAACATGATTTCCGCTCATATGCAGGGCGGGGACGTGTGTGAAAACGCTCCCAACCTGCGCGTGGACACGAACAATATGGAGATCGGGGCCTTGATGGCGCCCCGGCCTATGATTCTCGTTTCGGCGACAGGAGATTGGACAAAAAACACTCTGGAGGTGGAATTCCCGGCCATTCGAAAAATCTACCGTCTGCTCGGCGCCGAGGACAAGATCGAAGCCGTGCGGGTGCAAGCCGCTCATAATTACAACAAGGAAAGCCGGCAGCATGTCTATCGATGGTTCGGAAAATGGCTACTGGGCTCGCCCGGCACTTCAGGGCTCACAGAAAAAGACGTAAACCTGGAATTCCCGTCCCAGGTGCTGGTGTTCCATCGCCGCCCGTTGCCGTCCCATGCGAAAACAGAAACTCAGATCGTCGAGGACTTCGTCGCGGCCGCTCAGAGTACGATCGAAAAGCTAAAACCTCGCTCCGCGCAGGAAATGGACCGTTACCGGCAGGCCTTTGATCCCGCGCTTCGATACTCCCTGATGGCCGAATATCCCCAAGGGTCCAAGGTTGACGCTTTTGGCATACAGCCGGTCCACAAGCCGAGCTATCGTGTCGTTCGATTCTATCTAAGTCGCCTCGGCAAAGGGGACCGCGTGCCTGCCACACTGTGGCTCCCTGGCGGAAAAACTGAGGTGCGTCAGGCGGTGCTTCTGGTACATCCTCGGGGAGCCGCGGCTTTCGAGGACTCTGGCGCTCCGGGGAAGACCGTTCAGGCCCTCCTCAAGCAAGCGTGTTCCGTACTCTTGCCGGATGTTTTCAATATGGGGCGCGCCGTTTTCCAGCGGGGCGACGTCAAGAAATTCTTCACCACATACAACCGCACGGATGACGCCAATCGGACGCAGGATGTCCTGACAAGCCTCGCGTATCTCAGGGCGAAGGCCGGCAATCTGCCGATCAAGGTGGCAGGGTATGAAAAGGCCGGGCTCTGGTGTCTCCTGGCGCGGGCCCTGGCCGACGATGATGCATCCTTCTGCATCGACGAGAACCAGTTTGACACAAGCTCAGATGAGACGTTTCTCCAGCAGCTGAACATTCCCGGCATTCGCCGCGCCGGGGATTTTCGGACCGCGGGCATACTCAATTTGCGTGGTCCTCTCTGGATCCATAATTCAGCCAAAGGCTTTCCCGCAGACTGGATCTCCTCTGTTTACGAGGCCCTCGGAAAGAAAGACTCGCTGCGCATCCAGCCCGAGCGCGCCACCGAAAACCAGATTCAAGAATGGCTCCTGAAAGATTTGAAAGGGCGCTGAAATAGGTTTGGAGTCAGCCTTCAGGCTGCACCAGGCCCGCGCAGGCTAAAGCCTGAACTCCAGACCTAAAGTGCGGATGTAGCGAATCGCGCTCTGCAGCCGGGTATCGTCCCTCTCCTGTTCCTGGAATCCAGCTTACCTTCGCTGCTGCTTGGCCCGGAAGACTTCGGCGTAGACGCTTCGCAAGGGAGCTACACAGTAATGGCGAATCAGCTCCATGAAGCTGGTCGGGTCGGAGACGAGATCCTCGAGATGCTCGTCGCGCACGACAAAAGACAACCGGACGATGTCAGCCTTTCCTTCTCTCTGCTCCACGGTGATACTGTTGCGGAGTTCCTCGCTGAGTGAAAACACGTCGCAGTTGAGAACCTTTTTGTGTTTCTTAAAGCCTTCGATGGGCTTGTTCCGGTTAAGCTCGTAATGTACAGAGAGCCGCCGCACGAGCTCGCTGTAATTGAAATTAGGAACTTTGTTATTGATGCTGACTTCAAGGACGTGGCTGTCGGGGCCCTCTGCCAGCGCGAGCCCGTACGTGAAATCCAGGTCCCCCTTGTTGAACTTGATTCGATGGCCTGATTCGTCGTGAAAACGCTTCAGTTCTTCCGGTCTCTCCAGCTCCGGATTCTTCGCCTTCTTCTCCGGGGTGAGATAATAGTCGCTGACGCTGAGGTACCATTGATCCACGATCGCTTCCAGAGCAGCATCGATGGCCTTGGCAACCTTTGGGGAAAGTTTTCGCTTTGACATAGAGTTTTCAGCTTATCGGAGGGTGATACAGCAGTTGGATGAGGTTCCCGTCGGGATCGTGAAAATAGATAGAGCGCGCGCCATCGCGGTGGGTCTTGGGTTGCTGGACGAGCTTGATTCCTTGAGACTCCAGGTCACGAGCCCACTCGTCGACTTCCTCCGGCTGGGAAACGATAAAACCAAAGTGGTCCAATCCTGGCGTCAGCGCTGCAGTGGGCGCCTGATACGGGGTATCTATTTCGTGGAGCGCCAGATTGTCATTCCCGCTCGTCAGGTAGACATTCTTGGCATCAGGACGCCATTCTACCGTCATTTTCATCACGCGGGTATAGAAATCTAGCGACCGCTCGATGTCGCGCACCCGCAGTGCAATATGACGTACTCCGAGCATGCCGGCTCGGCCTCCTCAGCCGTTAATGATAACCCGATCCGCCCAATTTCAGCCACGTAGGAAAACGCCTCGTTATTCTTCGAGTCTTCGCGTCTTGGCGGTGCCTTTGGGCACAGCCTTTACCGCCAAGACGCGAAGACGCAAAGGAATCACCAATTTTCTCGTTGCGAGTGGGCTGCGCCGTGCATTTCCTGAGTTCCTCTGAATTACTTCCATCCACTCCGAACGGAGATATTGCGAAAACCCGCCTGTTCCCGTTTCGTTTCGGGAGTAAAATACCCGAGTGCGGCTGACCAGGCTAGTCTATCTTACGCTAATCCTTGGCGTTTGTTTCCCTCCGGTGTATAGCCGGCCCGCTGTGATCCACGGGCGGGTTGTGAACGAGTCCGGCAAGCCTGTTGCCCATGCGCGCGTCTCCGTAGTGTACGCGGACCACGCGGTCAAGAATTTCCGGGCAGATGCCAACGGGGAGTTCGAGATGATTCTGTCAGGGCCGCTCCCGGCGCAGCTCCACGCCTTTGCCGCGGGTTATGCCGTGTTGCAGATGGATGTTTCAGATCCGAGCCAAAACGATCTGGTCCTGAGGCTCCGCCCTTTACGGTTGGCCGATTCGGTCACTGTTGTTGCTTCGCGCACCACGCTGCCCATGTCGCGCTCCACGCAGAGCGTCGTGGTACTCTCGCGGGAGGAGCAGCAGATGAGTGCGGCCCAGACAGTGGACGATCTTCTTCGTCAGGTGCCGGGCTTCACTCTTTTCCGCCGCTCCAGCAGCCTGGTGGCGCACCCCACTTCCCAGGGAGTGTCTATGCGCGGCGTGGGTCCCAGCGGCGCGAGCCGCAGCCTGGTTCTGGCCGACGGCGTGCCCATCAATGATCCCTTCGGAGGATGGGTGTACTGGAGCCGCATTCCCAGGATTGCACTGGACCGTATAGAAATACTGCGCGGAGGGGCCTCCGAGCTTTACGGCACGGACGCCCTGGGCGGGGTCGTTCAATTGTTCCGCCGGAGCCCGGTTGCCAGAACGTTGCTCCTGGAAGGTTATCTGGGGAGTTTTCAAAACGTAGACACGTCCTTTCTGGCTTCCCACCGCCTCGGCAGACACGGCTTCGCGGTGGCCGGCGAGCTCTTCCGCTCCGAAGGCTATGTCCAGGTTCCCCCGTCGGACCGCGGGCCCGTCGATATTGCCGCCCGCAGCAAGCACCACGCTCTGGAGGGTCTCTGGGAGTATCGCTTTGGCGCGGACAACAGAGTCTATACCGTCCTCTCAGATTTCTCCGAGCACAGAGGAAACGGTACGCCTCTTCAGACCAACGACACGCAAATTCGCAGTATCAACGCTGGAGTCTCCTTCGTGGATGGCCTGAACAACTACTGGACCGTGCAGACATTCGCGCTGTCGGAAACATTTGATGCTCTCTTCTCAGCCGTAGCGCTTGACCGGCAGTCGGAATCCCTGACCCGGAGCCAGCGTGTTCCCGCCCAGAGCACAGGCGTTCAAGGAGTGTGGCGGCGCCGCATAGGACAAAAACATCTGCTGCTGGGCGGCGCAGACTATGCCGAAGTCAGGGGGGCCAGCGATGAACTTGGGTTCAACGCCGGTTCCCTGACGGGGAGCCTGCGCTCCGAAGGGCGCCAGGACCGCGGCGGCATCTATCTTCAAGATACCTTTCAGGTCACGGATCGTTTGCAGTTTGTACTCGGAGCGCGATGGGACCGTTGGAGGAACCACGATGCCTTTGCCTTCAGCCGGACGTTCTCTACCGGGGTGTCAAGGCAGACGCCCTTTCCCGCCCGAAGCGACTCCGCCTGGAGCCCAAAGCTCGCCGCGCGTCTGGATCTCACGCAGGACCTCTCGCTCCGTGGTTCCGTGTCTCGCTCGTTCCGCGCTCCCACGTTGAACGAGCTCTACCGTTCCTTCCGTGTGGGTAACGTGGTTACAAATGCGAACCCGGCTCTTGAACCGGAACGGGCGACCTCGGGCGAGGCAGGTGTCGATTGGGGACTTCGCGCCCCGCTGACATTGAGAGGCACTCTGTTCTGGTATGCCATCGACGCCAATGTAGCCAATGTGACCCTGAGCACAACTCCGTCGCTGATCACACGGCAGAGGGAAAACCTCGGGGCCACTCGAAGCCGCGGCCTGGAACTGGACGCTCTTTATCGTCCCGATTCCAGGTGGTCGTTTTCCGCCGGTTATTTTCTTTCCGATGCCACGGTCCGCACCGCGCCCCGGATGCCCGAACTCGTGGGCTTACGCATTCCCCAGGTGCCGCGGCATCAGGCGGTCTTGCAGATGGAATACCGGCAGGAAGAGAGGTTTTTTGCCAGTGCGCTCCTCCGGCTCTCCGGCACCCAATTTGACGACGACCAGAACCGCTTTGCGCTGGGCGGTTATCACGTGGTCGACCTGGCGTTGGGAAAACCGCTGACACGCTTTGCGGAGCTCTTCTTCGGCTGCGAGAATCTTTTTAACGAAACGTACGCGGTCGGGAAGACTCCCGTCGAAACCATAGGTATGCCCCGCCGTGTGCACGGTGGCATCCGCTTCCGCCTCGAATAGGAGACTGTGACAAAAAAGCTTCGTCGGCCACAGAGCCGCAGAGTCACGGAGAAAAGCTGGCCACGAATTTCACGAATTAGACGAAACAGGCTGGCGCTCAATCGCGGATTTCGGATTACGATTAATTCATGGACAGAATTCGTGTAATTCGTGAAATTCGTGGCAAGTCTTCCTGGCGTCCATTCTTCCCCCGAGGCCTTAGCTTGCAGCCTGAACTCGAAATGGAGGGGATTTGTCTGCTGTCCGATAACGGGAGGCGGTAAAATAACACGCGGCACAACGAAACCAGGGGGAAGAAAGATAGCCCTGAATGAAAAAGCGAACCTTATTTGAAAAGATCTGGGACAGCCACGTGGTGGTCTCTGAACCGGACTGCCCATCGGTTTTTTATATCGACTTGCACCTGATCCACGAGGTGACGTCTCCCCAGGCCTTTCAGGGGCTGCGCGAGCGGGGGCTTAAGGTCCGGCGTCCGGATCGGACAGTAGCAACCATGGATCACATAGTGCCCACGCGGAATCAGAATGCTCCCATTGCAGATCCCCTTGTTTCCAGGCTGGTGACACAAACCGGGATCAACTGCCGGGAGTTTGGGATCGCGCTCTACGGACTCGGCAGCCCGTATCAGGGCATCGTCCATGTGATCGGCCCGGAGCTCGGCCTTACACAGCCCGGAATGACCATCGTCTGCGGAGACAGCCACACGTCGACGCACGGGGCTATGGGGGCGCTGGCCTTTGGCATCGGCACCAGTGAGGTCGAACATGTTCTGGCCACACAGTGCCTGTTGCAGCGGCGCCCCAAGACCTTTGAGGTTCGCGTGGGGGGAGAGCTGCAACCCGGTGTGACCTCCAAGGACATCATCCTGGCGCTCCTTGCCAGAATTGGCGTGGACGGAGCTACCGGACACGTTTTCGAATATACCGGCAGCACGGTCCGCTCGCTCAGCATGGAGGAACGGATGACGATCTGCAACATGTCCATAGAAGGAGGTGCAAGAGCGGGAATGGTGGCTCCGGACGACACAACATTCCAGTACCTGGCGGGCAGGCCGTTTGCTCCTAAAGAGAGGGACTGGGACCGCGCCCTGGAACGGTGGCGCGAGCTTCCCACAGATGAAGGAGCGGCCTACGATTGCAGCGTCGAGCTGGACGCGGGCAAGCTCGATCCCATGATTACTTACGGCACAAATCCCGGCATGGGCCTGCCGGTCACGGGACGCGTTCCGGATCCCGGCGGCATTCTCGAACCTTCGCGCAAGAATGCCGTGACCAGGGCGCTCCATTACATGGGACTGGTCCCCGGCCAGCCCCTTTTGGGACAGCCCGTCGACGTGGTATTCATCGGAAGCTGTACAAACTCTCGGTTGTCGGATCTGCGGGCGGCAGCCGGCGTGCTCAAGGGCCGGAAGGTTCATCCCAAACTGCGTGTCCTGGTTGTTCCTGGCTCTCAGGCGGTGAAGTCCGCGGCAGAGAGTGAAGGACTGCACAAGATCTTTCTGGAGGCCGGCGCTGAATGGCGAGAACCCGGATGCAGCATGTGTATCGCTATGAACGGCGACGAGCTGCAGCCCGGGCAGTACTGTATCAGCACGAGCAATCGCAATTTCGAAGGGCGGCAGGGAAAGGGAGGGCGTACATTCTTGGCCAGCCCGCTGACGGCGGCCGCATCGGCGATTACCGGCAAGGTTTCCGACGTCCGCCAGCTTCTTGCATCGTAGAGCTCACTGCGAAACCACAGATGAGCACCGATAAAGCAGCCCAGCCGCAAGCAAAACTATGGCCTTATGTCCCCTTTGGAGTGCGGCTGCTTGCTTAGCTTGCTGCCGCGTTTGTGCGCGTGGTGGTTGCTCCGGCTCCGGAAAGGCGTGAATTTCCGTGTCTCCGTGGTGAACGAGGTTTGTGTAGGAGTTGGCGATGTCAATCCGGGAGTTCTTGGGACTGGAGAAAAAGAAACGCTCGGCGGGAGACACTGAGACCGTCCGCAAGATTGTCGAGAAACTCGACCGCATGGAGCCCGAGAGGGCGCGCTACATCGCCGCGTTTGCTTTTCTGCTCAGCCGCGTTGCCCGTGCCGACCTCCACATCAGCGAGGAAGAGACCCGCGCGATGGAGCAGCTTGTAGTCGAACACGGGGGATTGCCAGAAGAGCAGGCAGTGATCATCGTCCAGATGGCGAAAACTCAAAGCATCCTCTTCGGCGCCACCGAGAATTACCTGGTCAGCAAAGAATTCAACAGAATCGCCACAAGAGAGCAAAAGATTGAGCTGCTCCATTGTCTGTTTGCCGTCTCGTCCTCGGACGAGTCTGTCTCCAGCGCGGAAGACCAGACCATTCGTCAGATCGCCGACGAGCTCCGGCTCGATCACAACGACTTCGTAGCGGTCCGTTCCAGGTTCAGAGAACACCTTGCCGTTTTGAAAAAACCGTCAAGCCCCACGTGGTAGATTCGGAAGGAATTCAAGGAATCCAAGGAATTCGAGGAATGTCTTTATTCTGGATTCCTTTGATTCCTTAATGTAATCAACGGACCGGCACGAATTTCACGCAAACCGGGAAAGGGACATCGAGAACCTGGCCGGTTGGCTTCAGACGCCCGGTCAACGGCATAACGCGAAAGACCACGATGTTGTGGGAGTCCTGGTTGGCGGCGAAAAGATAGGAACCTGTCGGGTCGATGCCGAAGTTTCGCGGCGTCTTACCCTGTGTTGCCACGTGTTCTACCGGTGTGAGTGTCCCTTCACGCGGGTCGATGGCAAAAACGGCGATGCTGTCGTGACCACGATTCGAGCCGTAGAGGAATCGTCCGTTGGGATGCACCCGAACTTCGGCCGTGGAGTTCTCTCCCTGAAAGGCCTTTGGCAGCGTCGAAATCGTCTGCAGTTCCTTCAACACACCACGCTCGGCATCGTAACTGAATGCGGTCACTGTGGATTGGAGCTCATTGATCGCATAGGCGAAGCGACCGTGGGGGTGAAAGGCAAAGTGCCGCGGACCCGCACCAGGGTTTACCTTGACGAAGCCGGGATCATTCGATGACAGCGATCCCTTTGCCGCGTCGAATCGGTACACAAACAAACTGTCCAGCCCCAAGTCCGCTGCGATGGCAAAACGATTGTCCGGCGACACGTTGATCGAGTGCGCGTGTGGCCCCTGCTGCCGCTGCGGATTTAGGCCGGAGCCCGAGTGTTGCACGAAGGCCGAAGCTTCCCCCAGCCGGCCGTCGGGCTTCACCGGGAGCACCGCGACACTCCCGCCGCCGTAGTTCGCCACCAAAACATTCTTCCCTGCCCCATCCATCGCAACATAGCAAGGCCCCGCACCCCGGGACGAAACCTTGTTGATAAATGTGAGCTTTCCGGTTTTGGCATCGACAGAAAAGGCACTGACCGCGCCGCTCTTCTGGTCCTCGTATGTGTTGATCTCGCTCACCGCGTATAGATACTGCCGTTTCGGGTGCGGTGCGAGAAAAGAAGGATTGGGAGTCTCTGCCACGAGGCCGAGCGCTGCCAGCTTGCCCGTCGCCACGTCAAAGCGGTAGGCATAAATCCCCTTGCTGTCCTCTTTTGTGTAGGTCCCGACATAGACCAGAAATTCCTTGGCGGTTTCGGCGGGCTGGCTGCCAACTATCGATAGCGCCAGAACCAATAAGACTGCAACGCCAACGGCGATTCGTCCGATCGTTTTCATAACTCTAATTCCCCGATTTCGGATTTCCGATTGCGGATTGCGGATTGCGGATTTTTGATTCGGTGTTTCGAGTCCGGCCTTTGGGCTGGATGTTCAGAGCAACGCAACAGACAGACTTAGTTTTATCGCTTGTGGTTCAATCCGCAATCCGAAATCATTTACGGCAAGAAGCGCAACGTAAGGCGGTTGATGCCGCCCTTGCGCCGGTAGCCAATCTCATCCGCCATGTGCCTCATGAATAAGATACCCATCCCACCGATGGGACGGTCCTCGATGTCGGGGGGCAGAACCGGAGGGTCCGCGGAGAGCGGATCGAAAGCCTGGCCTGTGTCGCAGACTCTGACGCAAAACTGGCCGTCCCCCTCGGACCGATAGCCGACCCGGATCGTTCCCACTTTTCCTTCCGGGTACGCGTAGCGGATCACGTTCGCAAGAGCCTCGTCTAAAGCGAGTTCCAGCTTCCACAGTTTCTCCTGCGAGAATTCCGCGTCTTTGGCGCCCTGAACCACGAACTCCAGGAACTCACGCAGCGACCCGAGATCCGCTGGAAGAATCAGCCATTTGAATTCGCTTTGCTCAAATCTCACCAATCGCAGCCTCTGCGGTATCCAAAAAAGAGGCAGGAATTGAGAAATATTACCGGTAATCCCGGAGGAAAACAACGACAACTCGATCACGCGTACATGTTTAGCCACGGAGACACAGAGATGTCCCGGTGGCTCTGTGGCTAAAGATCCATGGACAACCGAATCGGCGGCGCTATAGAGGCTCAGTCGATCAACCCGTTTCTCATCGCGAACCGGACCAGTTCCCCGGCGCTGTGCAGGTTGAGTTTTTCCATGATCCGGCCACGATGGGCGTCGACCGTGTAGATGCTCAATTTGAGAGACGAAGCGATCTCCTTGTTTGTCTTGCCCTCCGCTATCATCTGCAGCACCTCCCGTTCGCGGCTGGTCAGGAGGTCCAGCGGATCCGTGACATACTTCCGGTAATCAGTCAGCACGGCGTCCGAAACGGCAGGGCTGATGTAACCCTGGCCCTTTGCGAGCGCGCGCACCGCGGCAAGCAGATCTTTGTCGAAAGATTCCTTAAGCAGGTAACCCCGCGCGCCCGCTCGCAGGATCTCTCTCACGTACACCGCGTCTTTGTGCATGCTGAGCGCCAGGATCCGCGCCCGCGGTAGGGACCGCGAGATGCGCCGTGTGGCTTCGATGCCGTTGAGATCGGGCATGGCAACGTCCATGACCACGACGTCGGGCTTCAAGCGCTCGGCCGCCTCCACCGCCTCTCGCCCGCTTCCCGCCTCCCCAACCACCTCCATGTCGGGTTGTGCGTTCAGAATCAGACGGAATCCCTGACGCACGACCGCGTGGTCATCAGCAAGCAAGATCTGAATTTTCTTTGGCATCTCTATGGCCACGTGCCGGCACCCGCACCTCGATGAGCAGCCCGCCCGCTTCTGAGGATCGGAGGAAAAGCTCCCCTCCCGCGTTGCGCGCCCGAGCGCGCATTCCAATCATTCCAAACCCAGGTTGCCGGGCTTCCCGGACTTTTTGAAGCCCGCGTCCATTGTCTTCGATCGAAAGATAGACATGCTCCCCTTCCGCCCGCACGCCGATTGCAACCTGCGTGGCTCCCGAATGTCTCGCGACGTTTGTCAGGGCCTCCTGGCAGATGCGGAACAAATGGATTTCCGTTTCGTCCGGCAGCCTCTCTTTGAGGTCGGCCTTGTATCGGACTTCGATTCCCGTCCGCTGCGTGAAACCCTGAGCGAGCCAGCGCAGCCCTTCGTCGAGGCCAAAATCATCGAGGATAGTTGGGTGCAGCAAATGCGAGAGCTGTCGAATATTGTCGACCGACTGGTCCACAAGTCTGATACAGTCTTCGACACGAGGTATCTGCGGCAAGCTGCCCGAGCTGATCGCCACGAGATTTGCCTTGATCGCTGTCAGGGATTGACCCAACTCGTCGTGAAGCTCGTGTGAAAATCTCCGCGCCGCGTTTTCCTGGTTTTCAAGCATATGCCACGAGACACGGCTCAACTCGCCCGCCTGCCATTCCATCTTGCGGAACAGGTCCGTCGTCATGCGCACCGTCAATACGGCGCAAAAGAGCGCCAGCACCAAAGAGGCCCCCAGCAGCAGCAGAGAGCGGCGCACGACTTCCCCGGACCGGCGATTGATCTGTGTGTGGGCCACCATGGCCTTGTCATGACTGGTAGCGATCAACTTTGTAACGATGGCAATGACCTGATCGTGGCGGCGGAGAAGCTCGCGCGAGGAAACCGGGGCTCCGCCAGGAGAGGCCAGGAGATGCCGCGCTGCGGCCGAAAACGACGCCGAGGCGCTCCGAAGCTCGCCCCACAGAGGGTCGCGGGAGGCGGCCATCGATGAGATGATGCGATCTATGTGCTCGTCAGCCGTGTTGAGCTGAGCGAGAATGGCCTCGCGATCTACGGATTCCGGTCCCTGTTCGAGGTGGTAAAATACCGCGCTCAGTGTGCCCTGCTCCCGTTGGAGCTCATCGATCAAACGGGTCGTAACGAGTTGCTCTTCGAACAGGCTGGTCGCGCTCTCCTGGATCGAATGGATGTGCGTGACGCCAATGAAACCTGCGGCCAGTAGGAGCAAGGTTACCAGGGCGAAACCCACGATGAGCACGTGAAGAATATTCTTGCGGGTAATCTGTTGAACCACCGGCTGACGGGCATCTTCTTGCATCTGGCTGGGGATTTCTGACACAGCGGACCAAAGATCAGCCTGTTGGAGAGAGACTGTCATCTCATGATCAAGAAAACTGCGCTTCAGACAGTAGCGGTCTCTTCTCGAAAGTTTTTGCCGGGTCCGGTTCAGCCAGGGCCAAAGGCCCCAGTGACGAGGCCCGTAATCCGAGGTCCAAAGGACCGGCACTCCGCAACTGATACTGTACCGCGCCTTCGGCGACGCACCCCTCCGGGCTGCGTCCCGCAGACCCGCTGGCTTTGTTGCTCGCTCCTCACATACCGCCCCGGGTATAGCCCGTCGCTCGCGCCTCGCCAGCGGCCTGAGGGCCTGCGGCAAAATGCGAATTTATTTCTGCGCGATCCCTAAGGTATCCCTGTCGCTGCGGCTGCCAGAGTCACTGTCTGAATTGGAGCGAAAAAATTCTACTGCACGCTCTGAGAGGCAACCAGCGGTTTCTTCGTTTGATTCAACAGCGCTCTTCGAATCACGGCAGCGATACGGCGGAGATCGTTCTCCTTGAGGCCGCAATAAACCGGAAGCTGAACGGCCTGCGCGGCGCGTTCTGCGCAAGGCGCCGAAGTCCAGGAGTCCCTGAAAAGCCCGACCCGCGTGCAGACGTCAACGTGAAGAGTTTCAACGTCGACGCCTCGCAGAATAGCCCGCCGAACCAGGTCGTCCCTGTTCGGAACATACACGCAATATTGATAGTAGATATGCAAGACATCAGGCGGCACGCGAGGCGTCACGACCCAGGGTAGTCCCCCCAGAGCCTCGTCCATTCGTCGCGCGCGGCAGCGGGTTTCCTCATTCCACTTCTCCAGTTCCCGAAGTCCTGCCAGACCTATGGCGGCCTGGACGTTGGTGTAGCGCCGGGTGTAAGCGGCTGGCAACGGATTGAGAGAGCGGATAGCTTCCCACAGGTACACGTCGGGCCTTGCCTGCAACAAGGCGCTGAACCACAGGATGGGGAAACCCGTCATCGTGAAGACGGCGGGCTTCATGAAGAATCGTTGCAGCTGGCCGAAACGCAGCCGGCGCAGCAAGAGAGACTCTTCCAGCCAGGGCTCCGAATGCGCCAGGTCCGCCACGCGTTGACCCAGTTGCGCGTCCTGGACTAAGGCCATGCCTCCGCCGAAGGTGTTCAGAGGTTTCAATGCCTGGAAGCTGAAGAAAGCCGCGTGGCCAAACGTCCCCACCGGGCGGCCGCGATAACGAGCGCCCAGAGCATGCGCGCAGTCTTCGATCACATAGAGGTTATGCCGCTCTGCAACACGCAGGATTGCCTCCATGTCGCAAGGAAGCCCATAGAGGTGCGTGGGCACAATGGCTCGGGTCCGATCGGTAATTGCCTTCTCCAGGCACTGGGGGTCCAGGTTGAACGTTGCGGGATCTACGTCGGCAAATACGACTTTGAGTCCCGCAACCCGCGCCATTTCCGGGATGACCCAAAAGGTGAGGGCCGGCACAATAATCTCCGCCCCGGCAGGGAGTTGGAAAGCTTTCAGAATGTAAAAGAATGCCATGCGGCCGAAGGATGCCGAAACGGCACGGCCGCTTCCGAGGTAGGCTGACAGCGCATCTTCGAAATGAGCAATGAAAGGTCCTCTGGCCAGCTCGCCCCTCTTGCGGCAGTGCGCGACGATCTTCCCAAGATTCTGGGGAATCCGAACCCCGTAGCGGGAGATAGCTGTCAGCATGTGACCGCCCGCGACACGAGAGAGATCTCTTTCTCTCGGATCGCTTCGGAGACCCTCTGGTCCAGTTTATCCACGAGACCGACCAAAGCGCGATGACGGATGCGCCACAGGTTCTTCAGAAAGGAGGGGCGCAAATAAAATCTTGCGTAAGCAGCGCCCAGCAGAAATCGGAGCTCGTCGGGTTCCAGTTTCGGATGCCGGAACGTCGGAGTGAAACCATCGAACCGCTGCCAATCCTTTTCATAGACCACCGCGCCAAGCTGCTTCCACAAGGGCGTGCCGGGATACGGGGTGAGGATTTTGAACTGCGCAGACGTAGAGCCCAGATCTATCGCGTAATTAATCGTGGCCGCAATCGACTCCCAATCGTCCTCCAGAAAGCCAAAGACGTAGAAGGCCGCCGTTCGAATGCCTAGCCGTCGGCACTCGGCGACGATGTGTCTCTGATGGGCTTCGGGGACAGGCCGGCGCGCGACTTTCCGCAAAGTCTGGCTTGAAATCGACTCGACGCCGAAGCTAATGATCCGTAGACCGGCGCGGCGCATGGCGAAGAGTAGCTCCGCATCCAGGTGGTCCAGCCGCGTTTCGCACTCGAATTCTATTCTCAGCCCTGAGCGAACGATTTCGCTGCAAAGTGTCAGGCACCGCCGGCGATCCTTTGTAAACAACGGATCGCGGAAAATAACAAACGCGTTGGGCCATCGCGCGGTAAGCGCGGACAGTTCCTCCACGACATTCTCGACCGAACGAACGCGGTATTCCGTCAGGATGCGGTGCGGGCAATAGGTACAGAACTCGGGGCAGCTCCTGCTGGCCAACAAGGGAAACCTTCTCCGCGGGTGCAGGGATCCGAGACTGATTTGCTGGAGACGGTCCGACCAATTACCGACGAGGTCCCACCGGGGAAAGGGGAGGGTGTCCAGGTCCGCCACTGGCTTGCCCAAGACGAGACCAGAGAGTTTGCGGCCCTCCGCCAGTTCGCGGATCGCCTCCTCCGGTTCCCCTGCTACCACAAAGTCAGCGTGCTCGAGAAACAACTCCGGCAATTTGGAGCATGCCAGCCCGACGAATCCCACCCGCATACCGCGGGCCCGTGCCGCTTCTGCCCATGCGGTCTCCCGGCGGTAGTCGACGAGTGAGGACAGCACCAGAGCCACGTCCCCGTCCGCTACCTCGCTGCGTGTCCACACCACCTCATGCCCGTTACGGGCACAAATGGCGGCCAGATAAGCCATCTGGACGCTCGGGATCTGAACATAAGATCGCTTCACGTGACAAAACCAGTGAGTTGTCAATGAAAACGGTACAAACCGTGAGCCGTATCCTCCCGCCACGGTGTCCTTTGTTACCAATCCCTCTGTCCCTTTTAAATCGGCCAGCACGACTCGCATAAATTCCCCCTTCCAGGGTCCGTGCGCGTGCTACGAGAGGCGCTGCGGCGAATTGCAAATTGGCATCTGGAAATCACCACCAGGAAACTGACACATGTGGTTTTGCGAATACCATCGCCTGCCTGGGGGAATTTGCACTGCCAATTTAGGGGAGCAGTTCTCGTTCGGAGTTCAGGCTTAGCCTTCCCGGCGATGAACACCGATAAACGTACATCTGTACTGCTAGCTAAGCTAGGCCAAAAATCCTGTTGCTAGCTGGAAAGAATTTTTCGACTGATCGAAAACTCTTCCTGATTCTTCGCGTCTTCGTGGTAAAGGCCGGGCCCAATCCACCACGAAGACGCGAAGAATCGCCAAGTTTTTGGTTGCGGCCGGGCTGCTCTGTGTGCCTCTGTGGTTCCATTTTTGCGCAGTTAGGCCAGCGAAGGAGCCCTCCTCGAAGCGGACCGTGACCGAGGGTGCGCCGTGCACGGCTGCGGCCCGGTGACCAATGACGGATGATAAATCACAAATAGCCCGGAGCGACGGAGCGCCCCCAGGAATTTGTCATTTTTCATTTCCTGAGGCGGAGGCTAAAGGGGCCTCTGCTCCTCCGCCCGCGGTTCCTCAGTTCGCCAGCAGGTAGTTGATCGTGCATAGCATCAGGATCCTGAGCTTCTCGCTGCGTCCGGCCCAATTCTGGCCGTCGTCACAAGTTTCAGGGGCCGGAAGGCCGAACTCCTTCGACACAATATACTCTGGAGCGAAGGAGTAATAGACGACCAGCCCATGCCCATAGCAGTTCCTCAGGATCGCCGGCTGGGACTGGTTCAAGTTCTCGACGACCAGGGACGCGAGCGCGCTGTCGGGCTGCTCGACCAGCAGATTGCCTTCGGCTCCGTAGGGCAGCACGTCATCGACCAACTGTCCGTCCAGGCACGCCGTCGGTCCCTCGTAGCGCGTGATCCGGACATCGACCGCCGGGTCGAACGAGAACGTGCTGAAGAGCGAGCTGAACGGATCGTGCCAGAGCTCATGGAGTCCGGGTTCTCCCTCATGGGTCGACAGGTCCCCTTCGCTCGTGTCGAAATCAATATCCTTGTAGCCGCTGCCGAAGGTGGCAAGAAGCCGTCCCCCCTTCTTGACCCACCTCTTCACAGCTGTGATCTGAGCGTCCGAGAGGCTCGCGGTGTTGGAGAGGATGAGCAGCCGGTATGGGGCAAGCCCATTCCAGGTCACGTCGCCGTCCTGGATGATTTGGTAGTCCAGCGAGGCGTTTTGAAGAACGTATTCCCAGCCCCGGAAGTAGCGCTGGTATTCTTCGGCTCCAAGATAGAAGCTGCCCGGAGAGCAGGGCGGGTAGTGTATTCTGAAGAACTCTTTGGTATAGGCGGAATCAAGCAGGGCGATCCTCCCGCGATTACAGGCCTCGTGCGCAATTGCTGTTGACGGCGTTTCCGTGTGGAAAGGCAAGGGGTTGACGCCCGCCAGAAATAGAATGACGGCAACCCTCATCGACTTCTTCATGGTGATTGGCTCCTTTCAGAACTCGAAAAAGATTCGACTGGACACGCCCACCCGCCGGTAAGCCTCCAGCTTGTCTTGGTAGTCGAAGAAAACCACAACGCCCAAATGCCGCGATAACCACTTGCGGTAAAAGGCCCGCGCTGAATAACTCGAGAAGTTGATATCGATCGGCTGGAAGGAAACCGACTGGTACAATTCCCGCCCGCCGCTCAGGACCACGCCAGCCCAGTAGTGCCCTTCGATGCCGTATTGGGCCGCGAGGCTCCCCGAAGCCGACACCAGGGCGCCCGGTTGATTCCGATTGATGAAAACATTTCCCTCGAGCACGAGCTTCTCATGGTAGTAGATCGTTCCCACGTTGAAGATCTGGCCGTGACCCTGCGACCCGAGGTCGTAGTATGTGTACCCCCCGGCGAGGACGAGATTCTTCTGGGGCGGCACTTTCCAGTGTGCCTTGATGTCGTAGCGCTGGTCGGGGAAGTAGACCGCCGTGTCGTTTCGTCGCGGGGACAGGCTGAAGCCCTGCGTCGTGTAGAAGGAATCGGTCCAGTTCAGGTAAGAGAAGAAGCCATAGGTCTGCTGGGTTCCGGTGGGACGGGTCTGCGAATCCACAAGGAAGACGGGAATGAAGCGGGGATTCGTGGGAATCCACAACTGCGCCTCGAGACCGCGCCAGTTGCCGAGACCCCGATCGACGTGGTGGAAGTATCCGCCCAGCTCCAGCCGGATCGGATGAGTCCCCAGCACCGGAGCGGGCTCCGCTGGTGTGGGGGGAGTCGAAGCCGTCTGGGCCGATGCCGCCTCTGAGCCAGACGCCAAGAACCACAGGGCCAACCAAAGTCCGCCTTTCATGGAGTTCCTCCTCAGGGGTCTGTTACGAGATAAATACGAGCATTTTGCTGTCCCGCGAAGCGGGACCCTGGAGATCAGCCATAGGCCTTGAGGCCAAAGGGCCGACAGTGAATAGGCCCAGCCGTGAGGCCGGGATAAAAGATTGCGGAAGAAAATGAGCACCGAAGGTGCGGCACACGTGGAATGCCGGTCCTTCGGACATCCTATCGCGCGTGTCCTGTCAACCCCTCACGGGCAGGGCTATCCACTGCCGGGCCTTCAGCCCCGTGCTCGCAGGAAAGTCGTGCCCTCCCAACATTGCCTTACGCCCTCTTACGGCAGAAGTCGTGCCCAGGTACGGCTTCAGCCGCGCCCGTGTCCCGCGAAGCGGGACTGGCGAGGCGCGAGCGGCGAGCATTATCCGGACCGGATGTGAGGAGCGGGCAGCAAAGCCAGCGAGCCTGTCCCGCTACGCGGGAGAGGAGCGGTCCGGAGCTTGCTCGGGATCTTCGACGATGTCTCCGTCGCAGCGCCTCGCATCTGCCCGCCCGGCGCTCGCGCCAGAGTCATACTGTCTCGTGACAGACGCTACCCCGGCCGCTGCAGCTAACGCCCGGTCTTGCTTCCGGGCTCGCCGTTCGCCGGAAGCGCCACCACACGCTCCCCGGAAGCGAGTTTCCCCTTGACAGTCACACCGTTTGCAACAAAAAGGTGGCCCACGGCATATGCGACTACCATTGCGCTCTCATGAAAACCGAGCACTCCCGATCCCAGCCGGAGAGTTCCACCGGCGTGGATAATATGCGAAAACCGGCTCGCACGTCCCATTTTGATATCGCCGTCGGCCACGAGGTTACCATGGCAGACCGACCCTTCGCCGATCTGCAGCGAACCGTCGGCCTTGAGATCCTCCTCGAGCACGCTTCCCGCCGGGCACCAGCAGTTTCCCTTGACCACGAGCCGGGTCTTCAGCCGTAACGGCGCGCTCAGCTGCAGGTCGCCCTTGTGCAGCCAGCAATCTTCGCTGAGCCGGTGCAGGCGACCCGGGTCTAGCCCCGCCCCTTTCAGCGCCTCCCGCGACGGCGGGGGCGAGGGCAGAGGGATCTCGATGGCAATTACCGGCGCAGGGGGGGATTCGCGCACGGCCGCCTTCCGGTAGCTGTTGGTCGCCACCTCCGGCGCATAGACAGAGACCACCTTCGAATCAGGAGCCAGTTGGACCCGGGTCCGCGAGACCGAGCGCGCCTTGATCGTTGCACCCTTCCCGACGTCCAAAATGCCGTTGGTGTCGCACCAGCGCACAACCGTCACGAAAGGTTCGAGGGTCAGGTTCCCATCGACGGCAATCGCCTGGACGCGCGAACCCGCGCCGATACGGCAGTTTCCCCGAACGTAGATCTCGCGCGAGAAGACGCCGTCGGCGCCGCAACTGAAATCTCCGTCCACGACCAGCACGTCGTCCAGGATGGTCCTGGGAGGAAAGTCTACAGAAGAGGTCACGCGGACAATACGCTCGTTACCCTTCTTAATGACGCGGCCGCCGTTTTCGGTCTCGCCAGGCAGTTGCAGCCAGTCCTGCAGCTTCTGCCGGAAGGATTGTCCAAAAAAATCCTCGGTGCGGACATACCTCCAGTTGATTTCCAGCGGCTGCTCTTCCCTCAGCCTCCGCAGTTCCCGGTGTGCCAGAAAGAAGTGCAGATAGATAATGACGGCCACAAAGACCGTAAAACCGAGAAACTGCAAGCCTGTCACAGCCACGGAACCCTCAGCTTTGAAGAAGAGTACAGACCGTTGGAGGAGCGGGTGACGGAGCGGTCGGCGGGAGCCCCGTTTTGAAAGACGCTCCCATTACCCGCGTTTCCATTGGCGTCATCGCCCCGGTAGCGCTTGGTTTTGTGCCAGTGATGCTTTCCCTTGCCGAAGAAACGGCCGAGGTAGAACCGCATCAGGGCATTGCTGATTGCCCCGGTGCTTGCGAAGAAATTAAACAGGTTGAGCGGCATGAGAAAGATGCGTTGCTGGTTGCCATCCAGCAGCGCTCCGACGCCCAACTCCAGGAACGTGGCCTGATTTCCGAACAACTGGTAGCCTACCAGCGCCAGCGCCACCAGCAGTATCGGCGCAGTGTGGGCCTCCGGCGTGAAGAACAGGACCAGCGAGGCGAGCCATCCCAGGATCAGGATAGGCGCGGTCCAGTAACAGGCGAGAACGAACATCGCATCGATCCTTTCTGGAAGGGTCAGCCACCGTGTCAGGATCAGCGTGTGCCAGAAACGATGCAGGCACTGGGTGTGGCCTGTAGCCCAGCGCATGATTTGGCGGCGGCGCACGGGCCAGGTCTCCGGCGCTTCCTCGTAACACTCGGCGCGGTTGACGTAGGCGACCTTGAGGCCGTGGGACAGCAGTCTGAAGGTCAGGTCGGTGTCCTCTGTAATCGAATCCACATTCCAGCCCCCGACGCGCTTGAGCGCCGACACACGGACACCGCCCACGGTGCCGCCGTACTGTGGGGCCAGGCGCAAGTTGTGCCGGGCCTGCTGGCTGATCTGGTAGCCGGCCGAACGCTCCAGCTCCAGCAGTCCGGACAGCAACGACGCCCCGACGTTGTGGGGAACGACCCGGCCCATGACGGCGCCGACTTCGGGATCGCAAAAGGGGGCGACCAACTGCTTGAGCATGGCCCGGCCGGGAAAGTAATCGGCGTCGAAGACGAGCAGGATCTCCCCCTTGGCTTCGCCCGTTGCAAATCTAAGCGCCGCGCCCTTGCCGCCGGCTCCGTTCTGGCGGTGGAGCGCCTTGATGATCGAGTAGCGAGACGCGTAATCATCGATGACCTCCCCGGTGCGATCCTGGGAGCGGTCGTTGATGGCCAGTATCTCGAGCCGGGTCCAGTCGTAGTCGCAGTCTACCAGGGCTTGAAGGACGTCGCCGGCAACCGATTCCTCGTTGTGCATCGGGACCAGGACGGAGATGTGGGGCATCTCGAACCCCACGATGTCCATCATTTCACGGGGCCCTCTTAGCGAAAGGCGGTACAAAGCCAGCAGGTAATGCCGGATCGCATACAGCGTCAGAACGGTGATGGTGAACCCGAGACAGATCTTGGAAACCAGAATCAGTATTGCCACGACGCTCTCCTGCCCCAACGGCCACAGGCCTGGTGAACAACCACAGAATAGAAGACCAGGATGTACAGCAAGTCAGCGAGGACTCCCAGGCTGAACCACAATAGCAGAAGGAAGAGGGTCCCCGTGTAATAGGCTACCCCCAGACAAAAGGTCAGCCGCACAGCCGACCAGAGGTATGCGTAAGCTTGCATCCCGAGGGCCCACAGGACGGCCCCGAGCGCCGTGGAGTGGACCGGCACAAAAAGGAACGTCGATACCCAAGGCAGCAGCAGCCAGATCAAAATCTCTCCCCGCAACCAGATCTTGGTGAACAGCGGAGAAGAAATCTGAAACGATGGATTGAAGAAGATCACCAGCGCCGAGGCGACCACGAGGGTGAGCAGGCACAGCACGAAGTTGCGCGCCAACGATATGTAGCGGTAAACCACCACCAGAAGCAGCACCGAGGAAATGAGAAGCACCGCTGCTTCCAGCAGGTGTCCCTCGTACGTCAATACGGGCGTCACGGGCACGTCGACCGGCCCCAGACCCCCGAAGACGCCGATCGTCTGCGTCCCTTCGACGGGGATGCCGGCAAGTCGCAGCAGAAGGCCGCAAAGCCGGGCGTGGGCCACGAGCAGATCGGTTCCACGAAACGCTGTGACCGCGCACAGAACAACCGCGGCAGCAACCCCGACTATGACCCGGGTGGCCGGAATAGGCACGAACCGAAGACTACGGTGAGGGTAGATGTACGGGCGCCTCATGACCTAAAAACCAGCAAGAACTATAACGAGTTGCCAGAAGCGTACCGTCTACCCGGAAGTAGACCCATAAACGTGATCCCTACGCGCTAGCATGTGGGGCCTACTCTATGACGTTTTATCCCAGGGTGCAAGCTGAAAGGAACCGGGACGCTAGATCTTTCGAGGTACGCAAAAATCGTACCGCCCGGTGCACGCTGGGGCGCGGAGCTAGAGAAGCTATTGGGAAACATGGATTTGTCGTTCTCACATGTCCAGCCGGGAGCGGATAGGGAATTTTTTCACCGTTTCCCGACGCC
>WNGG01002094.1_pt1 | contig 22687 bp, 20 predicted proteins | sample 5400661 | NCBI WGS metagenome assembly WNGG01 (sample SAMN13153372, study PRJNA577476) | soil metagenome | isolation source: 100 cm soil or saprolite under Garry oak tree replicate 1 | place: USA:California | collected 2016-06-15
CGTCGAGCAGGACGAGGTGCGGCTCCGACATCAGCGCGCGGCCGATCGCGAGCATCTGCTGCTCACCGCCGCTGAGCGTAACCGCGAACTGTCGCGCGCGCTCGGCGAGCCGCGGGAACAGCGTGTAGACGCGCTCCAGCCGCGCGGCGACGCTGCGGCCCGCGCGCCGCCCGCCGAGGCGCAGGTTCTCGTAGACCGTCATGTGCGGGAACAGCTCGCGCCCCTCAGGCACGAGCGCCACGCCGAGCGTCGCGACGACTGGCACCGCGAGCCCGACGATCTCGCGCCCCCGGAAGGCGATCCGGCCGCCCGTGGGACGGAGCAGCCCCGCCACCGCGCGGAGGATCGTTGTCTTGCCGGCGCCGTTGGCCCCGATGATCGTGACGATTTCGCCCGCTTCGACGCGGACGGACACGTCCCAGACGACCGTGGCCTTGCCGTAGCCGACCTCGAGGCGCTCAACCGTGAGCATCGGACCCTCCGCGCTGGCGGCCGAGGTACGCCCGGATGACCTCCGGGTTCCGCCCGATCTCGGCCGGCGCCCCCTCGGCGATCTTGCGGCCGAAGTCGAGCACGACGATCCGGTCGCACACGCTCATGATGAGCCGCACGAGGTGCTCGACCATCAGGATCGTGGCGCCGCGGTCGCGGACACGCTGGATCAGCCGGATCGCCTGCACGATCTCCGACGGGGTCAGCCCCGTGTTGATCTCGTCGAGGAGCAGCAGCCGCGCGCCGGTCGCGAGCGCGCGCGCCAGCTCGAGGCGTCGGAGCTCCACGATCGTGAGGCTCTGCGGCGACGCCAGCGCCTTGCCGGCGAGCCCGACGACATCGAGGGTCGCGCGTGCCTCGTCCGCCGCAGCCTCGACGCCGGCGACACGGCGGCCGAAGAGCGCGGCGATGGCGACGTTGTCGAGACAGGAGAGGCTGCCGAGGGGCTGCGGGATCTGGAACGTGCGGCCGATGCCGAGCCGCGTGATGCGGTCGGGCGGCAGCCCGGCGAGGTCACGGCCGTCGAAGCGAATGGTCCCCGCGTCGGGCGGGTGGACGCCCGTGATCGCGTTGATCAGGGTGCTCTTGCCGGCGCCGTTGGGCCCGATGAGCCCGACGATCTCGCCCGGCGCGATCTCGAAGTCCACGTCGCTCAGCGCCTGGAGCCCGCCGAAGTGCTTGGAGAGGCGCCGCACCTCGAGCAAGCTCACGGCCGCCCCGCCGCGCCCGGCCGCACGCGCACGCCGACCGTGGCGACGGCGCGCGCGAGGACGGGATAGACCCCGCGCGGCAGCGCCGTCACGACCAGCGCGAGGCTCAGCCCGATCAGGATCAGGCTGTCGAAGCCGCCGACGTGTCGAATCGACCACTCCCAGAAGACGCGCACGACGAGGGTGCCGAGGATCGGGCCCTCGGGCGTTCCGAGGCCGCCGGCGATCGAGTAGAGCACCGGCCAGATCGAGTCCTCGATCCCGAAGATCCCGGGCGAGATGTGGCGCGTGAGCGTGTGGCCGTTGATCGCGCCGGCGAGCCCCGCGATGTACCCGCCGGCCGTCATCGCGAGCAGTCGGTATCTCACGACGCTCACGCCGGCGGCCGCCGCGACGGTTTCGTTGTCGTGGATCGCGACGAACGCCAGCCCGGTCCGCGAACGCATGATGGACGCGACGACGACGTACGTCGCGACCATGAGGACGAGGCCGACCAGATAATTGAAGACCGCCGCACGCTCGATCGCGAGCCCGTCGGGCGCCAGGCGCGGCGCGTCGAGACCGTCCCAGCGATTCGTGAGCCAGCCGAACTGCTCAACGACGAGGACCTGGATGATCGTGCTGCAGCCGAACGTCACCATGCCGAAGTACGCCTCGCGCAGTCGGCGGCACAGCGCGCCGATGCCGAGACCGGCGAGCGCCGGCAGGAGCGGGCCGAGGAAGAGGGCGACGGCGGGCGGCACGCCGAGCCGGGTGGCGAGGAGGATGGAGCCGTACGAGCCGAGGCCGAGGAAGGTGGCGTGGCCGAGGGAGTGCTGGCCCGAGTGGGCGGCGAGGTTCCACGACTGCGCGTAGATCGCGAAGATGAAGACGAAGCTCAGCACCTGCAGCACGAACAGCTCGCGGACCGCCGCCAGGAAGGCGAGCGCTCCGGCGAGCATCAGCGCGGCGACGACCAGCTCGCGGCGCAGCCGTCGGGCCCAGGCACGCACGGCGTCGCCCCTACGTGCCTTCGCGAAAGAGCCCCTGCGGGCGGGTCAGGAGCACGAGGATCAGGAGGACGAAGGCGGTCGCGTCACGCCAGGAGCCGCCCAGGAAGAAGGTGGCCGCGCTCTCGATGCAGCCGTAGAGGAGCCCGCCGACGACCGCGCCGCGCACGCTGCCGAGCCCGCCGAGGATGATGACGGCGAACGCCTTGATGGACGGCAGCGTGCCCGTGTAGGGGCTGAAGGGGTTGACGATGCCGTAGAGCGAGCCGGCGAGGGCGCCGAGCGCGGCGCCGATCCCGAAGGTCAGCATGTCCATGCGCTCGACGCGGATGCCCATGAGCATCGCGGCGACCCGGTTCTGGCTCGTCGCGCGCACGTCCCGCCCGAGGCCCGTCCGATGGAGCACCACCCAGAGCCCGGCGATGATCGTCCAGGCCAGCACGAGCAGGACGATGAAGTCGTAGCGCAGCGTGATGAGCCCGAGGTCCACGACCTCGGTCGCATACGGCGTCTTGATCTGGACGTGCTCGCGGAAGCGCGGCACGAACACCCGCGCGAGCGCGTTCTGGAGGATCAAGATCAGCGCGATCGAGAAGAAGACCTCGTTGATCTTCTCGCCGCCCCGGAGCCACCGAAAGCCGAAGCGCTCGATGACGACGCCGACCAGACCGACCGCGGCCATCGAGACGAAGATGGCGAGGTAGGGGCTGAGGCCGGCCGAGTGCGCGAGGATGAAGGTCACGAACGCGCCGAGCATCATCAGCTCGCCGTGGGCGAAGTTGACCACCTTCATCACGCCGAAGATGAGCGTGATGCCCGTCGCCAGCAGCATGTAGACGCTGCCGGTGACGAACCCCCAGGTGAGGACGCGCGCGAGGGTGCCGAGATCCGGCGTGGGAGCCGCCTTCGGCCCTAGGGCTGCTTGTACCGGGCCTCGGCGAGCTCACCCGGCCAGACGATCGTCGGCCGCAGCTCCTTGACCTTGTCGTCCCAGGCCATCTGCTGCACGAAGAGGACGAACGCAGCCTCGCGGTACTTGGGGTCGAAGCGGATCTTGCCACCCTGCATCGCCAGCACCATCTGGTCCATCTCGACCTTGCCGAGCGCCTCGATGATCTTCTTCCGGTCGAGGCTCCCCGCCCGCTCGATCGCCCCGGCCGCGATGTGGACGACGTCGTACGCCGACACGCCGAGGAGGCCGGGGAGCGTGCCGTACCGGTCCTGGTAGGCCTTGCGGAACGCGGCCCACTTTGCGAAGCCGGCCCCTTTCGGGATCGCGTACGTGCTGTAGAGACTGAGGATCGTCGTGCCGTGTCCGACCTTCCCGAGGTCCTTGTAGTAGAGCGGATCGTCGGCGCACGCGCACACCGGTCCGAGGTGCGTCTTCTTGAGGTCGAAGCCCACGTCCACGACGGCCTGCTGCACGGCGGCCACGGTCTCGCCGCGGAAGCCCTGCGGCACGAGAACGTCGGGACCGAGCCCCTTGATCTTCGTCAGCAGCGAGCGATAGTCCGTCTCGCCCACCCTGAAGCGCTCGGCGGCGACCGCCTCGATCGGCAGGGTCGCGTCCTTCACCCGTTCCGCGAATCCCCGGTAGAGCTCGGCGCCGAACGGCGAGTCCTGGTACATCCAGGCCACGCGGAGCGCGCGGCTCCCGGCCATCAGCGGCTTGAGCTCCCTGGCGAGGAAGTCGGCGATCGTCGCTCCCTGCATCAGGCCCGTCGCCTGGTAGTGGAAGACCATGGACTTCGTCGGGTCGGGCCCCATCTCCGGCGTGCGCGTGAAGAGGGGTGTGGACGGCGTCGGGATGTACGGCACGCCGTGCTCGCGGATCAGCGGCAGCGCCGCCATGCCGAAGGCGCTGCCGAGCCCGCCGAAGACCACCTGCACCTTGTCCTCGACGAGAAGCCGCGTCACGGCGGACACCGCGCCCTCGCGCGAGGTCTGGTCGTCGCCGATCACGAGCTGGAGCTTCAGCTTCGCGTTCGCCTCCCTCACCAGGACGCCGCCCGCGGCGTTGACCTCGTCCACGGCGAGCGCGGCGGCGCGCCGCTGGTCCTCACCGGTCGAGGCCGCCGGGCCCGTCATCGAGGTGAGCAGGCCGAGCGTGATCGCGGTCTGGGCGGCGGCCGGGGCCGCGGCGCCGAGCGCCGCGAAGACGAGCGCTCCCACGGTGAGAATCGCTCCAAGGAACGCTCTCTTCATGGGGTGACCTCTCCCTGCGTGGTGCCGGGAGGATAACCGAAACGCCGACCTTCTGCTCGGATGGCTTAATTTCCGGAACTTCAAACGTCGTCACGTCGGGATTGCTTGACACGTGGAGTCGTGCAGTGTATCTCGTCGCCATGTCGTTCCGGCGTCGCCTGACCCTGCTCGTGGTAGGCGTGATCGCGTTGCTGGCGCCCCTGGCCCATGCCAGTCCACCCGATCCCGCGTGGATCGCCGGCTTCTGGGACAACGCTGACTACGACGACGTGGTGCTGCTGGTGACTTCCGCAGTCGGCACCGCTGACTCTCGCCCACCTTACGTCACGGTGTCCGCCCCGGTCGTCATCGCCTCTGTCTCCTCGCCAGACGAGAGCCCCGTCTCCGCCCGCCCACTCTCGTCGTGGAACACACGCGCCCCTCCGACCGCCTCCGCCTGAGATAGCCGCTCCCTGAGCCTCGCGTCCGCTTCGTCTGCACGGAGCGGAGCCGCGCGAGCCGACTCGAGTCCGCCCGAGGGAAGCGTGTCGGCGTCAGTGGGCGCGTCGTGACTCCAGATCTCGAGGAAAGGAGGGCGCGCGGACGAGGAATGTGGCGGTCCAGAGAATGCCGCTTACTCAAGAGGAGACAGAGCGATGACAATGCACGCAGCGACCAAGTTGCTCCCCCGATCCACACTTCCATGGGTGCTCGCCGGTGTGCTATGTGCCGGTGCGCTATCCGCCGGTGCGGCTCTGGCTGGTGAGCCTGGGCGGAATGGGGGAGCTATCACACTTCTCGGGACCATCGCGGTCCCGACGAGTCTAAAGCCCCTCCATGGCTGGGATATCAGCTGGCTCGACGCGGACACCCAACTTTTGTATGTCGCCGACCGTTCCAACCGCAGCGTCGACGTTTTCAACGCGAGCACCAATACATTCGTCAGGGCGATCACGGGCGGGTCAACGCCGTTCGCCGGCGTCGCCTTCAACCCTGCGACCGGCGCGGCGGACAACGGGCGATCCGGCCCCAACGGCGTCGTCGTGAGCGGACATTGGCTTTTTGTGACCGACGCCAACAGCAGGGTGGTCAGCATCGACCTCAGGACCGATCAGATTGTCCCCGGCGGCGATGTCTCCACTGGTGGAGCGGACGCCCTGCGGGCCGATGAGCTGGCTTACGATCCGGACCATGGGGTTCTTCTCGTCGCCAACAACGCCGACGACCCGCCGTTCGTGACCTTGATCAAGGTCAATCGAACCAACGGGCAGCTGACCGTTGGTGCCAGAATCACGTTCGACCCGGCGACCAATGGCTTCGATGCGACCAATGGTGCGGAACAACCGCAATACCATCGGGGCAAGTTCTATCTGTCCATTCCCGAAGTGGACTGCCCCCGGAAGATTGGCAACCCGCCCGTGGACAACCCTGTCTGCGGGGGCTCCTTCGCCGACGGAGGCGTCGTGACAATCGACCCGAACAGTTCGGGCAAGATCGAGAAGCTATCTCATGTGAAGTTCTGCCAGCCGGCTGGACTTACGGTCGGTCCGAACGACGATTTGCTCATTGGTTGCAGTCAGGCCTTTGACACGGCAGGTAACGCGTGGACCGCGTCCGATCCCCACACCGCGGCGCCGATCTCGGTGATCATGGACGCCAACACGGGCGCCATCGACAAGAGGGTCGCCGGAGTCTCGGGAAACGACGAAGTCTGGTTCAACCGCGGCGACGGACGCTACTACCTCGCCGCCCGCAACCAACCAGGAGGCCCGGTGGTCGGCGTCATCGACGCGGAGAGCCAGAGCCTTGTCCAGGTGGTTCCGACCCTCAACGTCGGCGGCAAGAACTGCACCCTCAACCCGCTCAACTGTAGTGCCGCGTTCCCCGCGGGAACCGCGCACTCGCTCGCCGTGGATCCACACAGTAACCACGTGTTGGTGCCCCTGGCGGCCAATAACGTCTTCCCGCAGTGCTTGAACGGTTGTGTCGCCGTGTACGGGACGCCGAGAGGGGAGCACGACGACGAGGAGTGACGTCGTTGGGCCTCTGATTTTTTCCAGTCGGCGAAACGGCGGCGCCTGGCCGCCGTTTCCCTTCTGGACCCGACGCCGATGCATGTGGCTCCGGAGCTGGCGGCGTCAAGCGGGGCAGAGTATTGTAGGGGCGATGCGGCGTCGGGCTTCCCTAGCGATGTTGCTCTTCGCAGCGGTGGTCGTGCTGCCGGCGCTGGCTCACGCGAGCCCACCAGACCCGTCGTGGGTTGCCGGCTTCTGGGATGACGCCGACTACGACGACGTCGTCCTCGCCGTCACCGGAATGACCGCCGCTCCGCATTACACGCCGGACGCCGTGCCGAACCCTTCTCCCTGTGTTGTCGGCGTCACTCGGCCGCGCCCCAGGATCGTTCAACCGACTCCACTCGCCTCTTTCCCTACACGCGCGCCCCCGACCGTCTAGGTTGCTGCCCCGTTCGTGGCTGCGGATGACGTCCGCGGCTCGACGTCTCCAGTGAATCGCCGCAGCGTGCAACTGCGTGGGTGTCAGTTCTCAAAATGGGAGGCGATCAATGATTGGTCCCCAGGACCTCTGGGTGGCGCTGGGTCTTATGGTCTTTTTCTTCGGGGCGAAGAAGCTGCCCGAGTTGTCTCGATCGCTGGGCCAGGCGCTCGCCCAGTTCAAGAAGGGGCTCGCGGAGTCCAACGATGAGGCGCGAGCGTCCGACGCGGTGACCCCAGCTCCGAAGGCTGCCACCGCGCACGACCCATCCCAACGACCAGACGGCTCCGTGTGATGCTGCGGGCCGCCGCCCTGGCATCGAAATGAAACCGTGGGCCATTCTGGCGTCGACCCTCCTCGTCGGCCTCGCCTTCGGCGTCGGCGGCACCATCCTCTTGCCGCCCGCGATCGAGCCGTATCTTGTGTCGGCACTCCGCGCGCCTCGGCGCCCGGTCGAGGGCCAGGTCATCGGGAAGCAACGGGAGGAGGGCCACGTCCTCTTGAAGGTGCAAACCGACGACGCACTCATCCTGGCGACATTCACGAAGAAGGTGCCGGAGATCGACCTGCTGGTTGAACAGGGCGACTCGATCATCCTCGCGTTGCCGAACACCGGTCCGTTCGTGGACGATCCCGTCATCGAACGGGTGACCCATCCCCGCTCGAGTCAACCGTCGGACAGTGGGCGCCCCGCTCCCCGCAAGTGAGCAGCGCCGAACACTGGAGAGAAGATGAGACATGGGAACCGCAGCCAAGCCGGCCGCAGAGAGTCGGGCGTCCGCCAGCGCCCGGTGGGTGCAACTGGTGCTCGGCATTGTCGGGATGGTGGCGATCGCCAACCTCCAGTACGGCTGGACGCTCTTCGTCAATCCGATCGATAGCAGGTTTCACTGGGGGAAGGCGGCAATCCAAGTCGCCTTCACCGTGTTCGTGTTGGCCGAGACGTGGCTCGTGCCGTTCGAGGGCTACCTCGTCGATCGCTTCGGCCCGCGATGGCTGGTCGCCGCCGGAGGCATCCTCGTCGGCCTCGCCTGGTCGGTCAACGCCAACGCGAGCTCGCTCCTCACGCTGTACGCGGGCAGCCTGATCGGCGGCGTTGGCGCCGGCATCGTCTATGGCACGAGCGTAGGCAACGCGCTGAAGTGGTTCCCGGAGCACCGAGGGCTGGCCGCCGGTCTCACGGCGGCCGCGTTTGGCGCGGGCTCAGCGCTCACGATTGTGCCGATCGCGAACGTCATCAATACCCGAGGCTATGAGACCGCCTTCATCTATTTTGGGCTCGCGCAAGGTCTCGTCGTCGTCCTGTGCGCGCTGCTGCTCCGCGCTCCCCAGACCGGCGACGTGCCCGACGTCACGACACCCAAGGTTCAGCAATCGGTCGGAGATTTCACGCCGCTGGAGATGCTGAAGGCTCCGGTGTTCTGGCTCTTGTACGCGATGATGACGATGCTTGCCATGGGCGGCCTGATGGCGACCGCCCAACTGGGTCCGATTGCCGCGGACTACAAGGTTGCCCAGGTCCCCGTGTCCCTGCTTGGGATTACGATGGCTGCCCTTCCGTTCGCGCTCTCCTTGGACCGCATTCTCAACGGGCTGACGCGGCCATTCTTTGGTTGGGTCTCGGATCACATCGGCCGTGAAAACACGATGCTCATCGCCTTCGGCTTGGAGGGTGTCGGGATCTTGCTCCTCATCACCTTTGCGCACATCCCGAGCCTGTTCGTCGTGTTCTCGGGTCTGGTGTTCTTCGCCTGGGGTGAGATCTACAGCCTGTTCCCCGCCGTGTGTGGCGACCTCTTTGGCCGGCGGTTCGCCACGGCAAACTACGGTCTGCTGTACACGGCGAAGGGCACGGCGTCGTTGCTCGTCCCGCTGGGGAACGTCCTCAGGGCCGCCACGGGGAGCTGGATGCCCATCTTCGTCGCGGCGATCGCGCTCGACTGGATCGGCGCACTCCTGGCGTTTTTCGTCTTGAAGCCGCTGCGCATCGGCTGGGTGTCCGCTCACGCCGGTGTTTCTCCTGGAGCAATTGGGCCAGCCGCGACGCCGATCCGACATTGACGGAGACTCAGCCGCGGGGCGAGCGCTCCGAGACGTTGGCCGCCGTTATCGTGGCGATCGCCCCACCCCTGTATGACTATCGGTCACGGATCGTCTCCCGGCTTCGACGTCGGCCGTCGCAGAAGGAGCTTTGAGAGACGAGACGACCAGCTCGTACCGGCTCGGCGTCCGGTCGAGTCGACTCACCGGGATCTTGCAGTGGTCGTACAGCGCCAGCAGAGTCCCCTCCGTGTAGCGGAAGACGTGAACGCGGCCGTCGGCCGTCCGCGTGAGAGCACGGGCGAGCCAGCGGACGGAGCGGCGTCGGGACTGCGAGAGGTTGCGGACGGGCTCGGCGATCACGAGGAGACGTCGCGCGGCCGCATACAGGCGTGGAAGCAACGTGTCCGCGATGTCGTGGAACTGATACAAACTCGCCTGCATGATCACTGTGTCGGCCGTGGGGACCGGATCGCCCGAGCGCACGTCGAAAGCGCGGACGTCGACGCCGTGACGGCGCGCCAGCTTCAGCATCGCGCCCGAGTGCTCGAGGCCGATATACGATTTCAGGAGCCCTCGCGCCTCGAGATGCCGGTGGAGCGCGAGGTCACCGCAGCAGAGTTCCAGCACGTCGCCCGGTGCTCGGATGACGTCGGCGATCAACGTATAGCGCGCAGCATAGTCCGGCCCGTACCCGATGCGCGTCGTGAGCCGGTAGAGCGTGGGGGAGTGGTAGATCGTCACCATGGCCAGAGCGGGCGCGCCTGCATGGTGCGCCGCATTGTAGCGTATCGGGAACACTGATGGGCGAGCGCGCGCTCCCGCGTGGGACGCGCGGACCCCGATCACCGACGTCGAGAACTCGAGGTCGTGTTCTGCTACACGATCTCGTCGTCCGCGGCCTCGAAGACGCAGTTGATCTCGCCCGGCATCGACTGTGACGGCCGGTCCACTACGAGCCCCCCGATTCCTTGTCCGGTGGACGTCGAGAAGGGTCTTCGCCATGCCGGAACGCGAGTGGGGGCGGCCGGTTTGTCACCAGCATGGAGCGTGGTCCCGCGGCGAGGAGGACGGCGCCGGGAATGTCGAGGCCGCGGTCACCGACGACGAAGACGCGGCCGTTCGAGGCCCACAGGCGCTCGAACCCCTCGCGTGTCAGGAAAAGACCCGACGCGTCGCCCCTCCTGTAGCCGAAGAGGAGGTCGCCGCGCGCACTATGGAGCATTCGGGTCGGGTAGCCCGTGTAGAGCGATACGCCGCAGTAGTCCTCGTAGGTCCCCCAGACGACGAGCTCCGCCGTCGGCTCCCAGAGCGCGCGGATGATCGGCGCGAGATCACGCTGCGAGCGATCCGGAGCAACCAGCCGATGGCCGAGCTCGGCGAACCACACGAGCCCGACCGCCCCGAGCACCCAGATCGTGAATGCCAGACGCGCGCGAGAGAGGCGCGAAGCGAGCACGGCCGCGCCTCCGAAGAGAAGGATGAACACTGCGAAGGGGCGGATGAGCCTCAGGCATCGCTCGACCACGGCGAACGACACGTCTGGATGAGCGACGAGGTAGTCGCGATAGACACCGTCGAGCAGCGTGATGAGCGAGGTCAGGAACTCCGCGGTGCTCTCCCGGGATGAAACGAGCCACGGAACGAGCGCGACACCGATGCCGAGCACGATCCACGCGGCGACGCGAGCGCCGGCCGGCGCGGGTCGGGCGTCGATCGCGCGTCGCCAGTACGCTGCGACGATCACGGCGAGGGCCGGGAAGGCGGGCAACGCGTAATACTCAAGCCGCGACGCGCTCGTGGTGAAGAACGCCAGCACCCACACCGACCAAGCGAGCGGGAGCGCGAGCCCCCTCCTGAGATCGGGTGAAGCGACCGCGGCGGGGAGGAAGAGCGACCACGGGAGGAGCCAGAGGGCGGTCGCGAGCCAGAAGCCGCCGATCGAAAGCGGCGTGTAGTCGACCGGCTCGCGTGCGTTGAAGAACCGGAGGACGTGCTCGTTCACGAAATAGAAGCGTATGAAAGCAGGGTCGCGCGCGGCGAGGAGGAGGTGCCAGGGGACAAGGACGAGCGAAACGATCGCCGCTCCAAGGAGCGGGCGGAGGTCGTGCGGAAGGCGCTTCCGGCCGAAGAGCAGCCAGCAGGTGCTGGCGGTCCCGAGCGGGAAGACCATGCCCACGAGGCCCTTGGTGAGTCCGGCGAGCGAGAGACCACTCCAGAACAAGAGGGGGCCAAGCAGGCCGCGGCGTCCTCGCACGGTGAGCACGAGGCCGAGGAACGAAACGGCAAGCCAGAGACCGAACAGGGTGTCCGTGAAAAGGGACCGGCCGTAGAGGAGGGGGCCTGCTGAAGTCGCCAGGACGAGCGCCGCGAGCGGTGCCGCCGAGGCGCCGAGAAGCTCGTGAGCGAGGAAGAACGTGACCGCCACCGTGGCGATGTACGATACCGCGCTTGGCAGGCGCGACGCCATCTCGTTCTGGCCGAACAGGCGGTAGGAAGCAGCCACACTCCAGTAGAGCAACGGCGGCTTCTCATAGTAGCGGACGCCGTTCAAGCGCGGCTGCACCCAGTCGCCCCTCTCGAGCATCTCGCGCGCGATCAATGCGTACCGGGCCTCGGCAGGGCTTGAGAGCGGCCGCTCGCCGAGTTGGTAAAGGGCAAGAACGACCGACAGGGCCAGGCAGCCGGCCAGATGCAGAGCCGTCCGGTCGCTCATCAGCCAGAACGCGCTTCGCCTCGGAAGAAGGCGATCGTCCGCCCGAGCCCCTCGTCGAGAGACACCTTCGGTGCAACCCCGAGGATGACACGCATCCGCCGGATGTCTGGGACTCGCCGTGGGATGTCCTCGTAGCTCGACCCGTACACGTCTTCCTGGCGGACGTTTTGGATCTCCGACCTCGATCCGGAGATCGCGATGATGCGCTCGGCCAACGTTCGGATCGACACCTCCTCGTCGGTGCCGACATTGAACGTCCCGCCGACCGCCTGCGGGCTGAGTCCCGCTGCGACCGTCGCGAGGATCGCGTCGCTCACATACGTGAAACAGCGCGTCTGGCGGCCGTCGCCGATCACCGTGAGCGGCCGGTCGCGCAGCGCCTGCCCGAGGAGGATCGTGACCACGCGCCCGACGTCGATCGCGTCGAGCCGCGGACCGTACACGTTGAAGTAGCGGAGCACCGTGACGGGGAGACCCATCTTCGCGAAGGCGAAGCAGAAGTGCTCGCCGACCGCCTTTGAGGTTGAGTAGCACCAGCGGTCGGTGGCGGTCGATCCGAGGATGCGGTCATCCTCCTCTCTCCAGGGGATCCTGGGGTTCCGGCCATAGACCTCTGATGTGGAGGAGAAGACCAGGCGCTTACCGTGCCTGAAGGCGAGCCTCAGCACATTCTGCGTCCCGTTGATGTTGACGTTCAGCACTTCGTGCGGGTCGCCGACGTAGTGCTCGACGCCGACGACCGCGGCGAGGTGGTAGACGAGGTCGACCCGGGCGATGAGCCCGTCGAGGATCGTCTCGTTGAAGAGGCTGTCGTGGACGAAGTGGAGCGCGTGATGCCCGAGCAAGTGGCGGATTTTGAGGGTCGGTCCGCGGTCGAGGATGAACACCTCGTCGCCGCGCTCGAGGAACGCGTCGGCAAGGTGCGAGCCGAGGAAACCAGCGCCTCCGGTGATCAGAACCTTCATAAAGTCTCCTGGAGCTTCGGGGGCTTCGTCCGAATGACGCACCGACACGACGCCGCAAGGCGCACGGACTCCGCGCCCTTGCTCGCGGGGCGATCCCGCGGCGACGTCAGCTGGCGGGACTTAGGTGGTTGGAGGGGCGCGCGTCTGCCACGACGAGAGCGCGCGAGCCGGCGGCGGACTCTCGACGGGCAGGGACAGCACGGCGATGACAACCGCGACGGATTCCGGTTCGTAAGATGGCCGAGGGTCCGCGATACTCACCCCAGACGTCGCCAGCAGCACGACGTCGTCATAGTCGCCATCGTCCCAGAAACCGGCGATCCACGCGGGATCGGGCGGACTGGCGTATGCCAGGGGCCCTGCCGAGGCGAGCGCGCCGATGAGGAGGAGAACGAGGAGACGCCGAACGCTCACGGGTGGACGCATACCATTGGGCTGCTGCGTGTGTCAAGCGATTGGGGTTGTTGCGGGAGACGACTCCGCTCGCGATCTCGTCGACGACCGCGTCGACTCACGCGTCGCTACGCCACCTCCAGCGGGCGTGCCACCATGATGCCCGTGTGCGTCGGCACGCGCGCGAGGTACGTCGCGAGCTCCTCGTCGAGAATGACGGCTTTCTGGGTGGTCGACGCGTGCAGCAATCTCACGGTCCCGCCCTCGTCCCTGTAGCAGAACCCCGCGTGCGCGCAATCGAGACCGTCGATCGTCGTGGTCACCCCGACGATGTCGCCCGTCATCAAGCGCGACTGGGCGGCCGCCACCTTCTCTCTCGGCACATACTGTAGCTCACGGGCGTTGATCTCGGCCTCGACGCGCGCGATCTTCCGGACCAGGTCGGGATTCGCCGTGAGCTGTCGGTAGGCCTCGGGATGCGTGCTCATGAAGTTGACCCGCTTGATGAAGCGCGTGGCTCCCGGAAGCTCGCGCGTGGTCAGACGGACGACTCCCTTGTGGGCGTTGTCGAAGAACCAGTCGCTGAGGTAGTGCAGCCGCGACACATAGTCGGTGAGCCGGCCGCCCCGGTACCGGGTGAAGGTGACCTCCGCCAGCAGCGCCTCGGATGTGCGCCCACCGCGCCTCAGCATTCGCGCGAAGGCGAGCGAGCTTTCCAGGAACGTGACGCAGTCCAGGCCGCGGAGGTTGACCGAGCAGACCTCGCGATCCTCGTAGAGCTCGAGCGTCGCGGCGACGTACGGCGTCTGCCGGAGGGCCATGCCGATGGCGCCGATGCGTTCGCCGATCGGCAGCTCGCGCCAGGCGCGCTCGCGCCCCAGCACCAACAACTGCTCGAACGTCTCCTGTCCTGCGAAGACGTTCGGATCTCGGTCGCGCGCCGGCACGGGATCCGGGCGCGAGATCGCGAGGACCCCGGCCCCTACCAGGGCCTGCCCCATCAGCGTCACGAACGCTCGCCGTTCCAGCGTCGAGCCACGCATCGCTCTTAGCATCGCACGGTGGAGGCGGCCGGCTCAACCTGGCGCGGGAAAGGACCACCGTGCGCGCTGAGCCACTTCCTCCGCGAGGGCGCGATGCTCGGCGCAGCCGATCACCGAAACGTCGGGCCGTGGTCCGGCGGTCGCGATGAGCCGGCGGACTGCCTGGCGGCGCTGCACGGCCGGAGCGAGGTCGAGCGCGCCCCGGTCGATGTCTCGGCCAATCGCCGCCGCCGCCTCGTGTCGCGCCTCGGCACTGCGGCAGACGAGCGCAAGATCGCCGCCGGCGGCCAGGAACCGTCGAGCCGCGCCGGCGACGCCCCAGGTGCTGGCGACCGCGGCCATCTCGAGGTCGTCACTGAGAACGAGGCCGGAGAAGCCGAGACGCCGCCGGAGCAGGCCGCCGATGACCTCGGCGGAGAGCGACGCCGGGAGGGCCGGGTCGAGAACGCGGTACCGCACGTGGGCGACCATCACCGCCGGGCAGCCGGCTCCGAGGGCGGCGCGGAATGGAACGAGATCCCAGCGCTCCAGCTCGTCGATGGTCGCGTCGACGTCCGGCAAGGCGAGATGCGAGTCGACCGAGGTGCGTCCGTGCCCCGGGAAGTGCTTGGCGACGGGAACCAGCCCTTCGGAGAGCAGGGCCTCGACGAACGCGACGCCGCACGCGGCGATGATATCGGGGGCCGTCCCAAACGCGCGGTCATCGATCACCGTGTTCGCCGGATTGAGCAGGCAGTCGAGCACCGGCGCCAGCCCGGAGTCGAACCCGGCGGCGCGGAGTTCGCGAGCCATTGCCCTCGCGACAGCGACCGCCAGGTGAGGATCGCCCGAGCGTCCAACCGCTGCCGCAGGCGGAAACCGGGTGAAGGGAGGGGGCAGGCGGTGAACCCGTCCGCCTTCGTGATCCACGAGAACGAGGACATCGGGGCCGAGCTTCCGCGCGGCCGCCGTGAGCGCGAGCACCGTCTCGAGGTTGGGGCAGTTCCGCGCAAACAGGACGACGCCGCCCAGCCCGGCGTGCTCCGCCAGGGCCACGAGATCGTCGGGAACGCGCGTGCCCTCGAAGCCGACGGCCAGGGCGCGTCCGGGTCCCATCGTCACGGGCAGTCACCTCGTCGGTCCTGGCCGAAGGTCACTCGGCACAGTCTCTTCGACGAGCGATGCACGCAGGGCGAGCGGAACACCCTCGGCGGTCCGAGCCTCCTCGGCGTGACGGGCCACGCCCTTCAGTACCTGGTCCGGGGTGCGGAAGAGGACGCCGACACAAAAGACGACGAGCGCGCCGATCATGGGCCACCAGGTGAACGAGACTTCGGGAATCGCGAGGGGCTGCTGAAACGTCCGGTGGATGCCAAACAAGGGGGCCGCCGTGTTCAGGAGGGTGATGTTCAGCTTGCCAGCGACAACAGTCGCGAGGAGCCCCGCCGGAATGGCGACGATGTTTCCGGCGTCGGAACCGCGCCGTTTGGTGAGCATGCCGATGAGGAAGACACCGAGCATGGGGCCGAGGATGAATCCGGCGATTCCGAGCACGACCGGAATGATTCTCAAATCCGGGTTCGTCACCTTCGCATAGGCGAATCCGCCGGCGATGACGATCATGAGCACGGCGAAGAGGACCGTGAACCAGCGCGCGGCCTTGACGTAGTGCGCCTCGCTCTTGCCCGGAACCCACCGGAGGTACCAGTCGTTCGTGGCGGCGGTCGCCAGCGCGTTGAGCGCCGCGGAAAAGGAGCCCATGGCGGTGGCGAAGATGCCCGCCAGCACAAGACCGCGGATGCCCACGGGCATGACGTTGAGGATATACGAGCCAAAGACGTCCGCAGCGGCCGTGGGCTGGAAGGTGGGGTCCTTCTGGTAGTAGGCGACGAGCAGGATTCCGATGAAGACGAAGGCGGAGGCGATCGGCAGGTCCAGGAAGGCGGCCGTCACCAGGCTGCGGCGCGCCCTCTGGTGGGTCTCGGCCGTCAGCATCCGCTGAACCATGTCCTGATCGGTGCCGAAGGCGGCCATATTGCCGAGTGTCGCCCCGATGAGCGCAGAGAAGAGGGTGTAGTCGCTCGCGAGAATCAGCTTGATGGAGTCCCACAGGCCCATCGCCGCAAGCTGGTGGCTCTCCTTCCACTTCGCGACGATGCTCGGTTCGAACCCGTGGAGGAAGTAGCCTTCGTGGGTGGTCAGCTGCGGGACGGCCCGGATGACCTCGTGGAGTCCGCCGACGTGATTGAGCAGCGTGCCAATGGCAATCAGCGCGCCGCCGAACATCAGGCAGGCCTGAATCAGGTCCGTCCAGATGACGGCCTTGATTCCGCCGAGCGCCGTATAGAAGCAGGTGACGAGGGTGAGGGCGATGATCGCGATGAGATAGGGACCGACCGTCGTGACCGCCTGCTGGCTGAACTGCACCTGTCCGCCCGAGACGAACATGCGGTACGCCAGCACCATCACGAGCGAGGGGATGAAGAGCCGCGTTCCCGACGCCAGCGTCCGCATGAACAGGAAGAGGGCGGAGACGTAGCCCTTGGTCCACGGCCCGAAGCGAACGCCCAGGTAATCGTAGACCGTGTAAACCTTGAAGATGTAGTAGGGCTTGAGGAAGACATTGCCGACGATGACGCGCCCGATGATGAGGCCCAGCACGAGCTGCACGTAGGCGAAGCTCTTGTTGGTGTAGCCCTCGACGGGCGCGCCGAGGAAGGTCGCCGCGCTGGTTTCCGCCGCGATGATGGACGCCATCGCGGCCCACCACGGCACGCGACGCCCTCCGAGCGCATAGTCATTCAGGCTCTTCCCCCGCCGCCCCGCATACAGCCCGATGGCGGTGATGGCGACGAAATAGAAGAGGATGATGAGTCCGTCGACCAGAAGCCGCCCGTCCGTGGCTCTCTCCCCTCGTGCGACTCAGGCGCTCCGCGGACCTCGTTGACACTCCTCTTCCCAGATTCGGTGGCATCGGCCGTGGAACCTGAGGACTCGGCCAAGTCGCGTTCCCTCGAATCGATCGTCCGCTAAGACGCGCCGCCGAGTCAAACTTCCCGTGTGCAGCTTTCGCCTACGCCGATCCCCGCGCGGTCGCGAACCGCGGCTATCTCCTGGAGACCGGGGCGGTTATCCTGGGGGCCATGCGGCGCCTGCCCTCCGCGCCCGGATCGAGATCGACTTCGTCGCGCGGCGTTCCTGAGCCTGGGAGAAGGATGGCTGGCGCCGCGCGCAGCAACGGATAAAGGTGGCGAACGGGTGAGGTGGGCGTGGACGATCGCCACCATGGTCGCCCTGGGCGGCGCGTGGAGCGCGGCGAGCGGTATGGATGATCGGCCGGTGATCGATCCCGGCGTCCGTGCCGTGGTCAGCGGAGGCACGCTGCGCGTCCTCGTGGAGCTTCGCGTTCCTCGTCGCGATCCCGTTGCCCTCAGGAACGCCCAGGATGAGGTCTTGCGCCGCCTGGCCGGCACCGGCGGCCGCCTCGCGCGCCGCTACGCGACGGTACCCCTTCTCGCGCTCGAGATCGACGCCGCCGCGCTGGCTCGGCTCGAGGAGATGCCCGCCCTCGTGATCCGCGTACGAGCGGACGATATCTCTCCTCCGTACGAGGGTCCCGCGCCTTCTCGCTGACCACCCTCTCGGGGTGACTTTTCTCTCCGAGTGACGTCTTGGGTCACCCGGACTGCCAAGCCGTCACTCGGCCTTGCCGAAAGCCCTTCCCTTCAAGGGGCTTGCGTATGGCACGCTCGTTGCCCACTATGACGGCCCATGGCCGGCCGGGCGCTTTCGTTCCTCGCCGCGAGTCTGTTGCTGCTCGGGGTCCTCCTACCCACGAATGTGGTCGCGGCACCTGCCGACAAAGACGGTCACGTGGTGCCGACGGCGATCCACGACCGCGCGCGGGCCGAAGGCGAGGTGCGCGTCCTCGTCGAGCTCTTGCTTCCCTCCGGCCGCGTTGCCGAGGGTGCCGTGCCGAATCAGGCGAGGGCCCTCTACCGCCAAGAGATCACCGACGCCGCCTCGCGTTTGCTGAGCCGGCTCACACAGCACCCGCACCGTGTCCTTCGCCGATACGTGACGGCGCCACTGATCGCGCTCGAGGCCGGCCCGACGGCGTTGCAAGCGCTGGATGCATCGAGCTCGCTGGTCAAGCGGGTGACGGAAGACAGGATTCACACGCCGGTCCTGCTGGATAGTGTCCCGCTCATCGGCGCCGACAAGGCGTGGGCTCAGGGCTTCGACGGCACCGGCCTCGTGGTGGCGTTGATCGACACCGGTGTCGACTCGGCTCATCAGTTCCTCGCCGGCAAGGTCGTGGAGGAGGCGTGCTACTCGACCACGTCCGCGCAGCGGAGCACGACGCTCTGCCCGAACGGCGCCGACGAGCAGATCGGTACCGGGGCCGGGGTGTACTGCCCGCTCGAGCTCGAAGGCTGCTGGCACGGCACCCACGTCGCGGGCATCGCCGCCGGGAACGGGACGCCGTCCGGCCTGCCGATCTGGGGTGTCGGGCGGGGCGCCAGCATCATGTCGGTCCAAGTCTTCTCACGGTTCGACGGGTTCTTCGACTGCGGCGGCTCGCCACCCTGCATCGGAGCGTACACGTCCGATATCCTCGCCGCCCTCGAGCGTGTCTATGCCCTGCGTACCAAGCACCCCTTTGCCGCGGTCAACATGAGCCTGGGCGGCGGGCTCTTCAGCTCGACCTGCGACGACCAACCCTACAAGCCGTTCATCGACAACCTGCGCGCGGCCGGCATCGCGACCGTCGTGGCCTCCGGAAACAACGGGGCCATCGACCGGCTCAGCGCGCCGGCGTGCGTCTCCACCGCTGTGAGCGTCGGCGCGACGACCAAGGACGACCAGGTCGCGGACTTCTCGAACGTGGCCCCCTTCCTGTCCCTGTTCGCCCCCGGCGTCAGCATCATCTCATCGTTCGCCGGTGGCGGGTTCGCGATCGCGAGCGGGACGTCGATGGCGGCCCCGCACGTCGCCGGCACCTGGGCCGTGCTCAAGCAGGCCAAGCCGACCGCGAACGTCGACGAGATCCTCCAGGCCCTGACCGGCACAGGAGTCATGATCGAGGACACTCTCGCCGGAACGGGCACCACCCGGCCGCGGATTCAAGTCGACCTCGCGCTGAGCGCCCTCCTCAACCCGGGCGTGCCGATCATTTCCGGCATCTCTCCCAAGCGAGGGACGTTGGGCACAAGCCTCACCGTGACGGTCAACGGGATCAACTTCGAGCCCGGCGCGACCGCCTCGTTCGGCGCCGACGTCACGGTGACGTCGATGACGGTGGTCTCGTCCACTCAGCTCTCGGTCGCCCTTGCCATCGCCGCCACGGCGAATCCCGGTCCGCGCGACGTCACGGTGACGAACCCCGGCGGGCAGACCGTGACCCGTGCGGGCGGCTTCACGGTCCTGCCGCCGCCGCCGGCGATCAGCCTGGCGTTTCTGGGGAAGCTCCGCGACAAGGTGGGGCAGGGCAATGGGGCCTTCAGCGCGGACGGCGCGCTCGACGGCAGCTTCCGGGTGACCGTCCAGGGCGGGGTCTGGCCTCGGACCGTGACGCGGCTCGAGCTGCGCTCCAGCGGCGGCGTCTGGGACACCGACCCCGCGACCGCGCACTGGGCTCTCGGGGCCTCAGCGAGCCTCGACGGCGCGCTGCTCAACGCCGGCACCGGGACGGTGAGCTTCGGCGTCGCCGACGGCGGCGCCTTCTTCGCATTCGCTTCCGATCTGAACCCCACCGTGTTCAATAGCGGGACGGGCTTCACGCTCACCGCCAACTTCGCCGACGGTACCTCCGCCGTCGCGACCCTGAGCCTGCCGATCGTCCCCACGATCTCGAGCGTGTCGCCGAGCACCGGGCTTCAGGGAGCGAACCTCACCGTTACGGTGACGGGCACGAACTTCAAGGCGGGGGCGAGCGCCGGGTTCGGCGCCGGCATCACGGTCGGCTCGACGGTGGTCTCGTCCACCCAGCTCTCGGTCGCCCTCGCGATCGAGGCCACGGCGGCGATGGGCCCGCGTGACGTGACGGTCTCGAATCCCGACGGCCAGTCAGTGGTGCTGACGGGCGGCTTCACGGTGACCCCGCCACCGCCGACACTCAGCCTGGCGTTTCTCGGCAAGCTGCGGGACAGGGTGGGGCAGAGCAACTCGGCCTTCAGCGCGGACGGCGCGCTCGATGGCACCTTCCGGGTGACCGTCCAGGCGGGGAGTTTCGCCCGGACACTGACACGGCTCGAGCTGCGGACCGGCGGCGGGGTCTGGGACACCGATCCCGCGACGGCGCACTGGGCTCTCGGGGCCTCGACCAGTCTCGACGGCGCCCTGCTCAACGCCGGGAACGGGACGGTGAGCTTCGGCGTCGCCGACGGCGGGGCGTTCTTCGTGTTCGCGTCCGATCTGAACCTCACGGCGTTCAGTAGCGGAGCCAGCTTCACGCTGACTGCGAACTTCGCCGACGGCACCTCGGCCAGCGCGACCGTCAGCGTGCCGCTCACGCCGACGATCGCCAGCGTGTCGCCGAGCAGCGGGGTTCAGGGAGCGAGCCTCACCGTCACGGTGACCGGCACGAACTTCCAGGCCGGGGCGAGCGCCTCGTTCGGCGCCGGCATCACGGTCGGCTCGACGACGGTGGCGTCGTCCACCCAGCTCTCGGTGGCCCTCGCGATCGGGGCCACGGCGGCGATGGGCGCGCGCGACGTGGCGGTGTCGAATCCCGACGGCCAGACGGTGGTGCTGACGGGTGGCTTCACGGTCACCCCGCCGCCGCCGACGCTCGGCCTGGCGTTTCTCGGCAAGCTGCGGGACAAGGTGGGGCAGGGCAATGGGGCCTTCAGCGCGGACGGCGCGCTCGACGGTAGCTTCCGGGTGACGGTTGGGGCGGGGAGCGGCGCGCGGACGGTGACGCGGCTCGAGCTGCGCCGGGCAAGCGGTGGTGTCTGGGACACGGACCCCGCGACGGCGAACTGGGCGCTCGGGGCCGCGGCGAGCCTCGACGGGGCGCTGCTCAACACCGGCACCGGGACGGTGAGCTTCGGCGTCGCCGACGGCGGGGAATTCTTCGTGTTCGCGTCCGACTTCGGCCCGGCGGCCTTTACGACGGGCGCGAGCTTCTCATTGACCGTGACTCTCGCCGACGGCTCGGTGGCCACGGTCCCGACGACGATCCCTTAGCCGCACCCTCGCTCACTTGCGCGTGTACTCGGGCCTGCGGGAGGACACCAGACGCGCGTACCGAGCCTGCAGAATCCAGCTCAGTGTCGCGCCAATCAGGATACCCACCATGACCTTCAGGGCCAAATAGCAGTACGCCTGCACGAGGGCGAATTGCTCGGGCGTCAGCCCGAGACGAAGTCGATGCCAATCCGCCAGGGTGGGGAAGAGCGCGGCTCCGATCAGCACCACGGTCGTGAGGAAGTGTCCGATGCTGAACGGCCGAGCCAGTCGCGTGACACTTTCCGTGGTAATGATCGCGGCCACGACGCTCAGAAACAGGCCCAGCCCGGCCAGCCGTCGCAGCGACGGATTGTCGATCGCCGAGAACAAATCGAGACCGGCGGTCGAGCCCACCACCCACGTCAGCAAGGCTGGCAGGACGTCATAGAACAACACATGCCCCACGATGGCCACCGGCACGAGCAGCTTTTCCAGCATCTCCGAGCGCCTGCCCGCGCTCCTCTCGTCCGCCTCATCGCTATAGGGCATCTCCGGGCTCCTCTGGCGGGTCGACTGCCGGAGTCGACGCCACCCACTACTATTCCATGGGAACGCCGCCACGGACAGGTGCTAGAAGAAGAACGTCAGGTTCTTCGTGAGTAGCACGCTCTGGTCGAGGACGATCTTGCGGCGGGCGATCTTCCAGCCTCCGTCCACCCGACGCAGGAGGTCTTCGCGCTTGCCGACGAGGACGTCGGTCTCCGTCTCGACGCGGTTGCGATAGACGAGGAACCGGCTCTTGACCGCGACTTCAGCCGGACGTCGACCAGACCAAGGAGATCTCCGGGCTTCGGCCTCGGCATCATCATCGTGATCCTCCGGGCGGCGGCGGTCGCCCTCGGTAGCAGGCTGACGATAGCGCCGCACCGGAGCGTCCGCAAACGCCGTCAGCCCATCGAGGGGATCGCCGCGGGCCGCGGCTGTCTCAGGGGATCACGCCTTTAGAGCGATGCCCGCCTGGTCGCTTTGCCTTATTGTGAGATGTGGACGATGGTGACATGGCGCGCGAGCTGACAGACGGGCGCCGGGTATTCCTGTCGACCCTGCCCGCGGGGCGCGGCGAGCGCCGGCTCGCGCTCACGGTCGTGCTCGTCTCCGCCGCGATCTTTCTCACCGCGGTGCCGTTCGCGAAGATGCCGCTCGCGCAGATCTCGGCCTTCATCCCGATCTACGAATCGGCGCTCGTGATCAACGATCTGATCACGGCGGTCTTGCTGTTCGGTCAGTTCAGCTTCTTACGATCGCGGTCGCTGTGCGTGCTGGCCAGCGGCTACCTGTTCACCGCTCTCATGACCGTCTCGCACGCGCTCACGTTTCCCGGCCTGTTCTCGCCGACCGGCCTGCTCGGCGCCGGGCCCCAGAGCACGGCCTGGCTGTACATGCTCTGGCATGGCGGCTTCCCCCTCCTCGTCATCGCCTACGCACTGCTCAAGGACGCGGGGCGGGA
>WNGG01006442.1_pt1 | contig 22676 bp, 21 predicted proteins | sample 5400661 | NCBI WGS metagenome assembly WNGG01 (sample SAMN13153372, study PRJNA577476) | soil metagenome | isolation source: 100 cm soil or saprolite under Garry oak tree replicate 1 | place: USA:California | collected 2016-06-15
AGCAACTGCTTTTGGCACTTCTCGGTTGGTAGCGGGTCTGGTAACCGTAAATGGTAACGGTCCGGGCTGCCAACGGCGAGAACACAGAGAGAAGAACAAGGCTCGACCCTACGCTTCGAATGGAAACTAACACCACGACGCACGCAAACAAAACCATCAACACGCTACAACAACCCGAAAAAAACCACGCAAAAACAATCGGATACTACGAACCCATCCTCATGATCCTCGACTCCTCGCACTCTCACCCAAACTGTCCGCAAGAACCGTCGCATGATTAGGAGGGTCCAGGAAAGCGTTCTCCCAGAGTCTCTCACAAGGAGCGTCCGTTCGCGGGGGCCTAAATGGTCTGCATGACTTCTGCTACGCCCTTGCAACCAGCTTTTTGCCATCGACTTATAGAGGGCAGGGTCGCAATGCGTCGACGGTCTCAAGGAGACAACCGGATGAAGGAGGTTTCGAGTCAAAAGGATGACATCGGTTTCCTTGAGCAATTCCGCGAGAAAGTGGACAAGTATCTCTTTCTGGGCTACGCTCCAGTGGAGAGACCGTCCGGTCACGAGTTCGATGCTTATGCATTGCAGGAGCTACAAGGCGCCAGAAAAAATCACCAGTTCCAACAGCTTCGACGCGAAGTTGCCCAAATGAAACCTCGCGTCAAGGCAATTTTGGAAAGTCTTGGTCTTACGCTAATCGTTTACAATTATCCACCTCCTGCCGTGGGAGGACCAGTTCTAACCTACAATATGATCGATCAGATCACGGACAATGACTCTGATTTCAGATTGGAAAAGGACAAAGTTTTCGATGTGTTGGATCAGGCCATTGGAGCGTTAAAGGTGGGACTTCCTCGAACAACTCCTCCGAAGAACTCGGAGCAACGCAAAGAACTGTTCATTGTCCATGGTCATGACGAGGCCGCCAAGGAAGCAGTCTCTAGATTCGTTGAAAAGCTGGGGCTGAAGGCTCTGATTCTGCACGAGCAACCTAATCGGGGAAGAACCATAATTGAAAAGTTTGAGGATTATTCCAACGTAGAAATGGCAATTGTCATAATCACCGCTGACGATGTCGGCGCCAAACGAGATTCTGCGACTAAGCTAGGTGAACTGAAACCGCGTGCGCGTCAGGATGTTATTTTTGAGCTGGGATTTTTTTCTGGAAAGCTGGGACGTAGCCGAGTTTGTGTTCTCTACAAGGAGGGAGTTGAGCTTCCATCAGACTACCACGGAGTCGTCTATATTCCCCTGGACTCTTCGGGAGCCTGGAGGCTGAAACTGGCCAGGGAAATCAGATCCGCCGGAATATATGTTGACATGAACAAGGCGATTTAGAGACTATCGCCTCCATCCTGCGAAGTGTCCTCTCTGGGCAACTGAACTCCTCGATCCTGAAACCGTGGAAGGTTCTTCAGAGAGTGCTAGCTTTCCCCTCTTGAGGCTGGCGAGTTAGACTGTGAAGAACCTCTACGTCAAGTTCTGGATAACCCGATTACGCAGGGGACGATGGTTAAGAAAACACAGGATAACTGTTTCGATTGGTCTCATCGTCACTTTGTTTGGTGCAGGTCTCAGCATCTATGGGTGGACCACTAATCAGACAATCGACAATTTGAGAATCAATTTCATCTGCTCTCAGATTCCTGATGCTAGCGGCAGCATGGTCTACACGACGATTGAATTTGCTAACCAAGGACTGCCGATTCAATTATCATGGACAATAGATGCTATCACCAATATTAGCAGCATTTCAGGTTCTCTAGTTGCAACCATACCAACTGGGAACAGCGTACAACGCATGATCTTTGTCGTGAACGGCTGGTATTCGAACAGCACCGTATACCAGGTATATTCGTTAGCGAAATATTCTGGATTTCCTGAACCCAGAGTGTTTTCACAAACACTTCCCGTCTCCTATTCAATTCATGGATATCGGTTGCTGAGCGACGTAGGGCAGTTTTTGCCACCTACTATGGCCTTTTTGTTCTATACTCAGGAGGGAAATCGGCCAACTGCCGTTTGTCTTTAGCGCTCTCGGAGAATCCAGACGAATTCTGACTTGGGCTCGTTAGACGCTCACCGACTTGCGCACTAAGATAGACTAGGATCTGTTTCGCTCTCGTGTCTGAGCAATAACCGAGCGGTAGTTCAACGTCGCAGATGTCGGGTCAGCATAGCGACTGGCGTGACATCCCACACGCCAACCCCCATTAATGGTTCAAAAACCTGCAATCAAACCACAGGACGACGGAATGAATTACCAGACACTAGTCGAGATTCCAGTGGGCACCGAAGGAGCACCGCTTCGAAACGCTTTTTGATTGAAGGAACCAGAAGTTCTCCTTACTTCTGGCCAACGAAAATGAATTCCTCCAGGTCTAGTCAGAGGAGCAAGTTGATGTCCGCTGTCAGACAGAAGGGAACATCTCTGGAGCTAGTAGTTAGGCAGAATCTCAAGAATCTGAATCTCGATTACGAAGCCAATGTAAGAGGGTTGCCAGGCACTCCAGACATTGCAAATCTCGAAAAGAAAAGAGTCATTTTTGTAAATGGTTGCTTTTGGCATGGTCATCTCAATTGTCCTCACGGGCGACTTCCTGCGTCAAACGTCGGCTTCTGGTCAAGTAAGATCGCCCAGAATGTGGAGAGAGACCGAACCAACATTTCGCGCCTGGAAGAAAAGGGATACAAAGTCCTTACTCTGTGGGAGTGTCAGCTGGGCAACACGAGATGGTTATCGTCGAAACTAGAGCGCTTCTTTAGAACTTCGCGTGTCTGCAAGACCCGTTGTTCGAGCGCAACGTGCCAGCTCGAAAGAAAGCAAACCAGCGGAGCAGAGCAAGACTGGTGATCAAACGAATATCAGACCACGCCTATCTGCGAAGGAATAGGCGACCCCTATACCCAAAGTTCGCTAAGTCAATTCGAGTTGTCGACTTATACTCGGGAGTCGGATCCCTGTCACTGGGGGTCTGGGAAGCGTGCAGAAGAAAGGGGATCGGCTTCGAATCGGTTGCCGCAATCGACCTGGATCCGGAAGCTATACAGGTATATCATGCTAACTTCCCCAATTCAGCTACTATTGCTGGAGATGTTTGGGGGTTCGTCGATGGCGAACTCGGGTCCAAACCTACAGTAACTGAAAAACGACTGATCCGCCATCTGAACCGTGTCGACGTGTTGCTGGCCGGGAGTCCCTGCCAAGGATTTTCGCCCCTCAATAACCATACGCGAGGAAAGGATCGACGAAACTCTCTTTATTTGCGCGCTACGAGACTCTTGGAACTTATTCAACCAAGAAATTCTATTCTTGAAAACGTTCCAAACGTCGTGAACAGCAAACGAGACGTTGTCGGTCTCTCAAAGAGTCGAATGGAGGACCTCGGTTACAAGATCGACGACGGGGTAATAGACTTGTCCGTCGTTGGAGTACCTCAAACTAGAAAGAGGCATGTTTTGGTAGCAAGCAAATCGAGAAAGATAAGCGTCAAAGAAACGGTAGACAAATTTCGTGTTCCTCGAATAAGGTCCGTCAAGTGGGCGATCGGTGACCTGGAAGGCAAAGGGTCTGACGAACATTTTTTCGACACGGCATCTCGCCAAACTTGCGCCAATTCGAAGAGAATAGACTATCTGTACAGTACTCGGAGTTACGACCTGCCTAATTCAAAACGGCCAAAATGCCAGCGAAAGTCTCACTCGTACAAGTCAATGTATAGTAGGCTTAGATACGACAATCCCGCGCAAACTATCACTTCTGGCTTCGGTTCTCCCGGTCAGGGCCGATTCGTGCACCCGACACAGAGGAGAACGCTGACCCCTCACGAAGCTGCAAGATTACAGTTCTTCCCAGATTTCTTCGATTTTTCTAAGGCCTCCAAGAGAACTTCCTTAGCCACCATGATAGGCAATGCCGCGACTATGAAGCTCTCTTACATTTTCGCCTCCGGCTTCCTCTCTTGAAAAGCATATCAAAATGAGCGACCCCGGAAGGACGAGAAAGAGCCTCTCTCCTTGAGCATGGAAAAAACATTACACTTCAGCGTCGATTCTGCTCTACTGAAGGAGCTAGGTGAGAGGCTCATCGGTAGGCCTTTCGTTGCACTCGCCGAACTTGTGAAGAATAGCTACGATGCCGACGCAACCTGGGTCAGACTCAACTTCGACGAGTATCAAGACAAGATCGTTATCGGAGATAATGGCAATGGAATGCTCTTGACCGAATTCCAGGATTTCTGGATGCGCGTCGGATCAATACACAAGAGAGAGCTGAAACGATCCCCACTCTACAAGCGTCTGATGACCGGCTCCAAAGGAGTCGGGAGACTCGCGGTTCAGTTCCTCTCTTCAGACTTCCGTTTAGAGACAACATCTCGCAGGTCACCGAATCAGAAACTAGTCGCAGAGGTGAAATGGGACGAAGCAGTAAAGGCAGGGGATCTCACAGAAGCAACCGTTAGGTATAGAATCGACACATCTACTACGCCGTTTCCTCACGGCACCACTGTAATACTCTCGAAACTCAAACAGGAGTGGCCGAAGGAGCAGATGGAGGGATTAGCTGCAGAAATATGGCAACTTCGACCCCCATCCTTCGGAACTCCTGGGACGAGTGAGCGGGACCCGGCGGCCACGTTCGATATCGAACTGTATTCACGCGATAAACGAGTTGTCACAGCCTTCGAGCAGCAATTAACGGCAATCGAGAATGTATGGACAGCCAGGCTGTTGGGACGGAACGAAAAGGGAACTATTCAATTGTCTTTTCAGTTCGTCGATGAAGAGCCGCAATCCGTCTCCTATGAGATCTCGAATTGTGCCCTTGCAAACGGCGATTTCGAACTGAGAATTTTCAACTTGAAGGGTCGAAAACCTCGAGGGATCAGGGTAAAAGATGCACGAGAGTATCTTCGACACTTTGGCGGTGTCAGAGTATACGACGCAGGTTTCCAGTTATCATACTTCGGAAAGCCGGAAAACGACTGGTTGGGCATAGAAGTTGATCATTCGCACAGACTTGAGAAGTCAAAACTTCTGCCCAAGGATCTTGTCGTCCCAGGCGGGCTGAGTCTTCTTCCAACGATGACTCGAATTCTTGGTGTCGTCAATGTGAATACTAATCGAGAACCCGATCTGAGAATCACGATAACCAGAGACAGATTACAGGAAAACAAGGCCTACGAGGATTTGCGGAAGGTAGTGCGCTGGCCCCTTGATTTCTATGCGATGGAGGAAAGGCGAAGGGAGCTCAGAAAGCTTGAGAGAAGGAAAGAGATCAAGCTTCCTAAGATCTCGAAGTTAGAAGATGTTCTGGTAAAGTACAAACAGAGTATATCTCAGACTGATTATCCCCATATTCAGAAGGATCTCCAAGGCGCCGCCAAAGAGATCGAATCCGAAGCGGAGATTGCGGCAAGACAGATCGGACTCATAGCGCCATTAGCAAGCGCTGGGATATCCACTGTTGCATATCAGCATGAGTTGGGACAACAATTTGTGAAAATTGAAGACATCATAAAGAAGCTGGAAAACGTAAGGGTCGAAAATAATGCTCTTCGAAGTCAAATCAAATCTTTGGCCCAGGGACTCTCAGAGTGGTTGGGCAGGGCTAGAGCCACGAATGAGCTATTCTCTTTTCTCGCAACCCCTTCAAACGTGAGGGTCAGAAAACGATTCGCCGCGAGGGCGATAATCGAAGATGTGGCCTCTCAAGTCAAAGTCCTGGCCAGAGGAATTCCTATTACTCTTGCACGGGTCGACAGGACACTTTTGATGCCTCCCGGTTCCGTAGCAGAGTGGAGTTCTATCTTTCAAAACGTCTTCATTAATGCGTTTAATGCCATGTTGGATTCGGAAAGGAAAGTCATCGACATTAGTTCAAGGTCCAAAGGGAAGGAGAGACAGATACTCATTCAAAACACCGGGATACCGCTTGATTTGGATGTCTCACAAGAGCTTTTTCAGCCATTTATCAGATACCTTGAGATTTCCCCTGAAAGAAGAGCGTTGGGCTATGGTGGATCTGGGCTCGGTCTAACGATTGTAAGAATGATTGCCAACAACTTGGGTTGTCGAGTGCGCTTTGTCATCCCAGAACGACAATTCAATACTGCATTTTCACTTGTATGGGACGAAACTTCATGAAAATAACTGTCAAGATATACGACGACGAAGCCGGGTTTGCGAGCCGATATGCGAAGAGATTGAAAAAGGTTAGAGACGTAGAGCATGAGATAGACGTAGAAACTATCTCTCCACCCGATTTCCGGACTCAGATGGAAGTCCTTGCCGAGAGACAAGCCTTGATGAGAAAGAAGCGCAGAGATAGTCCTCACAACAGCAAGGTCGAGATTGATAAGACTGGCATCTTCGTTGTCGACTACGATTTGATAAAGACCTATCCTGGAGCCAAGTTCCTCACGGCCGAAGACGTCTGCTACCTAGTTCGGTGTTGTTCGGACTGTGGACTCCTGCTTGGACTGAATCAATATGGTCACAACCCGTTTGACCTAACTCTATCCGGTCATCCTGAATCCTACGCCGACCTCAATATTGGTGAGAGGCAACTGGATAATGCGGCGCTTTGGTCTGGCGATGCGGAATTTAGGCCTTGGAGTTGGCCGATGCTTCCAGAATATCTTGAATCATTTAGGTCGAAAATCGATGACGTTAGATCCAACTTGGATTCGCCCATCCTGAAGATCATCGGAATGGAGAGGGCTGAACGGTTCCTCTCTAAGGCCGCTAGGAGCTTCCTTGGTCTCGAACCAAGGACTGTGACCCCAAGACAATTTGCGACGAAATCCAACAACGGTTTTCGCCCTAAAGATCGATATCCGAGCCCCTTGGAAATTGCGCGGGTAACGGCCGCTCGAATCTCGAAGTGGTTGGAACGAATGGTCTTATCCGGCCAAGAAGTTCTTGTGGATGCACCGCATTTGGTTTCCAGGTTTCCTAGCTTGTTAACTGAACCTAGGGGCAAGATAGAAAGCTGGAACAAGACGACTCAACTTACGTCTCCGAATAAGCTTCCGATTGATCACAAACTCATAGAAGATTTCCGCTTCAAGAAGGACCACTGGGTCTCAAGGCCAGTATGGTTCTGGAACGAACTTGTAGGATTTGAGGGAATCAACGAGATCGCGGAGCCTCTGGAAAGGAGCGAGGTACCTTTCGTCTTCGCTGAGGATGCAAGTCGTTTCTTCAAGAGATCTCAGTGCAGAGAATTCGTCGCTGAACTCGATTCGCCATATCTTCGCAGGTTTGTCAGATATTTCAGGGGCTTGGGTATTGATTATGCTCCTAGAACAAGCCTGGGTTAGACACAGACGCGGAATGGGATAGATCTCGATTCCCCTAAGTAAGTTTCTAGCAATAAGAGGTATTCTTCTAAATTTGATCACTAGGGCTGAATACTGCTGGAGCCAACACCGGACATTTGACGACGATAAAATTCCGGAGGACACGATAACCACCTACGAGAAATTGCAATCCCATCGAATACAGTTCAAGAGCAACAAGTTGGATCAGATGACGAAGAAGGCAGTCGCGAAGTTACAGATTCCCAAGAATTTTGCTATCTATTTGCCGCCGCTGAGTGACGACCAATCCTTCGTTCCATTGCTGACCTTCGAATTGGATTCTGAAAAGGCATCCGTGGCCAACTTCAGACTTGATCTTTATCATTATGACAAAGTTCTGAATTTGCATCACGTGGGTTTTCGGTTCGAGACTCCAACTCAGGGAAGCAAGAAGCATCTCTTTTTCCACGCTCAGCCCATCGAACATTCAAGCCAGCATGTGATACCGGGGTCCAATAGTGGCGCGAAAAGAACGGGCACTCTGCCATGTCTGCCACTTCAAGCTGACGATCCTGTTTCACTGGTGATATGCTTAGTTCTGAGCTTGTATGGGCTTGAAGGTTGCGTCAAAGTGTTGGACGAGGCCTCAATACAAAGCGGGTTTAGAAGGCAAGTCGAGTTCTCCATTGCGGGTGGTGATAGTTGGCGAAAGAAGGGATGGTAAGCCAGGAAGAATCAAACGCTCAGCTCATCAATGATACTTGAGCAGTTTCGCTCTCGTGTCTGAGCAATAATCGAAAGATAGCTCAACCTTGCAGATGTCGAGTCAGCGGAGCGGCTGGCGCGATCGCCTACACGCCAACCCCTCACAAATGGAACAGGAGCTCGCATTCAAACTCCAGAACGACGGGATACATTACGAGACCCAAGTCGAGATACCCGTAACCACGGCTGACTTCTACTTCTCCCTGGAACCTAGACCGCTAATCGTGTTCGTTGACGGCCGGGTCCATCTTGGAACATCGCAGATGGCGAAGGACGAAGAACTACGAACAGTACTCCGGAAGAGAGGATACATGACCCTGGAATTATTCTACGAGAGCTACTCGGACAAGAAAAGAGATCACCTATACGAGGAGATACTAGCCAGCCTCAATAGGCTGACCAGGTAGCTCTGGCTACTCTTCAGGGGAAACCCTTCAGGCCCGACCCCCAAACAATTGGTCGAAGGCTTTGATCGCCTCTGCTGAGTCCGTGCAAATTGCTTCGACAAAGTCCCGGAGGGACGATGCATCGAGTAATTTGTCAGGCAGATTTGATGGGCTGGAGGAGGTCCGGCTTCGGATAACTCTTCTAAGAGGAAGATCTAGTTGCTTTCTAGACTGGTCGTCAACAGTGTAGTGAAGCAAAAGGAACCCCAATGAGGCATACTTCTCGCGCAATTGAGCCAATGTCTTTTGCGAGTCCTCGCTGAGATTTCTAGCCTTTCGGAATATTCGGCTGTTGATCGGTTCAGTGTAATCCCAAAGGGAGCTCATTTCGTTTAGTCGAGGTACCATCCAGTTTTCAATCCAGCGATCGACAAACGTCTATTGAAATTCAATCCATGTGAGAAGTTTCACGTTACTCTTTGACGCAGCTGTTTGTGCTCCCGATTGGAATCCAACCGAGGATATTATGAAGCCCCAATTGGCACCAAAGTCAGTTACAACTGTTCGAAAGGCATGTACTACGGTCTTTGGTATACTAGATTTCCAGTGCTTGCACTCGCATAGGTAAGTGGTTGGCGGGCGATTGAAAGAATCTTCGGCATACACATCTACCTTTACGGGTCCACGGACAGTGGTGATTTTCTTGTCGATTTCAGATGTAAGTCCACATTCGTTAAGGATCTTGTTGACTTGTACCTGAAGATCATGCCAGTCAGCGGGAGCGGAGGTGTTTATCACGAGCATATTCAAGTGCCTCTCGTGCTGACCTTATTGAATTGTTGATGAACATCGCTTCCGCAAAACGGGACTAAGCTTAGGTCGCGTAATGTCCAACGGTGTTGGTTCTGGCTGGACCCATGTGACGTTCTTGCGGACTGTCGGAGTGCGCAGTCTTTGGGTTTTGCTCCTTCACGCCATTGTAGGCGCCAGTAGAGAGCCTCTTCTTCACATAGCAGGGGTCGCTCTGGTCTCGATAGAGTAGTTCCGCAGGGCGGTTTGGGTTTGGGGCGAGCGGCTCGGGCTAAACATGGTTGTTGGTCGGCTCTCTTGCTTTAGTCAAGGAACTCGACATATTGTTCGGTCGAGATGTCTAAGCAGTAGACGGGTCTTAGAATAGACCGGATTCTCTTCAAACAGTTTCAACAGCTCTGCGCTCTGGAGAAACTACGTCCGTGCAAGAGGGGCCTCGGTGGAACTGACTAGGCTAGTTCTTGGAGCGATGTGGGCTCGACCTTACGATAGACTTGGCATGGATCCAAGATTTTTCCATCGACAGTCAATAGGTTCCTCTCAATTGATATGCCGAACAGTTCCTCGTTCTCTTTCAGATATGGCAGAATCAGCTCCCAGTCTTTCGGGGTTGAGTCACCAGTCGTCCACCGTTGAGCTGATCTCTTGACACGTTACGATGAGGGTCCAGGATGAACAAGGTTCCGCTAACACAGACCGACTAGAACAATAAGCAAGTACGATCGATAGTTCGACTATCGCGGGGTCACCTAGAGGTGAACTTTCAGTTCTAGAACAGGCCCAAATTGAGAATCGCGGACAAGGAAGAAATACAGACCTAGCCCTGCACGACTCAGTTTGTCAAAGATTAGAGTGCACAAGGCCATGCCGAATGCTCCCGGCATGGAACAGGCCGAGGTCGACATTTTTCTCTCCACTTTTAAGACTCCGTTGAGGCTGGGGACCGTTGATTCGAAGGGTGATCCTTACTTCCTGAATCTTGTTTGAACGCCTCCCATATTTCAGCGTATTCAGTGCAGACATCGCAAAGGTCGCCCGGACAGAATTGCTCTCTTAGGCGAACGGAAGGGTCGTCTTTGAGGCACCGCGCACAACGCATTGGAACAGTGAAGAATCTTCTCTCTATTCAGTCAGAGGATTCCGAAAAATAATCGTCGTCACTCTTACCGACAATCACTCGGAAGCGAAAGTAGTGCTTAAACCTAGAGCCGTCCCTTCAACGCTTCGTTCCCCAGTTGGCCAGCAAAGATTCACTGGCGTTGCTGTCGAACAAAGTTTAAACAACAGGCCAGCTCTTTCTCGGCTACTGTATTACATGTAAGAAAATGACCTTTCATACGGCTACACAGTTGAGCAGAAAGAAACAGTTTGTCTGTCAACAGTGTGGACATATTATCTTTGAAGAAACCATAACCGCAAGTCTAGGCTACGGACAGTGCGAGGCTTCGACTGATCCAGACGATACTGTAATGTTTACTGCGCAGAAAGGTTACAGAGCGATAAGAAGCCGTAATGATAGTGAGGAAGTACAGAACATGTTCATTAGTCTGATCAGTTCTTGACGCTGCATTTCCCCAAAAATAGTAATTGTTACAGGCTCTCCGGTGACTGGAGTTATTTTCAAATGTGCATGTTCGATTTCTATTGTTGAAATATTGTCTTTGTAGATTTCAAAATCTTTCCTTTTGTCTAATTCTTGAATTGTCGTGGGCGTATGTTCCTTGACTAGGCCACGGGCCATTGCTCCGACTAGTCCTCCGCCAATCATGTCGCCTGCCCTCTCTGCTCGACCTTTAGTGCTGACGACACCGACTATGCGACGTTCCGTTATGTAGATGCCATATCCGAGGGCCCGTAATCCCCAGACACCTTTGCGAAGGTTACTGCTTGTAAATCCTCCGAGAACATGTTCTTCGACAACTGGCGTTTGTGATTGGATGAGGGGGTTTCCACAGTTTCCACAATAGGTTGCATCAGGTTCATTTGCAAGACCACATGATGAACAGATTCGTGCTGCTTGTTGTGCAGACTCAGCTGGTTGCTGATACAAAACGAGCTTCCCCTTATCGTGGGTTCCTTAGTTCGGATAAACCTGGTATTCTTGGCAGTTTGCTATGTGTCTCTTGGGCGCGCATGGCAGCATAGCCCCATATGATTTCTTCACGGTGAGCTTCCGTCGCCAGTTTGTGGAAGATGTATGCATAGGCTGGAAGTAAAGTGATGAAGCTGATTATGCCTAGACCGTTCCAGAGACCATGGAGCACGATTGCAATGGCGAGTCCTGGAATCAGGTCACGTCTTGTTATGGTTCCACGGGTCGCCTTAACAATGCCCAGCCACCAGGCAACGATGCCAGTCCATATCATATGACCGGGTCCGACAAGATTTCTGATTAGGAGTGCACCCGCAACAGTTTGGCCTACGTCAATATTGAATTGTGACCCGATAATTGGTATTACAAGATAACCCGTGCTTTCCACAATGGCGAATCCTGCCCCTGCAGCAGCCCCCCAGACGAGCCCATCCATAGGTCCATCGAATTCCTTGCCGTATCGCTTATGTTTCGCCAGGTAGAAGACGCCGAAAATTTTACAGGGCTCCTCGACCAGACCGGCGAGGAACGGAGCAGCTGCTATGCCCAGCAGACTATTGATCACCAATGCTAGGATGGTTGACAATGCTCCAAATCCGAATAGTAATACGATGATAGTCCATGGCTCTGGTTTTAGTCGGGCTTGTTGCCATAACCAGATGAAATAGGCAGCCGGTACGATTGCGACTACGATGATTAGTCCAGGATTAACAGTGAAACCATTACAAAATTTCAAACCAATTGCTGAGACGCATTGCACATAGCTGTTGATTGCAAAAGCTAGTATGATACTAACTATAGTGGCCACGGAAATGATGCCAACTGGAGACCTGAACGGTTCACGCCATGCGTATACTACGGATAACGGCCGTTGAATTGGTGGACGTTTCTTGAACACCCCCTTCCATGCAGCTAGAATATCATGCCATAGGCTTGGCCGTTCAGTATCATAATTGACCGGTGCCAGTGGAGGAGCAGCTCCAACTCGGTGGCCGCATTCTCCACAGAACAAGTCTCCAGGGCCCAACCTGTTCCCACAGACTTCGCAGTACAATGGTCCAGCCGGTCTCATGATTGGACTAGGCTCCCACAATTCGCACAAAATCTTGAACTAGGGTACAATGCTTGCCCACACTTTTCACAGAAACGAGGTGTGTAACCTTGGCATCTTTGAATTTGGCTTGTGCTACCGGCCGTAAAGCTTCGTTCGAAGGGTTTTTCCAGTTCTTCCAACAAGCGAATCTTATGTTTGTGTATATTTGAACGAGCACCCGTCTGTTGCATGCCTCTTATCAATCGTGGTTCGATCTGATAGCGATAGACTATGACGCAGAGGAGGCATGCAGGTGCTAGGAAGATGAGTAGAGCGAGGATTATGCGAGTAAAAGCAATTGGGTCTTTTGTGATATCGATGGCGAACAAGGCAAAGCCTAGGAATCCTCCAAAATCTTTCACACTTTCTGCGACAAACGCGCCGGGGACAAAGACTGTTCCATTGGACGGATTGTAACACCGAAGGCCTGAATCTTCGTAAATCCAGAGTGGAATCAGTACGATACAAAGTATTGAGAGAGCTAAGATAGAATATCCTAGGAAATACCCAAGCTCTTGTCCAAGGTTGTCGGGAGAGAATGGTACGGTTCTTTGTACGATAAATGCAGATATCCCAAAGACCGCAAATGCTAGACCAAATGTTTTCTCAATCGACCGTATTGATTGTGTTTGTACTGTTGAAGGGCGGTAATCCAAAAGAGAGCAGCATCGGAACAAAGAATGCGATTGCTATAGCATACCAGGTTCGTTGTCGAGGCTCTATCTTGTTCCTTGCAATTGCGACAATTATGAAGACCCCACCAATTATGAAACATGTTGTCCCAATGAGTAATGTTACTGGAGAGAGGCCTTGAACCTGGGCGGTAAGATGACCGGTCTGTACACTTTGCAAACTAGCAGTTGTATGAGACAATATTACGTAGTAGTTTCCTGTTCCAGGTAAGTAGGCAACAAAACTTCCAGAAGCTCCGGTAGTGCGATACAGATCATCTATCGATGATCCTGTGTTGCTATACTGCGAATACTGGTTTTCCGTGAAAACATACAGGTTCAGTGGACTGCCTGATGCTTCCGAGTAGTTGCCCGAGACTTGGCCCGAGCCGATAATGCTGAATTCGATGCGGTAGAGCCAGATTTTGAACGAGTGCAAACCATTATCAGTCCGGCGCTGCTGCACGGCATGCCGGATAGGCCAGTTGTTCACTGATAGTCTGCACTTAAGCTGATCGGATGCTTTCAGTACCTTTCTCAGTGAAATAACGTAAGATAGCTATTACAATCTCTCTCAGCCAATGGATTGTCACCGCTAACCTTAATACAGAAATTCCCGGTTCAAATGCAGGATCCTGGTGCATTTCCATAGCCGAACACCTGCCTTCTTGGTGCTCATGGCTTTCAGCATAGCTGCCACATCAATAGTAGTTCATGGGTATGATATCCAGGTCATTATCAAGTACACTGGATCCTCTACAGTCCAACAGGGCGGCACCATATACTGGACGGCAAATTATACAGCTGCGGGAACATATCCGATCATGATAACCCAAGTAAACGCCTCCTTCGACAATGGCCCGCAACGAACCTTCGTTTCATCAGATTTGCCACGAACAATTCCTATAAGCCAGCATTTTCTCATGACGTTGTTCATACAACTGAAGACCACCGATCCAGTTGGCACACACCAAGTCGTATTCTCGACCGGATGGAATGCCTACATTGGTGGAGCGTGGGTTACGGAAAGTCCTCTTGTTGACGACAAAGTGCCCCCGTTCCAAATCATTGCTCCCATAGTTGTAACTGCGCCTACTGTACATGTTGACTATTCTACGGGTAGCACGGTAGAGCAAGGCATGAAACTGAACTTCACTGCAACCTATCAATCGTCCAATTCGAACACCGGACAGATCCGGATCATGTACACTAATGCAACAGTTGATGGCGTTCAATTGTCGTTTTCAGGTCCGGCTTGGCCTGTGGTTTTGCAACCCGGGGATACGAAACAGGTCGCCTTGTCTTTCAGACCAACTACTAGTTATCCAGTCGGCAGTCACTCTATCTCTTTCACGACGAAATGGCAGAGCAATGAAAATTCCCAGTGGACAGATCATGATCCCGTCACATCAAGCAATCTCGCGCCCTTCCAGGTAATCTCGGCGCCTGGTCCCGCAGGGCCCGGAGGAGGTAATGGTAGCGGCGGGGGAGGTGGAGGTGGGGGAGGGATTGATCCGATTTATTTCGTTGCTATAGGGGTAGCGATTGCTGCAGTAGTCATATCTGCGATGCTTGTGACAAGGCGAGGAACCCCGTCAGCAGCCCTTGTTCCACCTGCTACTACAACGACAGGAGCGCCGACAGCAGTGCCTACAACTATGCCTTTAGCGAATCATTGTTCGTATTGTAAAGCAGAACTCCGTCCGGGCGCCGTTTTCTGTCCTGAATGCGGAGCTAAAGTTGGCTAGGGCTAGTTGTCTTCAAAAATCTAATTGAATGTAGAACTTGCAGCTAAAATAGAATTCGACCTAGCAGGCTAGAAGCGCTGTGAACGAGACTATTTTTCTAGAATGTTTTTCCACAGTGGACGCAGAACTTGCTCTGCACCCGGCTTTCTCTCCCGCAAAATTGGCATGTTTTCATACTAATCGTTGGAATCTGAGGCATTTCACCTCTTCCGAATGCGGGCGTAGTATCGTAGGCAACTTGTGGTGGTCTGCTTGGAGGCTGTTGGACGTTAGTCTGTAGGAATGTGGGAGGATTTCCAGGTGACGTTAGGGGGGTAGTCGGTTTAGGTGTGAGTTTGTTCTCGTCAATGAGTACAACGTCTTTGATTGCAACTGTTTCATCCATTGAATAGAATTTCTCTACTCCTTGTGGCGAGCTTATGACCAGGGCCATTTTTCCATTGGTATCATATCCAATGTCTTTTACTTCACCAATCTTTTCGGCGTTCATATTTACCACTGGTTTACCGATTATCTCTTCTCGCCTGAAGAATTTCTGTTCGGACAAGAGGGTCTAAATCCAGTTCAAGTTATAGTTTGAAGTTTCGATTTAAGTCTTTACGAGACATGCGCATGGTTCGCATGTTGGACAGCGTTAAATACTGAGTAGCTTTGGATAGCCAAGGACTAGGGACCTAGTTGCCGTTCTGTCCCAGGTGCAATCGGATCATTGACGATGTGTCAGATGACTACTGTCCAAACTGCGGGAACCGTCTAATCGCGCAACGCGACAGGAGTGCTGCGATGACGCCTCCTACCGAAGCAGCAGGAATACTTGCTTCGATTCGTTCGCAATTGGCCAGGCTAAGTCCATCGGCAAAAATAATCCTGGCCATAATTATTCTGGCTGCTGTCATCGGGGGATCCGTTTCAATATTTGCCTCTCATTCTCCTAAGCAGACTTCCCCAATTCCTCCACCAACTACAGGCAGTGGCAACGGTGGCGGAACCACTGGGCCTAGTACTGGCGCAGGAATATGTTGTTTCACCGTGAGGGTAGTAGAGGCGTACGGCGATTTTATTGACTGTTATAATGTTACAATCAAGATTGACGGTCAAACGATTCTACACAACGCATGTGCAGACTCTGATTTCCCTGTATCTACACCATGCAAGACTAGCTTGTCTGCATCAGTAGTGTCTGAACAAGGACAAGCGGTTGAGATCCTCCTATTCTTAAATCGACGACAAGTTGGGCTTAACGGCGGTAACTCTGTCTCTGCTGCAGTATCCTATTCGTGTCTGTAGACAAAATGAAGTGCTTGCGAAGCATAATACGATATTACAACGAAATTTGATCCGACTCTAAGCTCAAATGAACATTGAACATTAGGTAGGTCACGACTGTGATGTGTGGAAAACCCGACAGCGTTATGTACCTAGTACCATGGATAGCTAAGGCTAAGTGGTCCACTTGTTGTACTGTCCGAGGTGCAACCGGAATATTGATGATGCAACTGACGAGTTCTGTCCAGACTGTGGGACACAGCTAGTCCAAAATAGACCGAGTGCTTCAGCAACAATTGTCGCAGGAATCGCTGCTACTGCGTCTGGAATCTTAGGTTCGATTCGATCATGGCTGGTTCGGCTTAGTCCCCGTGGCAAGATCGTACTTGCACTGGTGATTCTTGCAATAATTATCATAGGAGCATTATCCATACACGCGGGCTCCTCGAGTGTCCAATTTACGAGGCTGGCTCAATGGCAGGATCCGAAGGAGGGAGCTTTTACCTTCCTTGCACCTCAGGGTTGGACTGTTACGGGTGGAGTAGTAAGACAGAGTGTATTGTCTCGAGATTTTTCACTCACATTCAACGTCGTAGACTCGGCGGGCACAATGGGAATATTTTTCGCTGTACCCTCCTTCCCGCTCTTTCTAGTGCCTGACCAACAAATGGCCGTCTTATGTGGCACCGCGGACGGCACCGTGTGCAACTTGGATCAGGTTTCTGGAGTAGACCTTAGTCAATACGGAATATCCGGTGGAATCCTTGGAAGTTTCACCATTAACCATTACATGACCGTGGATGAATATGCTCATGGCACGTTGTGGACACAATTGAAGACCTTGGGAGCTGTCAAATCAGATAGCCCGGATCCTACGGTATCTGTACAGGCGGATTCGAAACAGTGGTTTGCTCAGATGATTGACAATACTCAATACCAAGGTGCTGTCGTAACGTTGCAATATTCTTCAAGCGGTTCAAACGTCAAACTCGTCTCAAACCTTGGATTGAACAAGGATTGTTTGGCGGTCCTAGGATTCAATTTTGGCTGTAATTGGCAAGCAGCGTTTTCGGGATTCTGGGGCAAATCAGACGGGGACTTTAACACCGCTGCGGACATCTATCAACTAGTGGTTATGCCAACGTTCAGAATTAATCCCCAGTGGTATCTTACACTTGTCCAAAATGCAGGGGTCCAATCCCAAATGATCGCACATCACACCCAAGTCATGCAAGAATTACAATACAGCGCCTTCGAACAGCAAAGTGCCTCGGACATGAAAATTGGAAAGGGATGGATCGATGCGCTCGGAGGAGAAGAAACCCTTGCAGATCAAGGGAACGCTTCTCATCTTGTTACGGTTCCCATTGATGTAGGCGCCAAATCATGGTGGGTAGATCCGAACAGCAACCATGTATGTGGATCATCTGACCTCAATCGTCCTGCGGACTGTTCCAACTACAACGAGCTTGTAAAACCGAAATCGTAAAGGGTAGATCAAACTCATGCCTAGTTGTCCCAATTGTGGCGCTTTCATGGAAGCCTCAGATGAATACCGTGGCAATTGAGGATGACCAGTTCAGATAGCGAATACAACTATTGCATCTAGCGACCCTCTCAAGAGTTCTTGCAGTGATCGGCCTGATACTCTCTTTGATTAATGCTGCAGTAGTAAACGTTGCAAGCGGAATCTTGTTTGTCTTATTGTACATCATAATACTGTACTTGACGACGATGCTACCAGTGAAAACATGGGTCGCTCGATAGTCGATCCTCTGAACGAGCCTAGAATATCTTCGAAAAGATGGATAAACGAACAGTCTGTAGGGTCGCTTCGGATATCCAGATCTATTCATGGCTGCGAGCGGGCAGGTCCGAGCTGATATTGTTAAATACGTTAGACTTGGTTAAGTTGGCGTGGGTGCAGACTAGTTGAGTTCACCTTCAGACACTGGTACGTCGGGAGCTCCATATTCTAACAACATTGTGTGTCCTAACTGTAGAATGACGGTTCCATATACAACATATTGTGAAAACTGTGGTGCTAATCTAGTTGGACTCATTGGTCCGAGTATCCCACCGCCAGTGCCTCCCATGTCAACGGGTCCAACAATTCCACACGCGAAAAGCCGCGCTCTCGTGATAGGGATTATACTCGTAATTGTTTTGGGAGCCAGTATTGCAGGAGTTTATGGTTACATGTACTATCAGAATAATCAACAGCAAGTGCAGCATGCAGCGGAACAAACCGCGGCAAATTCGTCACCTGATCAATTGAGTTTGACATGCACAACTGTGACCACGGACACGTCCACGGTGAATACGCTTGTGAATCCACCGACCGGCTATGCGACGATCAGCGCAAAGTTTGGTGTTAAGAATCCAACATCGTATGCTATCGATGCAATTTGGAATCTTAAAATCATCTATTCCACACTGTCGATTACCATTCAGGCTTCTTCATCATTTCACATGGCCGCCAAAGATACTGCTTATGCTGTGTTCCCGTTCAGATTGGATGCGCAACAATTGGTAACGATTGGCCATGCTGGCAGTACGGTGATGCCGACTTTCACTATGGACGCGTCTTATTCTATTGTTGGAACCTATTCAACATATCAAGCAACAAGAGCTTATGATAGTACTAGTACTACTGGTAGCGGTAACATTGGTAGTTCACTAGGGTCTAGTGCAACCGGAAGTAGTGGTACTCTGCCAACCTGTCCATAGGAGTTTCCCAGTCTGCGTTTCTTCCAGAAGGAAGAGTCTTGGAATTATCATGAAGATTGGCTAATGATAATCAGGACCTATTTTGAATCATGCACATGTTTCTCATGAACCAGTGGAGAACCTCTTGATGGGTTTTAGCCTAAACTGCCTCTGTTGACGGTCACTGTTCCCTTCGATATGCCATCTACCACACCAGTTCTTGAACTTGGCAAGAAGCCGCGGCTCCAATCGATATGAGAAGACCACTGCTCCGAAAAGCGCTACGGGTAGAATCAAGATCAAGTTAGTTCTTGCAGCGATATGGGTTCTATCTTTCTATAAACTTGGTGGGGTTCCAGAGGTTTATCAACGACAGTTAGGAGATCCCGAGCAACTGAGACTCCGAACAGTCTCTCGTTCTCTTCCAAATACGGCAGAATCAGGTCCCAGTCTGTCCTAGTGAAATCTGCCAATCGTCCCCCGTTGAGTTGGTCTATCGAGACTTTCCTGTAGGGGTCACGGATGAATATCGCTCCTCCAGAAGCCAATGAGAACAGATTGCCTCCCGGATACGGGTATTCCTGTTCTACGAACCTCCCGTCAAAGGAAGGTTTCAAGCCGTTAACAATTACGAACCCGCCTCCGTTGTATGGGTCGCCTGCCATGAAAGATTCTGCCAGATAGTCTAGACACGTCCCGTTTATCACAACTCTCGGCCTACCTACCGCGTTGATGAGTGGTCGTCCCGCGGCGTTACCCAGCACGTACACGTCGCCCCCCTTTGCCGCGTACATGAAGGCCTGACCCACATCGCCATGAACCACGAGCTTGCCGTACTTGAGAATCTGAGCGGCTTGATCTTGAGCGGCACCATGGACCGTTATTTCACAGCCGTCAATGCCCGAAGCGACATAATCTCCTACATCGCCGTAACAATCAATCTTCAATGCATTCGTTCGCGGACCCAGCCCGCTTCCGATGAACCTATGGCCTCGCAAGTTGTACAACAAGATGTTCTTCCAGCCCTGGTCGTGCGCGTCGACCACAAACCTGGCCGCACTCTCGTCTCCCTCGACAGGAAATTCCAGAGCATCAACCACAAGCACTTGCGAGTCGAGTCCTGGATGGGCGAGTCTGGACTTGTTCTTCCAGTCGAGCCGAGTGTAGAGGTCATAGTTCGACAATGGGACGGAAGAGAAGATCTCATTCAAGGCCTCGTGGTACAACTGTAAAAGTGAGCTGCGCTTCTTGTAGCCAGTATCGTAGATTCTGTCGAATAACAGTGAGACGGTTTGTATTGCAAACCTTCTCGACTCTTGTCCTTTCAACGCGAGTTTCTTCAACTCCTCAAGAATCTCTCCTGCATACTGGAACCCAGCGTCCCTCAACGCGGGACGAACATACTCGTAGAATCCCAGCGGGTCCTGGGCCTTTGGACCCTTCTCTGGTAGTTGCAGCGCGACGCTGACGTTTAGAGCGAGATCCGCTCGGGGTCCGCGTAGCCATTCCTGTTCTGGAATAGTAATTTCCCTTTCAAATTTGTCAGCACATTCCAGTTCCTTTCCATCTTCTCCATCTTTTACACTGAAGAGGAATGCTCCCCCATCTGTGTGACTCCCTCCGCGAGCGTTCCAGTAGGAGTCAGCAAACCTACTCGGAATCCTACCGTCCTCTTGTAATCGTCCCAGTACAGCGTTGATCGCTTGTCTCTCAGACGCGATGATTCCAATCTTGATCGGACCCTCTTGCATTGCGAAGACTTGCGGTCGAAGCATCGACGTGTCGGTAATCCCTAACAACTGCCAGGCATTCTTCTCTACATCATTTCTAGCGACAATGAAGAACCATGGACCATCCGGGGACCCGTGGATGTGCGAAGTCTGAATCAATCGATAGATCTTTTTCTTCTCCTCCGGAAGCATCTCAAAATCCCGCTCGGTCGTCGGCGCCAGCGCCTCGATCAGATACTCCAATGGATACTTGTAGACCCGGCTAATCAGATCGAACAGTAGGACAGACACTTCAGTATCTGTCAAGAACAATGGATGGATGTTCCGCTGGGCCAGATACTCCACTATCGAGTGATAGTTCGCAAAGTCACCGTTGTGGACAAGCGCCTCTTGCAATCCTACAAACGGGTGCGCACCGCCCGGATGCCAGACCCTGCCCTTCGTCGGATAGCGGTGGTGGCCAATCCAGACGTGAGCCTTGAAATCCTCCAACCGGTAATACTTTACAACATCATCTCCATATCCGACCAGTTTGAGAACGATCAAGTTCTTGCCGTGAGAGACAACGAATGCTTTCTTCTCGCCCAGCGACGTGTAGTATTGGAGGTTGAGCCGGTAGCTGTTCTGGTAGACGAACTCGTCCTCAAACTCGTTCCTTTTCAGACTGCCAAGATTGTTCTTCTGCGCGAAATCGTCTAGAACCTCTGGCTTGACTCGCACGAAGTACCTGTATACTTCGGGCGGCTCTACTTCGAGACCGGAAATTGACCGATAATCATCTACCGCTTCAACACTTGACTCGTGGTCGACTAGGAAGAAGGGCCGAATGTGCTCGTCTTCCACCTGCTTCCTAGAAGACCTGTCAAGGTAGGCAACCTGGAGAATGTAGTCTTCACGCAGAATCCTCTCTGAGACCCCTAACTGCTCCGGGACCAACCCGAGAGCCGCAATCCCTCCGCCCTTGCCATTACCTCGGTTCCTCATCTGGACAAGTGACTGTAGTAGATATTTTCCCTCCAAAGGGACGTTGCATGCCAGCCCAACGACCCCGCATCCTCCCTCGGCTTCTTGCTTGACCAAAGGCGCCTTTGAAAACGGAAGTGTCTTCCTTGAATTAACGAGTCGGTCTGGTATCATCGTCTCCTCACGCACAAGCAAGAATGTATAGAATTCCAATTTTGAAGAAATAATATCCGAGAGACTGCCATTCAGGGCACGAGATGGAGGCAGAGTTGACAGGGATGATAGGAGCGAGGAAAAAGAAGGCTGCAAGTGCAGCTATCGCAAGAACTAGAACGACACTGCGCCGATGCCCTCTTGTTGGGACCGCAGTTTTCTTCATTTGTAGCGCACCAGCAGATCCTTTCTTCCACGTAAATCCTTGACACTTTCAAGCCCGAAGCTCGCCAGTATCATTCGTAGCCGTTTCGACCAAGCGTTGAAGAGGTTGACAATCCGCTTCTCGCCCCACTCGGGATCAATGAGCTGGGAAAGCTCTGGATCAGTTGTCGTTATGCCCACCTGACAGCCGCGTCCCCGTTCGCAATTCCCACAGTGCGTACAGCCAACCGCGACAGCTTCCGCTGTAGCCACGACACAGCCATCGGCTCCCAGCGCTATTGCCTTCGCAACATCGTCGGCGGTTCTGATACCGCCGCTCGCGATTAGCGTGATTTGGTCACGGACCCCCTCAGACATTAGGTACTCGTGGACCTTCGGAATCGCATACTCGACTGGCATGGCAATGTTCTTCTTCGCAATCTCCGGTGCGGCCCCGGTCCCGCCGTAGCCGCCGTCGATGTGGATGATGTTCGCGCCAGCATAGTAGCTCCCGATAGCCACCATGTCCACATCAGTTGGCGTCGAGACCTTCACTGAGACCAGAGCGCGCGGATTGACCGTCTTGATCCAGTCGACATGCTTTTTGTGATCCTCCACCGAGTACACGCTGTGGAATGGAAAGGGCGAATAGAGGCTCGTGAACATGGAAGACTCGCGCATCTTCGCCACTTCTGACGTCACCTTGTCGGCGAGAAGGTGACCGCCCAGTCCCGGCTTTGCTCCTTGAGCATACTTGAACTCGACAATCGGTGCGTACTGTATCGT
>WNGG01002095.1_pt1 | contig 22670 bp, 18 predicted proteins | sample 5400661 | NCBI WGS metagenome assembly WNGG01 (sample SAMN13153372, study PRJNA577476) | soil metagenome | isolation source: 100 cm soil or saprolite under Garry oak tree replicate 1 | place: USA:California | collected 2016-06-15
GGCGTGAGCTTCACGCGCAGCGCGCCGACGTTCTCCTCCAGGTACTTGCGCTGCTTGGTGCCCGGGATGGGGACGATGTCGGGTCCGCGCGCGAGCAGCCACGCCAGCGCGAGCTGCGAGGGCGTGCAGCGCTTCTCCATCGCGATCTCGCGGACCCTCTCCACCAGCCGCAGGTTCCTCTCGAAGTTCTCGCCCTGGAACCGGGGATGGTTGCGCCGCCAGTCGTCGGCCGGAAGGTCCTCGAAACGCTGGAAGCGCCCGGTGAGGAACCCGCGGCCGAGCGGGCTGTAGGCGACGAAGCCGATCCCCAGCTCGCGAATGGTGGGAAGGATCTCGTCCTCCACGTCCCGGCTCCAGAGCGAGTACTCCGTCTGCAGGGCCGAGATCGGATGCACCGCGTTCGCCCGCCGGATGGTGCCGGGTGCCGCCTCGGAGAGGCCGAGGTAGCGCACCTTGCCCGCTTTCACCAGATCCGCCATTGCCCCCACCGTCTCCTCGATGGGCACCTCGGTATCGACGCGGTGCTGGTAGTAGAGGTCGATGTGGTCGACCCCCAGCCGCTGCAGCGACGCGTCGCACGCCTTGCGCACGTAGTCCGGCTTCCCGCTGACGCCCAGGAAGCTGCCGTCCTCCCCGCGCACGTTCCCGAACTTGGTCGCCAGCACCACCCGACCGCGCTTCCCGCGGATCGCCTTGCCGACCAGCCGCTCGTTGGTGAACGGGCCGTACATGTCGGCCGTGTCGAGGAAGGTGACCCCCAGCTCGATGGCCCGGTGGATGGTCGCGACCGACTCCGCCTCGTCGCGCCCCGCGTAGAACTCGCTCATTCCCATGCAGCCGAGGCCCAGCGCGGACACGCGCAGGCCCTCTTTTCCCAGCGTTCTCGTCTCCATCACAGCTCCTTGGTCTCGCCCGGCTTGAATGCCAGCACCCTCGGCGTCGCCCCGGACTTCTTCAGCGCCGCCGAGAAGCTGGTCGGGCGTCCCGGCCAGCGCTTGCACATGGTGCGGACCTCCGATGTGGGCGTTGCTTTAACCGCGCCGAATCGAGCTGTCGAGGTACTTCCGGCCGGGGCCGCCGCGGATACCGGGCCGCCCCATACGTGAGCACCGATCGGTCGTCCATGGCATCCTGGTTTCCAGGAGGTCATTCATGGCGTTCTCTCCGGACGACGTTCGTGCCAACCGGGAGTTCTTCGCGGCCAAGCTGCGCGCCGAGGCCGAGAAGCAGAGCGTGATCAACTGGGTGAAGAAGGAGCCGCGAGCGCACGAGATCGTGCTGCTCGATACGCGCGCCCGCGACGCGTTCGCCAAGGCCCACATCGAGGGCGCGATCAGCGTCCCGCTCGACGAGCTGAACCAGCTGGCGGGCCAGCTCCCGCGCGACAAGACGCTCGTCGTGTATTGCTGGAACCAGTACTGACACATCGGGGCCAAGGCCGCTCTGCAGTTGGCAGAGCTCGGGTTCTTCTGCAAGGAGCTGAACGTCGGTTGGGCGGAATGGGTGGAGGCGAAGCTGCCCACCCACGAAGGCCGCGTCGAGCGCGGATCGGTGAAGTGCACCTGCTCGCGGGCCTGAAGTGCATTGTCACACCGCCCGCAGTCTGAAAGCGTAGCGCCGCCCTATCGGCGGCGACTAGCCGCGACGTGAACGATCGCGCAGGTCTCCGACCGGAAGAGCCGCGATCTGAAATGCGCGGCGCCGCCCTACCGGCGGCAACCGGCAGGCTGGTCGCGCTGCGATCGCGCGACTTCCGCCTGTTGCTGGCCGGCCAGCTGGTTTCGCTCACCGGTACCCAGATGCAGCAGGTGGCGGTGTTGTGGCAGCTGAGGGCCGGTGTCAAGCCACCCCGCGCGCGGGTTGTGAGCGCGGGACGCGCAGCGTGAAGCACGCGCCTTGCCCCGGGGCGCTGTCGATGTCCAGGGTGCCGCCCAGGCTTTGCACCACGCGCCAGGCGATGGTGAGCCCCATGCCCATCCCGCGGCCCGGACCCTTGGTGGTGAAGAAGGGCGTGAACAGGCGAGCGCGGTCCTCCGGCTTGATGCCGTGCCCGTTGTCCTTCACGCTGAGAACCAGCCGCCCGTCCTCGACGCGTCCGTGCACCTCGACGCGCCCGGTGCCGTCGTCCGGGGACGCCTCGATGGCGTTCTGCACCAGGTTGGTGAGCACCTGGTTGAACTCCTCGGGCACGCACTCCACGCGGCCCTCGCCCTCGAACCGCAGCTCGACCTGCACCTTGCGCCCGGTGGCGGGGAGCACGATCCCGACCACGTCGCGCGCGGCCTCGAACGCGTCGTGGGGCCGCAGCTGGCGCGCGTAGCCGGCCTTGCTGTAGTTGCCCATCAGCTCGACGGTGCGGGTGATGCGGCGGATGCCCGACTCCGCCACCTCGAACAGCTCGCGCATCCGCTTCTCCAGCCGCTCCATCTGCCCGGCCGACTCCTCGTCCGGCGGCCTGCGCGAGATCTCCAGCAGGGCGTGCGTATCCATGCGCACGCGGGCCAGCGCGTTCTTCACGTAGTTGAGCGGGTTGTTGATCTCGTGCGCCAGGCCGCCCGCGATCGACTCCAGCGAGTCCATCCGCTGGGTGAGGAGGATGTCGGCCTGGGCGGCCTGGGTCTTGACCAGGCTGCGCGCCGAGGAGAGCAGCTCGCGCGGCGAGAACGGCTTCGCCAGGTACGTGTTGACGCCGGTGTCCATGCCGGCCACGCGGTCTTCCAGCTCGCCGCGCGCGGTGAGCATCACGATGGGGATGTGCCGGGTCGTGGGATCGTCGCGCAGCCTGCGCGTCAGCTCCAGGCCGTCCATGCCGGGCATCATGAGATCGGTGACGATGAGGCTAGGCAGCTCCTTGCGCGCCATCTCCAGGCCCTGCGCGCCGTCGGGCGCGGAGAGCATCTTGAAGTCCTGCTGCAGCGCCATGCCCACCAGGCGGATGACGTCGGGCGTGTCCTCCACCACCAGGCAGGTGTGGCGCCGCGAGTCCTCCTCGGGATCGCGGGCCAGCGCGCGGCGCTCCGTCGCCTCGTGGATGTCCAGCAGGCGGAATTCCTCGCGCGCCTGCATCTGGGCGGCGAAGTCCATCAGCCCGCGGTCGCCGGCGCGCGCGCCGCTGAGCACGTCCCGGCGGTGGCTGCGCCGGTCGAGCACCTCGGGACGGAAATGCTCCTTGTCCTTGATCAGCTCGACGGTGAAGCGGGCGCCGTGGTCGCTCTCGGCGCGGATGCGCCCGCCGTGCAGCTCGACGATCTCGCGCGCCAGCGCCAGCCCGATGCCGGTGCCGCCATAGCGGCGCGTCTCGCCCATGTCGACCTGGAAGAAGCGCTCGAAGAGACGCTCGGCCATCTGGGCGGGGAAGCCCGGCCCGTCGTCCTTCACCACGATCCAGGCGATGTCGCCCAGGTCGTGCAGCGAGACGGTCACGTGGCCGCCCTCGCGAGTGAACTTCAGGGCGTTGGAGAGCAGGTTGACGAAGACGCGCTCCATCCGCTCCAGGTCGCAGTTCACCAGGCAGGTGCCGGAGGCGACGAGCTTCGTCTCGATGCGCTTGCGCTGCGCGAGCGGCTGCACCTGCTCGCACAGGTTGCGCAGGTGCTCGGCCAGATCGTGCTCGGAGATCTTGAGCCGCAGCCGCGATTCCTCCAGCTTGGAGAGGTCGAGCAGGTCGCCGATCATCTTGAGCAGCTTCATCCCGCTGCGGAACATCATCTCGAACGTCGCGCGCTGGGTGGGGCCGATCTCGCCCACCTCGCCGTGCAGGAGCAATTCCAATGGCGAGAGGATCATCGCCAACGGTGTCTTGAACTCGTGCGTGATGTTGGCGAAGAACTGTGACTTGAACCGGTCGAGCTGCTTGAGCTGCTCGTGCGCGGTCTCCAGGTTGGCCTTGGTCTCCTCGAGCGCGACCTGGTTGAACACCTGCTCGCGCTGGGACCGGTAGAGCACCACCTGCCCGATGCCCCCGACCACCGCGATGGCCAGCAGGAAGGCGAGGTTGGAGAAGGCGCTGCCTTCGGTCGGCCACCCGTGCACCATCAGGTTGGGGGAGACGAAGGAGCTGATGATCAGCAGGTGCGTGATCGCCGCCGTCGCCGGCCGCCAGACGAAGAGCAGGCCGGCGCCGACGATGACCAGCGAGAGGCCGGCGTAATACTCGGAAGCCAGGCCGCCCATCGCCAGGGTCATGGCGCTGATCCCGCTGGCGATCATCACGCAGTACGCGGCCGTCACCAGCTCGGGATGCCGGTCGAAGGTCCGCGCCCGCCGTAGGGGGAACATCGCCACGTTGCCGGCGATGACCAGCAAGCGCGTGGTCCAGAGGAAGCGCAGGGCGCTGGCCCCCACCAGGAAGTCGAGGATGCCGAAGCAGGGGATCAGCGCGAGCGCGATCCAGAGCGCGGTCCGGAAGCGGCGGCGGTTGCGCTCGAGGAGCCACTGGCCCCAGCGGGCCTCGAACGCAACCGGCGACCTGCGCATCATTCCCGGGCGATCTCCACGAATGGATTGACCCCGCTCTCCTCCTCGAGGATCTGCAGCCGGGCGTGGGGCGCCGCGCGCGTGCCGATCTCCAGGAGCTCTGCGTGCGACCGGTAGATGAGGTTCCATTCCAGGTGGTGCTCCATGTACCAGCGGCTGGGGTTCTCCGGGACCATGTTGGCGATCAGCGCCGCGCCGCCCGGGGCGAGCTGTCCCTCGAAGGTGCGCGCCAGCTGCACCGCGGTGGCGGGGCGGAGGTAGTCGAACATGCCGACGGAGTAGATGAGGTCGAAGGGACCCAGCGGCGTGAAGAGCTGCGAGTCGCGCAGCAGCCGCTTGATCGACTCGTGCAGGTAGACGAGCTTCACCTGCCGCGACCAGCGCGCGTCGACGATGGGCTTGAGCCGTCCGTAGGCGTACGCCAGCGCGCCCTTGTCCTGCTCGAAGAGCACGATCTCGAGCGTCTCGGGGAAGTCGTCGGCCTCCTGCAGCAGCTCGTACAGCTCCTGTGCCGGCCCGGCGGCGATGGAGAGGATCCGGAGCGGGCGCCGGCGCGATTCGATCAGCTCACGGATCCTGCGCTTCACCAGGTCCTTCCGGTGGCGCACCGCGCGCGCGGCGCGGGTCTGATCGAAGGCCAGGCTGATCGCCTTGGCGAAGAGGGTCTGGCCCTCGAAGGGGCGCTCGTAGATGAAGCGCATCACCTCGTAGTCGCCCGGGTAGCCGAACGGCTTCTGGAAAGCGCGGTGCATCGAGGGAGCCTGCATGAAGAACTGGTGCAGGTGGCGGCGCGACCAGTCGATCAGCGCAGCGTTGTGCGACGGCGGCGCGGAGCGGACCGCGGCGTCGATCTCCTCGGTGATGCGCACCACGTCGGTAGCGAAGCCGGCGCGGATCTGGTCGATCAGCGCGGTGCGGGCCGGCGAGGCCAAGCTCGAGTCGCCGTGTAGCACGTGCCAGGGGAGGGTCTCCTCCACCCGGCCGAACTGCTCCTCGGCGTCGAGCATGAAGAGCTGCAGCTCGGAGACCAGCACCTTGAAGCGCTCGTGCCCGGGCGAGCGCCACGTGGCCTGCGAGGAGGCGCGGCTGTCGGTGAACAGCTTGATGGAGCGCAGGTGCAGGATCTCGTCCACCTGCAGGAGCAGCCCCTCGAAGGAGACGCCGACCACCGTCGCGCCGACCACGTCGCGCACCGATCCAACGCGGCCTTCTCCGCGATACACCTCGTAACCTTCGAACCGCACCGTCAGCTCGGCGAGGTGGTCGCCGACGACGAGCGCCGCTCGCCCCGCCGGCCACTCGAAGGCGACGCCGTTCTGGGAGACGTCGTGCACCGTGCACACGGCGAGCACGCCGCCCGGGGAGACCAGTACCTCGCCGCGGACGGGGAGCAGATCGAGGGCGCGGTACCGTTGCGGCCGGAAGAAGACCTCCCGGCCTTGTGCCCCGTCCAGCTCCTCGTACGTGCGGATGGAGGCGACCAGCTTTGCGGGCATGGCGGGCGGTTCCTCTCAGGCGGAAGCGGGGGCGAGCCGCACCTCGAATCTCGCCCCCCCGGACGGTCGATTCGAGACGCGAATGCGCCCTCGGTGCGACTCGACGATGAGCTTCGCCATGTACAGGCCCATGCCCATGCCGCGGTCGCCTTTGGTGGATACGAAAGGTTCGAAGATCTTCTCCTGCAGCTCCCGGGGCACACCCGGGCCTTCATCCTCCACTGCAAGGACTACATCGTCCGCATCGCGGGAAGCTTGAATCGAGATCCGCCGCGAGCGCTCGGTCGCCTGCAGCGCGTTGCGCACCAGGTTGACCAGCACCTGGATCAGCTTCTGCCGGTCGCCGTTGACGTACGGGAGGTCCTCCTGCACCCGCACGTCGACCTTCCGCGCCCGGAAGTTCAGGTCCATCCGGGAGATGGCGATCGCCCCCTGCACCACCTGGGCGGGCGCCACCTTGTCCAGTGCGAGGTGGATGGCGCCGGCCGAGGCGAACTGGTGCATGGCCTCGAGCGTCTCCAGCAGGTTGTGGATCCCCTGCGTGCCGACGCTGACGCTCTCCAGCAGGTCCGGCGAGGCATTCTGCTGCCGCAGCTCGCGCTCGATGAAGTTGACGCTGATCATCACGTTGCGCAGGTCGTGCGTGATGCCGGCGGCGAGGCGGCCCATGGTGCCGAGCCGCTCGAGGTGGAGCATCTGACGGTGCGCGGACTCGATCACCACCAGCGAGGCGGTCAGCTCCTCGGTGCGCCGGGCGAGCAGGGCGACCAGCCGCTGGATGGTGCGCGACTGGTAGACGTGCTCGCAGGCCTGCCGCACCGCCTCGAGGATGTCCTCCGGCTGCCAGGGCTTCTTGAGGAAGCGGAAGACCCGGGCGCGGTTGATGGCGCTGATCAGCGCGGGCGGGTCGGTGAAGCCGGTCAGCACGATCCCGGCGACGTCCGGCTTGCGCGAGCGCAGCTCCTCGAGCATCTCGACGCCCGTCATCTCCGGCATGCGCTGGTCGGCGATGACGACGTCGATGTCCGTCTTGTCGGCGATCTCCAGCCCCTGCTTGCCGGACTCGGCCTCGTAGACCGCGTAGCCGCTCTCGAGGAATCCGCGCAGGACGAGAAGGTTGGGGCGCTCGTCGTCCACGAGCAGGACGCCGCTCTTGCGCGGGCCGTCGACGCCGTACTGCGCGACGAGCGCTCGCAGTCCTTCATCCAGCATGCCGTGCAGTGTCCTTGTTTCGACGATGGTCAAGCAAATTCCAAGTGCAGCTTTTTTGGACACCTAGGAGAATCAAATGGTTACCAACCATCTGAACAGCCTCGCAGTGAAATCGGGGCCGCGTTGAGGAGCTTTTTCCCGATGCGCCTTCCCTCTGTGGTGCGACCATTCCCTACACGGGGGTGGCGAATCGGCCGTCCATCCGGTGCCGGAATGCGGTCAACGCAAAGAGATCCGGCAGGTTCCGTATTTCCCCGGCGGGCGCCGCGGCGATGGCCGCGGTTTTTTGTTCACCTGCGCCGCGAGAGCGTCGCGAGGTCGGCCCGGCGCAGCGCCCACGCGGGGAGCGCGGGTGGGCCGTCCACCGTTCCCACCTGCGTGGCCGGGTACCCGTCCAGCACGGCGCGCGCCGGGAACCGCGCGCGCTGCTTCACCAGCGCTCCCGCACACACCAGGCTCTCCTCGCCGACCACGCTGTAGTCGCAGACGATGGCGGCGGGCTCGACCACCGTCCCGCGCCCGATGCGGCATCCGTGGATCATCGCCGCAGGCCCGATGATGACCCCTTCCTCGAGCACCAGCTCGTTGTCGGGCAGGAGGTGGAGCACGGCGTTCTCGAGGATCTGCACGCCCGCGCCGATGCGCACCGGGCCGTGGGAATCGCCGATGATCTTCACGCCCGCGCCGATGATCGCGCCCGCGCCGATGGTGACGTCGCCGGTGATCTCCGCGCTGTCGAACAGCACCGCGCTCTGGTCGATGCAGGGCTCCTTGTCCTGGTAGGCGTAGACGCGGCCCATGGCGGCTCCGGCGGGCATGCTGCCCGAGACAGGTTGCAGGAGGTACGGCGGGAGCGAGACGTCGCCGCCGCGCAGCTGCCGCAGGCGCGCGCGGTCGGCTTCGTTGGCGCGGCGGATCGCGCGGCCGGGCCGGCCGACCACCACCGCCTCCTCGGGGAGCGTGGCGCCGGGCGGCACCAGCGTCCCTTCCCCCAGGATGCAGCCGCGGCCGAGGCGGGCGCCGGCGAGCAGGATGGATCCGTTTCCGATCTCGCACAGGTCGCCGACCGCGGCGCCGATCACCACGCAGCGATGCCCGAAGACGACCTTCTGGCCGATCGAGACGAGCTGCTCCGCGGTGCCGATGGCGATTCCGTTCTCGAGGAGGGCGGACCCGGCGCCCAGCTCGACTGCACCGCCCGGTGAGCGGATCACGGCTCCCTGCGCGATGTGGCACCCGGGGCCGGCGCGCAAGAGCCCCAGCACCGCGCCGCTCGGGGCGACCAGGGGCGAGTCGGCCGCCGGGCTCCGGTTGAGGCTCATCGGCCCGGACCATAACCGGCTCGCGCCCGCCGCGGAACTGCCGACGCCCGCCCGGCCTGTATTCGGTCGCGATTGACTACAAGCGTTTCACGCGGAGGGCGCCGAGGAAAAGGGAGCGCGCGGAGAATTCTTTTTGAAAGAGACGAATCTCCGCGCGCTCCGCTTTCTCGGCTCGCTCCGCGTGAAACGCTGGTGGCCCTGTTCCTGGCTAGATGGTCGCTTGGGCGGCGAAGGGGAGGGCGAGGGAGTCGACCAGGCGTTCGGCGACGGTGCGGGCCTGCGAGCGGAGCTCGGGGATGGCCCGGTGGTGAGCACGGTCCGATCCTAGACGAGACCTGCGGGCGCGCCGATCACGCTTGCGGCGCGAGTGGCTCGATGCCGGCCGCGGCGAGCAGGGCCATGTCCTGCTCGAATTCCGGGTTGCCGGTGGTGAGCAGCTTCTCGCCGAAGAAGATCGAGTTGGCGCCGGCCATCATGCACAGCAGCTGGGCCTCGTCGTTCATCTGAAGCCTGCCCGCGGACAGGCGCACCATCGCGCCGGGCATGAGCAGGCGGGCAGTCGCGATCATGCGCACCATCTCCAGCGTGGAGACCGGCGGCTGCCCCGCGAGCGGCGTGCCGGCGACCCGGACCAGCATGTTGATGGGGACCGACTCGGGATGCGGGTCCTGCTCGGAGAGCGTGCGCAGCATCTCGCACCGGTCGTCCACGGACTCGCCCATCCCGATGATCCCGCCCGAGCAGACCGTGATGCCCGCCTCGCGGACGTGCCGGAGCGTGCGGAGCCGGTCGTCGTATTCGCGGGTGGTGATGATGCTCGAGTAGGCGGCGCGGCTGGTGTCCAGGTTGTGGTTGTAGGCGGTGCAGCCGGCCTCCTTGAGCCGTCGCGCTTGCTCGGGGGTGAGCATGCCGAGGGTGCAGCAGGCCTCCAGCCCCAGCGCGCGCACGCCGCGCACCATCTCCAGCACGCGGTCGAACTGCGGGCCGTCCTTCACCTCGCGCCAGGCGGCGCCCATGCAGAATCGCGTCGCGCCCGCGTCGCGGGCCTTGCGGGCCGAGCCGAGGACCTCGGTCGTCTCCATCAGCGGCGCGGCCTCGACCCCGGTGTGGTAGCGCGCCGCCTGCGGGCAATACGCGCAGTCTTCCGGGCAGCCGCCCGTCTTGATCGACAGCAGGGAGCAGAGCTGCACCTTGTTGTCGCGGAACACCTCGCGGTGGGCCGCCTGCGCGCGGTGGACCAGCTCGAGCAGCGGGAGGTCGTGCAGGGCCCGCACCTCGGGCAGCGTCCAGTCGTGGCGGATGTGCATGGCGGGGTTGCGTACCACATGTCGAGAGTAGTGGCGCATCTACTGAGTAGCGACACGTGCGCGCGCGGCCGCGAGCGCCTCGTCCAGACGTGCCGGGTCGCCGCTGCCCTGCGCGAAGTCGGGGTTCCCCCCGCCCTTTCCGCCCAGCACTTCGAGCGAGCCCTTGAGCAGCTCGTTCATGCCCGGACCCGCCGCGCCGCGCGGGCGCGCGAAGCAGAGATGGGCGCGGCCGTCCTCCACCGCGGCGATGAGCGCGATCGCGCCGCGCTCCGCGACCGCTGCGGCGATGGCGCGCGCGAGGGAGGCGCGCTCGACCCGGGCGACCACGGGCGAGCCTTTCGCCGCGAGGTCGGCCGCCTGCAGGCGCGCCAGATCCTTCTCGAGCGCCTCGGCCGTCTTGCGCCGCGCGATCCCCTCGTCGGCGGTGCGGCGCGCCGCTTCGGGCAGGTCGCGCACCGCGCACTTGAGCGCCTCGGCGGCGCCCGCGAGCCAGCGGCCCTGCTCCGCGAGCAACTTCACCACGCGGCCTCCGCAGGCGAACTCCACCCGGGCCTTGCCCGAGCCCCACTTCTGCGCTCCCAGGACCGCGATGGCGCCCACCTCCCCCGTGCGCGACGGGTGCGTGCCGCCGCAGGGAGAGGCGTCCACGCCTTCGACCAGCACCACGCGGTCTCCCTTGACCGGCTCCTTGCGCAGGGGGAGGCGCGAGCGCTCCTCCGGGCCGAAGTCGCGCGCGACCACCGGCAGGTCGCGCCAGACCGTCTCGTCAGCGGCGGCTTCGACCGAGCGCAGCGCCGGCTCGTCGAGGCGCGAGATGGAGCAGTCCAGATCGATGGTGCAGGTGCGCTCGCCGAGGTGGAAGGAGGTGGTCGGCGCCTCCAGCACGCGCTCGAAGGCGGCGGAGAGCAGGTGCTGTCCGTGGTGCTGCTGCATGTGATCGAACCTGCGCTGCCAGTCGACCACGCCTTCGACCTCGCCGGGAGGGAGCGGACGGTCGAGCACGTGCAGCACCGCTCCGTCCTTCTCTTGCACGTCGACCACCGCGGCGCCGGAGAGCGTGCCGCGGTCGGCGGGTTGCCCGCCGCCTTCCGGGTAGAACGCGCTGCGATCCAGCACCGCGGCGGGACGGCCGGCCAGGTCGGCCAGCGAAACGACGCGCGCGGAGAAGCGGGTCAGGTACGGGTCGCGAAGGTAGAGGCGGTCGGTCATGGGCGACGCATTCTATGGAGCGCGGCTACGAAAGATAGAGTGGGCTTCGCGCAGGCGCGGCTGGAAGCGGTGCTGGAGCGCTTCGACGTGATCGACGGCGGCATCGCCTGGAAAGTGCGCTGGTAACCCGGCGTCGAGGTCGGGTTCAGACCGCGGCGCTACAGGAGCGCCAGCTGACCCCTCCGGGGACGGAGTTGCGCGGGCCCCGTGACGTCCCGGCCGCCGTACTCGTGCGACCGATCCCGCTCCTCCTCCGCCAGCGCGTCCAGCGCCGGCCCCGAGGCCGCTCCTTCCAGCCGGCGCGCCTGCTCGTCCAGCCTGCGGATGGCCTGCAGCTTCTCGTCGCGGCCCAGGCGCGCCTGCGCCACGGCCTGCTTCAGCACCGAGATGGTCCGATCGTAGACGCGCAGCGGCACCGGGAACGGGTGGCCGTCCTTGCCGCCGTGCGCGAGCGAGAACCGCGCCGGGTCGGTAAAGCGGCAGGGCGCGCCGTGGACCACCTCCGCCACCGCGGCGAGCGCCTGCACGGTGCGCGCGCCCACGCCCGGCTGGAGCAACAGCTCCGCGAAATCGCGCGGCCCCTGCTCGGCGGCCGCCGCCAGCGTGGCGTGGACACGCCGGAGGAACACGTCCGTCGGGCGAAGCTCGTGGTGGGCGGGCATCATCAGATGTGGGATCCTCCGCAGCTCCCGGACCACGCAGTCCGGCTGGGCGGTGAGCTCCACCTGCGCGCAGCGCGAAGCCGCCGCGCGCCGGTCGGTGAGGTTCACGATCGCGCCCTGCGGCTCTCCCTCGATCGCCGCGTGGGGCTCCTCGACGAAGCTGCGCACCGATTCGCTGAGCCAGTGATACCGCCGGGCCGTGCGCGTCTCGGGCTTCATGCCCTGCTGCACCACCGCCCACGCTCCATCGCGGGCCACCACGAACCCGTGCAGGTAGAGCGCGAATCCGTCCTGGACCGCCGCCGTGTCGACCTTCGCCACCAGGCGGCTGGTGCGCGCGAGCCCCTCGCCGTCGAGCCCGGTGCGCTCGCCGAGAGCGACCAGCTCGCCGGGCGTGCGCCGCGAGTGCCGCCCGCGCCCTCCGCAGACCGTGAGCCCCAGCTCGTCCTCGCGACCGGAGAGCCCCCGCTTGAGCGCGCCCAGCACGCTGGTGGTGATGCCGGACGAGTGCCAATCCATCCCGAGCACGCATCCCAGCGCCTGGAACCAGAACGGGTGCGAGAGCCTGCGCAGGACCCCGTGCGGCCCTTCGTGCAGGACCAGCGCCTCGACGATGACCGCGCCGAGCCGGGCCATCCGCTGCGCGAGCCACGCGGGGACCCGCCCTCCGTGCAGGGGCAGATCGGCGCTGCCGGTCCGGGCACCCATACGGCCGTTCAGTATGCGCCCCTCGGAGGACTCGGGCAACCTCGCTGCATGCCGCGCATGCAGGTCGAAGGCGCAGAGCTGCACTACGAGGACACCGGGGGAAGTGGAACGCCGGTGGTCTTCGCCCACGGCCTCCTCTGGAGCGGAGCCATGTACCGCTTCCAGGTGGAGGCCCTCCGCGGCGCGCACCGCTGCATCTCGTTCGATTTCCGCGGGCAGGGGCGCAGCCCGATCGCCGACTCGGGCTACGACATGGACACGCTCGCGCGCGATGCCGCCAGGCTGATCGAGAAGCTGGGCGCTTCGCCGTGCCACTTCGTCGGGCTCTCGATGGGCGGCTTCATCGGGATGCGCCTCGCGCTGCGCCGGCCGGAGCTGTTGCGCTCGCTCTCGCTGCTGGAGACCGCCGCCGATCCCGAGCCGGCCCGGAACAAGCCCAAGTACGCGCTGATGGGGCTGATCACCCGCGCGTTCGGCACGCGGCCGCTGCTGAAGTCGATCATGAAGATCATGTTCGGGCGGACGTTCCTGCGGGACCCGGCCAAGGCCGGCTTGCGCGAGGCGCTGAAGGAGGAGCTCATGGCGAACGACGTGCGCGGCAGCGTGCTCGCGCTGCGGGGCGTGCTGGAGCGCCAGGGCTTGATGGACGAGCTGCGCTCGATTCGCACTCCTACGCTGGTCCTCTCCGGCGAGGAGGACGTCGCAGTGCGGCCGGAGCGTTCGCGACTGACGGCCGAACGGATCCCCGGCGCGCGCTTCGTCCTGCTGCCTGGCGCGGGCCATACCTCCTCGCTGGAACAGCCCGAGGCAGTGACCGCCGTCCTGAAGGAGTTCTTCGCTTCTGCCCATTAGGCTAATTGTCGCCGAGTCACGAGGATACGGCCAAGCCAGGCCCGATGCGCTGATCCGCTGCGGGCCGAGTGGCCGCGCGGGCCGCCTTCTTCACATCCGAAATTCTTCACCGGCCGGTGCGAAGCAGTGGGGTCAAGGACGGTCGAGGCAGCACGACATCACGATGATAGGCGCCAGCCGTGAATCCCTACTTCTTGTCGTCAGAGGGCGCTTTTGCAGGCGGCTCCACGAGAAAGTCGCTAAGCACTGTCTTTGCTACATTACCGTCGTGCTCGCGAAAGACACGGTACATTCGCAGACCGAAGAGAAGGAGGAAGGGAACGGTGGCGCCAAATGCCTCGAACCGATTCGGACGGAACGGCACGAATGTTCCGGCAAGGCCGCCGAGGATCGCTAGTACAATGCCCCCAACGGTCGCCTCCATGCGCTTCTGCCAAATGCGCGTACTTGCCGACTCGGTTGAATCGCCGCGCTTGTTCGCGTAGGCGAACCCAAGCCACGCGAGACCGCCGGCAAACGGGAGAAGCCATCTCCAGTCGAATGCCTGCCGGCGCAGGAGTCCTGCGCAGCAGACGCCGGCGTAGTACGGCGCAGCCATGAAGAACGCAAGGCAGAGTCCGCGCGTCAGCGCGTACATCCCCTGGAACTGATCCGCCAGTTGCCCACGTTTCTGGTCCTGCAGCGCTCGGCGGCAGATGTCGAAGACCGACTTTTCCGTGAGCTCAACTCGCCTACCCGCCACTACGGCGAGCCGCTGCCTGAGTCGGTTTTTCTCCTCATCCGAGAGGTTCTCGACCTTCGCCGCGAACGGACGGGTCTCTTCGAACAGCGCCCGAGCGAAGGAGTGCGCGAGTTGCCCGACGACATATCCGACGATGACGGCGAACAGCGCGGAAACGAACTCTGAAGACGGCAGCTTGCCTGCAATCATCGCGAGCGGAAGCCCGATCAGCGCCACAATCACCAGGCCGGGTAGGAGATAACCGTAGAGATCGTAGAAATTGAATCGATCGATCATGAGGACTGAGCCCGCATTGCCTTCTGGACCTCAGCGAACGCCTGCATGGCGCGTCGGAACTCGGTGGGCGGGAACGTCGCCGCACCGACGCGCTGGTGGCCTCCTCCGCCGAATCGTGCGCAGAGCCGCCCTAGGTGGACGCTTTCGAACTCCAGCCAAGGGTTGCGCATCACTGTGAGCCGAATGCGGTCAGGCATTCGGATGAGGCCGGCCGAGTAACGCGCCTGCGGCGCAAAGAGGTACGGAGCGTACCGGTGCACCACAATATCGGCGGAAACGTCCACCGCGAACACTGCGATGCCGTCGTCCACGCGAATTGCCTCGCGGACCACGGCGAGCCCTGCTTCGACTCGCCGCATTTGCGCAGACGCCCGCGTCGATACGGATGGAAGCCGCGCAGCTTCTTCGAGAGATCCGTTGCCGAGGAACCGTACAAGCGCGCTGCAGTCGTCTGGGGAGGCGTCGATCAGCGATACGTTGACCAGGAGGGCAGCAGCGCGGGGAAACACAGCCTCCTCTGGGGAGGTGTACCGGGCGGCGTCGATCTTCTCCGCCCATGCGGTCAGATGTGAGAAGCGCGTTGGATAGAATCCACGCTCTGGCAAGGCGCGCGCGAGCATGCCGGCGCAGGAGTCCGCCTTCGGGTCGTAGAACCACAGCGGGTCGAGGTGCTGGGGCGGCGCCGCCAGGAAGGTCGTCTCATGGTGATCCGCCCAGAAGCGCGCCTCCGGGTGGAAGAGAAAGTCGACTACCGCTGTGCGTGGGCCGAAAGGGAGCTTGAGCCATTCGTTCTGGACGCCATAGGAGACGGGGACCAGTACAGGATCCTGCCAGCCGAGGCGCTCGACGAGGTACGCCTTCGAGATCACTGCCGAGGCGACGCCGTCGAAGCACTGGGCATGAAAGTACAGGCTCGTGTCTGCAGGATCCATCTACGCGAAGCTACTACAGAGGTCCGACAAACCCCAGAACGCGCGGAACGAGCACGTCGCCTGGCGGTGCCGCGAGCGGCGAGAACCGTGCAGCACTTCCCGATTGTCGTTTGAGTTTTAGGGCTGTTCTATCCGCGACCACCACAGCGTTTCTTTGCTCGTGTCTTGCGATCGGCCCGGCTACCGGCTTGAGCACGCCCAACATCCAGTCGGCTCGACTCTATCATCGAGTAGTCACCGCAGCAGTGAAGCAACCTTGCCGCCCGTATTCGCCCTTGAGCCGCCAGCCCGGTACGTGGGCGAACAATCAGAGCGTCACGGGATCCGCTCGGCGCGGAGGCGGCGGGACCTTCCCAGGCGAAGCGGGCGCGGCGTCGGGCGCGCAGGTCCCAGGGGATCCGGACAGACGTCGCGCAGCTTGCACGCGCCGCATTCCGCTCCGGTCCACACGGCCTGGAAGAGCGCGGTGACGCGGTCGATGACCTCGAAGTCCTCGGTGCAAAACCCCAGCTCGAAGTTGCGCCGCGCATCGCCCTTCGCTCCCAGGCCCGCGCCGGTGAGGTTCGCGCTGCCGAGGTAGACCCAGGCGCCGTCCACCAGCACCGCCTTGAAATGGACGCGGGGGCAGATCTTCAGCTCCAGCCCGCCGCGGACGAGGGCGTGCTTGCGGTCGAAGGCGGCGCGGAAGGGGCGCGAGGGCAGCTCGGCGTGCAGGATGCGCAGCTCGACGCCGCGCGCGCGCAGATCGTCGAACAGGTCCAGCACCGAGCGGAAACCGGAGCCGGTGTCGACGAACATCTCCTTCACGTTCGCGGTCGCGATCCAGACCGACTCGCGAGCGTGCGCCAACCTGCGAAGCACCACCTCGCGGTACAGCTCGCCGTTGGCGAGCAGGTCGGTCTCGACGGCACGCACGCCGGCCGCGTACCACGGGCCGCCGGCCGCGCCCAGAAATCAGCCGCCGCCGATCGGGCGGCGCTGTGCTTTTGAGATCGCGGGGATCTGTCGCAGCCGCTCCCCGATCCGGGGGACACCCTCGCTGCCGGGCACCACCGAAAGCGGCCGCAGCTCCGCCTCGAGCCTTTGCACCTGCGCCGGGTCGTCCAGGTCCGCGCAGAGCAGCGCCGGCAGGCCCACGCCGCGGCCGCGCAGCGCGCGCAGGATGAGCACGCCCTGCACTTCGGCGAGTCGGCTGCGCTCGCCCGCGGCGAGCTGCGCGCGCGCAATCCCCGACTCGTCCACCAGCCGCGCCGGATCGGCCCGGCGGAAATCGAGGTCGAGCAGGAGCCCGTCCGCGCCCGGGAGCGCGCGCAGCACGTCCTGCAGATCGCCTGCCGCGACGAACTCGAACTCGTCGCCGAGGAAGCGCTGGAACCGGGACAGGTACTCGTCGCCGTCCTCGCACACGATCCAGCGCGGCTTCATGCCGGGGCCCCGCCCGCGGGGAAGCAGGCGCCGATCGCCTTGCGCAGCGGCGCTGCCTCGGCGCGGACCACCACGTGGCCGTGCCATTCGCGCGTCAGGTCGCGCACGATGGCCAGGCCCCGCCCGCTCTCGCGCGACTCGATCGCCTCCAGCGTCAGCTCGCCGTCGGCCGAATCGCCGACCAGCAGCACGTGCACGCGCCGGCCCGCCGGATCGAGCTCCTCGCCCAGCCGCACCAGGACGCGCCCGCCGGGCGTCGCCGCGGCCTGCGCGTTGCGCAGCAGGTTGGCGAAGATGGTGGCCAGGGCCTCGCGGTCGACCGGGAACTCCACCTCCATCCCCTGCACCAGGATGGACGGAGAGCTCCAGCCCGCGCCTCCGCGACGGACCTCGGCCTCGATTCCGCGGATCCATCCCTCCAGCTCGCGCGCGGAAAGGCGGGTACGCGGCCCCCTGCGCAGCAAGTCCGCGAGGGCGGGACCGTGCAGCTCCCGGAGCCGTCCGTCGATCGCGGCGAGCGGCGCGGGGTCCGTCGAAGGCTTGCGCAGCACCGATTCCGCCGCGGCGAGGTCGCGGACCAGGGGACCGAAGACGGGCTCGCGCGCGAGCGGCCGCAGCGAGACGCCCTGCGCGCGCGCTTCCTGGCGCAGGCGCTGGTAGGCCTGCGCGACCGTGCGCGACACCGGCTCCGGCTGGAGGAGCGCGCGGGCCACCTCCTCCCGCGCTCCGGGATCGAGCGCCGCCGAGAGCACGCTGGCGCGATGCTTGAGCACGTCGTGCCGCAGCGCGGCCACCGTGCGGGCCACGGCCGGGTAGAGGCGCGGCCGGCGCGCGAGCGCGCGCGAGACCGTGCTACCGCGGATCCAGGCGATCGCCGCGGCGAAGAGGACCAGCGCGGCGGCCCCGGCCAGGGCGGCGCGCCTGTGCCAGCGGGTGCGCGCAGCGTCGTCGCTGGCGCGCAGCAGCCTGTCCCGGGTGGCGCGTGCGGCGCCGAGCCCGGGCTCGTCGGGAGCGGCGGCGCGCAGGAACGCGTCCAGGCGCACGAGCGCCTCGTCCGGGCGGCCGTGCGCCAGATCGAGCCGCGCGAGCGCCCACTCCGCCGCCGCGGTCCCGGAGGCCGCCGCGGCCCGCAGCTCCTCCGCGTACGGCTCGACCTCGGCCGCCGGAGCGCGCGCGGCCGCTCGGGCGAATCTCTCCGCGGCCTCGGCGGACCCGGGATCGGCGGCGCGCGTGGCGCGGTAGCACGCGAGCGCCTCGGAGAGGTCGCCCGAGTACTCGCGCACCTGGGCGATCGCGAGCAGGAGGCCCGCGGGCCTGCCCGCCTCGCAGCGGCCTCCCAGCGCGACCAGCGCCGCCTCGGGCCGGTCCTCCGCCAGCCGCGCGCGCGCCTGGGCCTCGGCCGGATCGACGTGCGCCGCCGGCACGAGCCGCGCCCGCAGGCCGCGTGCTTCCTCGAGGTGTGCGGGCGGCGGCGCCGAGGCGGCGTACTCGGTGAGGTCGCCGAGCGCGCCGGGCCGGTCGCCGGCGGCGAGCCGCAGCAGCGCGCGCTGGAACCGCGCCTCGGGGGCACCCAGCTCGACGGCCCGGTCGACCCAGGGAGCCGCCAGCGCCGGCCCATCCCCGGGGCGCGCCCGTTGCACCTGCGCGGTCAGATCGAGCAGCGCCGCGGCGTCTCCCCAGAGCGCGTCGCGGGTGCCTGCCGGCAGCTCGCCGCCCAGCGCGACCCACGCCGCCGCCGCGTCGACGAACCCGGGCGAAGCCTCGAGCGCGCGCGCGAGCAGCGCCTGGGCCGATTCGCCGGGCTGCGCCGCCGCCAGGGCTTCCTGCGCCTGCCGGAACAGCTCCCGCGCCTCGGGGGAAGGCTCCGGCGCGCGCGAGGGAGCGCCGGCCGGGGGCGCGAGATCGGCTTGCGCCCGCGCCAGATCGAGCAGCCGCTTCACCTCGGACTCGTCGCCGGAACCGTCGCGGAGCAGGCGCGTCAGCGCGCGCACGGCTTCCGACGGCCGCCCGCGGCGCAACGCGAGCCGCGCGCGGACGAGCCACAGGTCCGTCCAGGATGGCTCGAGCGCCAGCGCCTGCCGCAGCGCCTGGTCGGCGCGCTCCGCCTCGAGCAGACCCCCGTGGGCGGCGAGCAGCTCGCCCAGCTTGCGCCAGGCCCGCCCCTGCGAAGGCGCGAGCTGCACCAGCACCGCCAGCTCGCGCGCCGCTTCGTCCACGCGCCCCAGCTCTTCCAGCGCCCGCGCGCGCAGCCAGCGCGGGGCGCGCCAGCCGCCGTGCGAGGCGCAGAGCTTCTCGGCGGTCCCGAGCGCGGCGCGCGAGTCGCCGCGCCGCAGATCCTGCTCGGCGCGAGCGAGATCGGCGCGGTCGGCGGCGGTCACCTCCGGCTCGGGCCAGTCCTCGCCTGCCCGCAGGCGCTCGTCGGCCGCGACCCGGTCGAGCAGGTCCGCGATGCGCCGCTGCTGAGCGGGCGCGCTCTCGCCGCGGAGCAACGACTCCAGCTCGGCGCGAGCTTCGGCCGTCCGCCCGACCGACCGCAGGAAGTCCGCGCGCGCGAGGTGCAGCCCGATCGATGCCGCTTCGCCTCGGGCCAGCCCCAGCCCGCGATCGAGCAGCGCGATGGTCTCGTCCGCGAGATCCCAGCGGCGCGGGTCCTCGGAGAGGAGCGAGGCGAGGGTGGCGAAGGCGGGCCAGCGGCGCGGATCCTTGGCGATCGCCGCGCGGAGCTGCTGCTCCGCCTCGGCGCGGCGGCCGAGGCGCAGAAGGGCGGTCCCCAGGTCGGCGGCGACGGCGGCGTTCGCCGGATCGCGGCGCTGCGCCTGCTCGAGCAGGGGCAGCGCTTCGGCGGGACGGCCTCCGCGGAGGAGCTTCAGGCCCGCCGCGTAGGGGCCCGTTGCGGCGAGCAGGGCGCAGAGGAGCGCGATCATGCCTGGGCCCCCCTTAGCTCGCGGAGCCGCAGGCCCAGCTGGTTCATGCGCAGGTGCACCTTGCGGCGGGTCGCCGTAGGTCCGAACAGCTCGCGCGCCATGCGGTCCAGGTCCCCGTCGAGCGCCTGGAACAGGGCGATCAGGTACTGCCGCTCCACGTCCGCCGAGATCTCCGCGAAGCTGTGGCCGGACTTGACCGTCACCTCGATGCGCCGGCCCAGCTCGGTCACCGCGGAGGCCGGGCGGCGATCGCCCCGCGACCGCGGCGCACCCTCGGACCCGAGGAGCTGGTCGACGAGCTGGTCGGGCACCGAGAGCACCGCCGGCGCCCGCTCTCGCGCGCCGGCGGCCGCGTCGAGGTGCTGCGCCAGCGCGAAGACCAGCGCGTTGGAGGCGAAGAGCTTCAGCTCGCGGTGGTTGCCCGGCCAGTCGTGCTCGGCCAGGCGCTGCAGCGCGGTGGAAGAGAGGAAGACCGTGAACGCGTCCCGGCGGGCCCGCGACGCCTGCGGCTTGCCCACCACCACGGCGCTGGCCTCCTCCCGGAAGTCGTCCGGCGTGGGGAACCGGGCGAGGTAGGCGCGCGCCAGCGGGCGCAGCGCCTCCGAGCGCAGCGCATCGAGCAGCGCGAAGCGCACCAGGTCGGGGAGGTCCTCGCGGCGCTCGCGCAGCGGCGGCACGCGCAGGCGCGTCGCCGGGTTGAGCCGCATGTAGAGGTCGTGGCGGAAGCGGCCTTCGCGCACCAGTTGCACCAGGTCGAGGTTGGTGGCCGCGACCAGGCGCGGTGCGGCGGGCCGCTGGCGCACGTCGCCCAGGCGGGTGACCGTGCCGCGCTCGAGGACGAGCAGCAGCTGCCGCTGCAGGTCCAGATCGAGGTTGCCGATCTCGTCCAGGAACAGCGTCCCCCCGTGCGCCTGCTCGAACACGCCGGCCTGGTCCTCGACCGCGCCCGTGTACGATCCGCGGCGCGCACCGAAGAGGTGCGACGGAAGAAGGGTCGACGGGATGGTACTGAGGTCGGTGACCACCAGCGGACCCTTCGCGCCGGAGCGCGGGTGGACGACGTGCTCGACGAGGTAGCTCTTGCCCGTGCCCGTCTCGCCCTCGATCAAGACCGGCAGGGGCGAGCGCGACAGGACCGCGATCTGCCGGCGCAGCGCCGCCATCGCCGCGCCGCGGCCCCAGAAGACCGGCCCCTCCTGGGAGGCGTGCTGCAGATCCAGCGCGCGGGTGATCTCCGCCGCGAGGGTGCGGCTGTCCACCACCTCGTTCTCGCAGAAGTAGACGAGCTGGCCCTGCGGCTTCTCGAAGTCGGCGTCGGTGGTGGTGAGGAGCACGACGGGCAGGGTGGGGTAGTCGCGCCGGAGCCGCTCCAGGATGTGGAGCCCCTGCTTGCGCCGCAGCTCCTCCAGTCCGCGCCGGCCCTGGTGCTGCGACTTGTCCTCGGGCAGGAGGCGCTCCTCCGGCAGCGCGAAGTGCAGGTCGAGCACGACCAGGTCCGGCAGCTGCGCCTGCCGCGAGAGCGCCTCGGCGGCTTCGCGGTAGTCGTGGGCGCACTTGAGCGTGCAGCCCCGATCGCGCTCCTCGCACACCTGGCAGGGGATGCTGCGCCCGCACCGGGTCACGGTCTCGAACTGCGGCAGGTGGCGGTGGACCATCTCCACCGTCTGGTCGCGGTCGTCGATGACGAGAAGCCGTGCCACGTCGTCACTCCCCTTCCAGGGTTCGTGCCAGATTGGCGAAGGCGGGCTCGATGCGGAGCACCGCGTCGAGGGCGGCGCGCCAGCTCCCCGCCGGCCCGGGGAGGCTGGACACCGCGCTCTCCGCCTCCCGCAGCGCGCCGCCGAAGGCGTCGAGCGCCGCCGCAGGGACCGCCGGCGCCTCGGCGCGGAGGCGCTCCCACAGATCGGTGGCGGTGAGCGCCCGTCCGTCCTCGTCCCGCAACTCGAGCAGCCCGCGCCGCAGCTGCAGCAGATCGGCCGGGGCCGGCTCGCCCGGCGCGTCGCGCAGGTCGCGCGCGGACCACACGGCGCGCTTCACCAGGTCGTGGCGCAGGCGGGACAGCCAGGGGTGCATGTCTACATTCTATAGAATGCAGCCGGACGGGCAAGCGGTGCGTCCGTCGTCCACCGGCTCCGCTCCCGGCACGGGATTTGTAACGGGGGCTCGCCCATGGGCCAACTCATCGCGCTGTTCGGGGAAGGTCTGCAGACGATCGGTGTTCCGCTGCTCGGCCTGCTGCTCTGGTCGTTGCGGCCGGTGCTCTTCACGCTGGTGGTGCTGGCCGGCTTTGCGGCCGGATTCGGTCTCGCGCTGGCGGTGCATTGACGGCAGGCGGCGCGAAGGACCGGGGTAGCCGCCGCCTCAGTTGTTGCACACCCCGCCGTCCGGTCCGGGCAGGCGCATTCCGTACTTTGGCGCGCCGAAGTTCCCCGTCGCGCGCGAATCGCGCCGGTACGTCGGCCAGGGCGCATCGGCCAGGCCGCGGTCGTCGGTGATGAGCGCGTAGATCGTCTCGTCGCTCGCGACGTACAGCCGCCCGTCGCAGTCCATCGCCAGGGCGCGGAAGACGGTGCCGTTCGGGTCGAACGTCCACGAAGTGAGGCCGTCCCTGTCCCGGAAGGCGAGCAGGAACCCCGTGCTGCGCGGCAGGTAGATGGTGCCGTCCGAGCCCTGCAGCGGGATCTTGCCGTCCACGTTGGTGAGCTCGAGATCGCCAAGCGACGCGAGCGCACCGCTCACGGGATCGATGCTGACGAGCTGGGAGTCCTTGGTGGAGGCGATCACTCGCACGTGCATGTCGACGATCAGGTCCTGGTTCACCGCGCCTGCGACGGTCACGCCCTGCAGGCGTGTGCCGAGCGATTGCTGGAACGTGTTCAGGGTCGAGGTTGCGGTACCGATCGTCGCGGTGTGAATGACCCCTCCGTCGGTCACCGGGCTCCAGATCTCGCCGCCCGCGTCCGCCAGCCCATTCAGACCGCCGTCGAGCACGTCCAGCCGATACAGGGTGCTCAGCGTTCCAAAATAGGCTCCGCCGTCGAGGACGAGCGGCGCGGAATTGAAGTCGTCGCCCACGACGGCCGCCTCGAGGACGACCGCGCCACCGCCGCCGTCCGGCCTGACCGTG
>WNGG01003099.1_pt1 | contig 22658 bp, 23 predicted proteins | sample 5400661 | NCBI WGS metagenome assembly WNGG01 (sample SAMN13153372, study PRJNA577476) | soil metagenome | isolation source: 100 cm soil or saprolite under Garry oak tree replicate 1 | place: USA:California | collected 2016-06-15
GGTCCGCTTGCCGCCGATGGCGGCTATCGCGACACGGAAACAAAGCAGAGAGAACCGGATAGCGTTGCTGGCCAGTTCCGCCGCGATCAGCTCTATGTCGTCAACGCGGGGCGAGCCGGCCAGAATGCCGCGCACGAACCGGCGCGCGGATGGGACGATGGCCAGGAGTCCGGGGAAGGTGACGGCGGTCTCCAAGTCCCTGCTCCCTTGCGACACGCGGCCACAAAGCTGAGTACTCAGCTTGCACCTGAGTACTCACCTTCGTCAAGCTTGTCGCGTGCCTTCGCCCACGTATCAGCGGATCGCTGACGACCTGCGCCGGTCCATCGTGGACGGCGTGCTCGCGCCCGGCGCGAAGGTGCCCAGCCGGCACGAGCTAGCCCGCCAGTATGACGTGTCCGACCGCGTAGCGGTCGAGGCTGTCAGGCTCCTGGTCGCGGAGGGCTTCGTGGAGGCCCGGAGCGGGTCAGGGTCGTACGTGCGGCAGCGCCCCGAGCGGCAGCGGCTCACGCGCTCCTGGTACACGTCGCGGCGGGGCGGCTCCCCGTTCCGCGCGGACATGGCCGCAGCCGGGATACCCGGCACGTGGGAGTCGTCCACCGAGCGCGTCCCGATGACGCCGGCCATCGCGGCGCGGCTCGGGGCGCAGCCGGACGCTCCCGCGATGCGCACCGTGTACACGTTCCTGGGTGGCGGCAGGCCCGTCATGCTGTCGGTGAGCTGGGAGCCGGCCGAACTGACCTCGGGCACCGCGATCATGTTCCCCGAGGAGGGGCCGCACGCCGGCAAGGGCGTCGTGGAGCGCATGGCCGTGGTCGGCCAGCGGATCACGCACGCCGAGGAGATCGTGACCGCGCGGCCCGCGCTGGCATCCGAGGCGGAACGGCTCAACATGCGGCCGGGAGGGACAGTGATCACGATCGCCCGCACCTACCGCACCGACGAGCGCGCGGTGGAGACGGCGGACATCGTGCTCCCGGCCGAGCGGTACGCGGTGGCCTACGACGTGCCCGTCCGGCAAGGCTCTTTGACGTAAGCCCCAGGACGTCGGTGAGGCGCCACTGAGCTTGGCGAGCAGATCAGCCCGGGTGGAGCTGCCCGGGTACCAATGGAAGTCGATAAAGTCGACCCGGTCCCCGCTGCCCTGCAGGAACGACTGCAGGAAAGGCTGGTCATACCAGGCCGTGGTGCCGCCGCCGATCTTGATGGCGGGATCGACGGCCTTCATCGCGTCATACAGCGCGTTGAACCTCGAGCTGTAGGTAGCGGCGCTCTCCCCGTTTAGGTCAGGCTCGTTGCCGACCACCCACCGGCTGACCGGATTGTCCGTGCTGACGTTGAAGTGCTCCACCAGCGCGGCCGCGTCAGACGGGCTCATCGTGTCAGCGATGCCGATGACCGGCGTCTCCCCGATCGACTTCTGCATGCTGACCCGGGCATCACCGCTGATGGAGGTGTCACAGCCGACCGCCGCGCAGACCACGCCGCTACCCTGATCACCGGGTGTTTTGAAGCGCAGCCAGATCCGCGAGTAGGCCACGCCCAGCGTGCTCAGCATGTGCTGCGCGGCCGGGTCGCTGATGTCGAGAGGCGCACCGAACGTGGTCTCATCCACGCCGATGGCCCGCGGATCGATCGTGCGCGTCGTGGTGCCGAAGTCCACCGTGACGTTAGGGGTGCTAGCTAGTGCCGCCGCAGGCTACGTTGGCCCCTTGGCCCCTTGGCCCCTGAGCCCTGGCCCTGGCTCTTAGCTCCGCACCTCACGCCCCGGGCGCCTCACGCCGCTCATCCGTCCCGCGCCAGCCCCGTCCCCCGCCGGCCCGATGCCACAGCGAGCCGGCTATAGCCGGCACGCTGTCACATCGGGCCGGCCCGATCTCAGGCCGGCCGCCCGCGCGTACGGCCAAAGCGGCCGGGCCAACCGAATCTGACACGGCACTAGACGCACCGGGCAGCACCAGCGCGGTGCTAGCGACCGCCCGCATCGTGACGGCATCGCTGGCCGTCGGCCGGTAAGCGCCAGCGGCCCCGCAGGTCACCGTGATGGCTGCGGCAAGAATGAGCCACCCTGGCCGTCCTCGCGTCATGCCGTCTCCTCAGCTATTCCTGGCACGTGACAACCGACCGCCGCATAGACCGTGGCGCCTTCGGCTAGCCGCCGGATGGGTCACTCCGGTCACCGGCCGCAGATCCGATCCCTCCGCCGCTCGTGGCGCGGACAGGCCGACTATGCCCCACGCCGCTAATGCCGGTCTAACCACCAGCCAACAGCCAGCCCGGCTTCGCCGGATCAGTGCGTGGGATGAGCGCCACCGGCCGGTGTCAAGCCTGCGGTTGCCGCGGGCGGAGCCCGTCCATGAGCACCGAAACGTAGGTCTCAGCGAGTTGGGGTGATGCCGACGGCGATCGGGCGATCGCGTAGGTCATCTCTCTTATCAGGACCATCGTCATGCTGGGATCGATATCGGTTCGTATGGCGCCGCCGTCGCGCGCTCGATTCACCATCTCGGCGACGGCCTTCGTCAGCGCGTCCCGCTGAGCTGTGGTGGCCGGCAGGTCCAGGTTCCTCAGCTGTTCGCTGATGATCCAGTGGCTGGACTGGAACGCGATCAGCTCCACCAGGAAGCGTCGCAAGGCGTCGTGAGCGCTCGTCTGAGCCAGCAGGGTCCGGGCTCGCTGGATGACCGGTTCGAGCAGATCCACCACGGCGACGTCGATGAGCGCGTCCTTGCTGCCGAAGGTTCGCACGACGGTGGCCGCACCGACGCCGGCCCGGCGAGCGATCGTCTCGACGGTGATGGTGGCGGCGCCGTCGGCGAGCAGCGTCTTGGTCGCCTCAAGCACGCGTTCCCGGTTGCGGACGGCGTCTGCCCGGCGTCGTGGACCGCCGTTCTTGGTGGTGCGGGTTGACATCTGGAATGGGCAAAGACGACTCGCCGAGGGTCGGCAAGGCAGGAGTTGAATGAAAGAGCGGATTCTGATCTCAGGGTCGAGCATCGCGGGGCCGACCCTGGCGTTCTGGCTGGCCAAATACGGATTCCGGCCCACCGTGGTAGAGCGCACGCCCGGATTGCGCACCGGCGGCAACGGGGTCGACGTACGTGGACAAGCGATCGAGGTAGCCGAGCGGATGGGGATCCTGCCGCGGATCCGGGCCGCGGCAGCCGACATCATTGGCACATCGTTCGTCAACGCCGCCAACCACCGCGTAGCGCACATCGACGTGCAGGCCATCCAGCGCAAGTACGGCAGTGGCGAGGTCGAGATCATGCGCGGCGACCTGGCGGCCATCCTGAACGAGGCGACGAAGCACGACGTCGAGTACATTTTCGGCGACTCCATCCGCACGCTGGAACAGGACGACGACGGCGTGACGGTCGCCTTCGAACACGGCGTGACCCGCCGCTTCGACCTGGTTGTTGGCGCAGACGGCACGCACTCCGCGGTCCGGCGTCTGGCCTTCGGCCCGGAATCGCAGTTCCTCCGCTACTTGGGGCACTATTTCGCATTCGCCAGCGCAGACCCGGCGCTAGGCGAGGACCGGATGACGCTGTACAACCTGCCCGGCAAGTCGGCCGGTATCTACCGGTCGGGCAACCACACCGGGGCGAAGGCGTACCTCACGTTCCACCAGCCCGACCCGCTGACCTACGACTACCGGGACATCGAGCAGCAGAAGCACCTGCTGAGCGAGGCGTACGCCGGTGTGTCGTCGTGGCGGGTTCCGCAACTGCTAGCCGGTGCCCTGTCCGATCCGGACTTCTACTTCGACTCGTTGAGCCAGGTACGGATGCCGTCATGGTCGTCGGGACGGATAACCCTGGTCGGTGACGCCGCGCACTGCGCATCCCCGGTGTCCGGCGCCGGAGCGATGCTGGGCCTCATCGGCGCGTACCGACTCGCCGGGGAGCTCGCCGCGGCCGGCGGGAACCATCACGTCGCGTTCCGCCGCTACGAAGAGGTTCACCGACCGCTCATCAAGCGAAGCCAATCGAATCTCTTCATCGGCATGCTCGCCCCCAAGACCCGCACCGGCATCTGCAGCGCGCCGCTAGAGCGTAAACCACCCACGCGATCGATGGGGCGGGCCATGGCAACGCACAGCCGAACCCCATCAAGGGTATCGCGTGATACCGGTGTGCGCTGTGATGCGCGGGCGCCAGACGTCCCGGCCCGGCCAGCAACCTCCCAGCAGCCACACGACCAGCAGTTCGGCGCCCTCACCGACACCACCCGCGAGGCCGGTACCGCGGTCACCCCCGCCGACCCGGCGCTGCCCGCGTGGCTGAAGTTCACGAGCATTCATTCCGAACGGAGCGACGTGGCGGCGTTCCGTACCGCCTGCTCCGGCCTCTCGGGGGGACGGATCGAGGTCTGGCTCGCGCCTCCCGGCGACGGGAAGAGCCCGTTCGCCAGCGTCTCCGTGCCGTGCACGGGCGGCCGGTACGAGTGGACCGAGGTCTGTGCCCCGGTCCCGCTCCCGCCGGCCGCCGACGAGGTCTACCTGGTCCTGCACGGCCCGGTGCGCCTGGACTGGTTCCGCCTGTGAGCGACGCCCGCGAGCCAAAGGGGCGCGTTCCCGTCTGGACTGAGGAGCGAGGAGCCTGCGACGAGCGACGAGGGAAGACGGGAACTTCAGGCGCCCCGGAGGCGAGCGGGGCTAGCAGAGCGAGCGGGGACAGCACAGATCTGGTTCGGCGGGGACTACAACCCTGAGCAGTGGGACGCCGCGGCCCGGACGCGATGCCGGTGCGGCCGGACGGGACCAGGCTCTGGCACGGAAGCCGGGACACCTACTGCGCCGCCCAGGTTGGCCCGGCCGCTTTGGCCGTGCGCGCGGGCGGCCGGCCCCAGATCGGGCCGGCCCGATGTGGCAGCGGGCCGGCTATAGCCGGCTCGATGTGGCATCGGGCCGGCGGGGGACGGGGCTGGCGCGGGACGGATGAGTGGTGTGAGGCGCCCGGGGCGTGAGGTGCGGGGCCAAGGGCCAGGGCCAGGGCCAAGGGGCCAACGTAGCCTGCTGCGGGACTGGCCGCGCCCCACAGGTCGCGATGATCTACCTGGAGCTGACAGCACCGGCCCGCTGGCGGCGGTCAGGCCGGCTTGCGGGCGACACCGCCGAACACGAACCACCGGTCAGCCTGTTCCTCGCCCCGGTCATCCGGCCGCCAGTCCCTGATGTCCACCAGGCCTGGCTCGACCGGCTCCAGGCCGTCGAAGAACGCGCGGACCTCCTCCCTGCTCCGTATCCGCCCGAAGTTGCCCCTGGTATTGGCGAGGGAGACTTCCGTCATCTGCTGCCGGACCCTGGCCTCGTCGGACACGACGTGCGAGACAGCCAGATAGCTCCCGGGAGCAAGCCGGTCCATCATGCCGCGGACCATGCCTCCCGGATCGCTCTCGTCCGGGACGAAATGAAGGAACATGAAGTACAGCACCGCGGTCGGCTGGCCGAAGTCGATAAGCCGCCTGGTGTCCTGGTGATCCAGGATGGGCTCGAAGTCGCGGGCGTCGGACAGGATGAAGGCCGTGTTCTGGTTCTCCGCGAGCGCGTTGACCTTCTGGTGCCGCACCACGATCGGGTCGCTGTCGATGTAGACGACCCGAGAATCCGGGGCGAGGCGCTGGGCGATCTGGTGCACGTTGTCTTGCGTCGGCAGGCCGGAGCCGTTGTCAATGAACTGGCGGATGCCGCAGTCATCTGCGAGATAACGAACCACCCGCTCCAGGAAGCGGCGGCTGTTGCGCGCCATGGCCTTCGTGCCCGGGAGTATGTCCTCGACTTGGTCCGCCGCCGCGCGGTCAATGGCGTAGTTGTCAGTCCCGCCAAGCAGGTAGTCGTACACGCGGGCGCCGCTGGCCGTCTTGGTGTCGATATCGGCGAAATCGTCCCGTTTCATCGCGTCAGGTCGGCTTTCGAAGAGAGTCCGGTTTCATCCCCGTCTATCCTTTGCGGGTACACGAAGAGCCCGGTCACGGGGCTCTTCGCGCGGGCTGGCATCGGGGCTACTGCCGGCCGGGCTTACCGCTCTTCACCCGGTCGGCGAACGCCCGCCAGGCCGGGGTGGCGAAGACGAGCGCCTGGCCGTCGGGGTCCTTGGAGTCCCGGACGCCCACCGCGCCGGGCAGGTTGCCTGCGACCTCGACGCAGTTGCCTGCACCGCCGCTGTAGCTGCTCTTGCGCCACGTGGCCTGGGTAAGGCTCGCTTCCATATCTCGTGCCCCCTTTGGTGAGCTGGTCACTTCATTCCCTCCTTGGTGCGGTACCCGAACGAGGTACTTCTCAGGAACGTCTGCGAGTCGTCGGGCGAAAGCGCGCTGGCCTGAAGCGCGCCCCAGATCTCGTCATAGGCCCGGAGTTCCGCCGGTTCCTCGAGGAACAGTGCGCCGGTCGCGTTCTCCACGTTCACCAGGCCGAGGTCGTCGGGGTCGGGGAAGGACATCATCGTGAACGGCCCCACCATGGCCGGGTGCACGCCCGCGTCGAACGACAGCACCTGGACGGTGACGTTCGCCCGGTCCCGCGGGAGCATCAGGTACTCAAGCTGCCTGAGCATCACGTCGTACCCGCCGATCGGCCGCCGCAGCGCTGCCTCGCTGAGCACCACGTTGAACCGAGGCGGCGGCGGGTCCGCCCGGTTATCGCACCCACACGGTTCAGGTTCGGAATGTGTCCGGGTCGAGCTCGCTACGGGAGGTGACCCCGAGTTTCGGGTAGGCCTTGTACAGGTGGTAGCCGACTGTCCGAGGGCTGAGGAAGAGCTGGGCCGCGATGTCACGGTTGGACAGCCCCTGCGCGGCCAGCCGGGAAACCTGCAGTTCCTGTGGCGTCAGCCGGGGAGGACCCACCGGGCCCGGGCGCGGTGCCGTGACGCCGGTGGCGCTGAGTTCAGCCCGGGCCTGTTCCGCCCAGGGCAGGGCGCCAATCCGGTCGAGATGGGCCACTGCGGCGCGCAGCTGTGTACGGGCCTCGGCCTTGCGACGCGAGCGGCGGAGCCACGCGCCGTACAGCAGCTGCGTGCGGGCCTGCTCGAAGGACTCATCGTGCTGCTTGAGCGCGGCGAGGTAGTGCCGTTCGGAGCCATCGCCCGCGACAAGCGCCCGGCAGCGTTCGGCCAGCGCGCCGCTACTCGGCGTGTCGGCGCACTGTGCCCACGCGAGGAACGTGGCGAGCGGCTCGGCCACCCGTCCCGGCTGGCCGAGCCGGACCCCCGCCTCGACCAGGTCCGCGATACTGCGCAGGGCGGATGCGTGATAGCGGGCAGGTCCGTGCCAGATGGTCTCCAGCTGGACCAGCGCGGTGTCGGGGCGGCCCTGGCCGAGGTCCAGCAGGCCGAGTGCCCAGTGCACCCAGGGCTTGGCCGCAGAAATGATGTGATTGGCAGGCTCGGCGAGTGCCGCGTCCGCGAGGGTGCGGCAGCGTTCCTGGTCGCCCTCGACGGCAGCCAGGTAAGCCAAGATCCCGTTTAGCTCGCTGGTCCATTGCGGCTGGCCAGTGTCATGCGCGATCCGCAGCGCCTCGGCCGCGCTGGCCAGGGCGTCGCAGTGCCGCCCGTCAAAGAGCAGTGCCTGCGCCAGGCAGGCCAGCAGGGTGGGGAGCCAGCCGATCCTGCCCTGCAGCCGGGCGTCGGCGACCAGGGCCCCCAGCATGTCGCGCGCTTCGGAGGTCCGGCCGGTGACCAGGGCCACCAGGGCGACCATCGTGAGGTCGTAGGGGTTCCCCTCCCGTGTGCGTCGCGCCTGGGCCAGCAGCTCGGCGAGCCTGGGCTGGTCCGCGCTGGCCCGGCCGGCTGCCTGCCCCGCTAGGCGCAGCATCAGCTGGATGAGCGGTGCGAGCGGTTCCGCGAGCGAGTCACCCGCCGCCTTCAGCCGGTCGGCGGTGTCAGCCACCCGCCGCCCGTTGCCTGGAAACCAGGCGACATGCATCGCATACATCAGCATCCGGGCGGCCCGCAGCGGGTCCAGGTCGGCGATCCTGGCCGCCCCCTCTACCAGCTGCCGGTGAGCCGCTGGCAGCCGGCCCTCGGCGACGTCAGCCCGCGCGCGCACGTTGGCCAGCCTGGCCGCGACGATCGGGTCGGTGGTCTGGGCTGCCGCGCGTGCGGCGAGGTTCCGTGCGTGGTCGAAGTCGCCGATCTCCGCCCTGGTCTCGGCAGCCGAAGCGAGGCGGGCCGCCTGTGCCACCGGATCAATGGTCAGCTGCACCGCCCGTTCGAGTGCGGCCGCCGCGGCCGCGTACCCGCTCCGGGCCCTGGCCTCCCCCGCGGTGCGCTCCAGTTCCGCCGCCACTTCCTCATCGGGCCCGGTCGCCGCGGCCGCCAGATGCCACGCTCGCCGGTCGGCGTCCGCCGGACTGCGCAGCGCCCCGGCGAGCGCCCGGTGCACGGCGAGCCGCTGGCTCACCGTCGCTGCCTGGTACACCGCCGCGCGTACCAGCGGATGGCGGAAGGCGACGGTGTCACCGGCGAGACTGATCATCCGGGTCTGCTCCGCCGGGCCCATGGCGGTGAGCGCGACTCCGAGCGCACTGGCCGCGGCCAGCAGCACACGCAAGTTACCGCTGCTCTCCGCGGCCGCAATGAGCAGCAGAGTCTGAGCGTCCTCCGGTAGCCGGCGCAGCTGGCCCTCGAACGCCTGCCGCAGCCGGTCGGTCAGCAGCGGGCTTTCTCCGCCCGGGCCGGCAGCAGTTGCCTGGTCGGCATACACCGCGCACAGCTCAATCAGGCCCAGCGGGTTGCCCCGCGCCTCGGCGAGGATACGGCACCTGATCTCCGCGGACAGCCCTGGCCCGTGCTCGCTCAGCAGCGCGGTGGCCGATTCCTCGTCCAGCCCGCCAAGCCGCAGCACAGGCAAGCCCGGAGCGGGGAACGACTGATCATGGCTGCGGGCCGCGAAGATGACCGCGATGCCTTCGGCACCCAGCCGCCTGGCGGTAAACACCAGCGCCTCAGCGGACGCCCGGTCCAGCCAGTGCACGTCGTCTACCAGGCACAACAGCGGGCCATCCTCGGCGAGCTCGGCCAGCAGCGACAGTACCGCCAAGCCGACAAGAAACCGGTCACGAGATCCGGGACGCTGCAGCCCGAACGCCACGGCCAGAACGTCCCGCTGCGGTTCCGGTAGCGAAGCCAGCTTGCCCAGCGCAGGCCCGAGCAGCACATGCAGCCCTGCGAACGACAACTCTGCCTCGCACTCAACACCAGCGCCGCGGACGACCTGGAAACCCGCGGCGCCAGCGGCGGCCGCGGCGTAATCCAGCAGCGCCGTCTTGCCAATGCCAGGCTCGCCGCGAACCACCAGCGCTGCACTGCGCCCCACCTGGGCGCCCGTCAGCAATCCCGCAATGACGGACTGCTCCCCCGCCCGCCCGTACAGCACCCCAGGCCCGGCGGCGGAGTCCGGCCCAGGTGCCGCCACAGATGTCCCTTCAGCGACCGGCGCAGCTGGCTTGGCCCCGCCAGCCCCCGACGACCAGCCGGTCACCCCGGTATCACGCATGCTCACCCCCCTGGGGTGCGCAGGGCCGCGGGTGATGAGTGGCCGAGAACAGGCGGGCGGCACGGCCGACTATGGCCGCATCGCCACTGACCCGGGCGCGGCGCGCGGCCACCAGGTCCCTCAGGCTGGTGCGGCCAAGGCTGAGCTCGGCAAAGGCGGCGTGGTCGGTCCAGATGATCAGATCGGGAGGGCTCAGGGCAGGACCGGACCGGGCCTGGACCCCGATGCCGGTAAGCACAAGGTGCAGCACCTCATCGTCGCAGTGGATCTGATATGTCTCCCGGACCCCGGCCACAGCCTCAGCCGGCAGGGAGACAGCCATGTGCAGCGCCAGCCAGTCGGCACGGACCGTCTCTCCCGGGACCGGGGTATCGAGCAGCTGGACTCCCCAGTCCGCAAGCGCCTTCACCACCAGGGCGACCCCAAGGCCAGCCTCGGTGATCTGGTACACCCACGAGCCAGCCGGCGGCGGAAGCTGCTCGCGGCGGATCACCCCATGTGCCTCCAGCCGCCTCAGCCGGCTGGTGAGCAGGGTGGGGCCCAGGCCAGGCAGCGCGGCCAGCAGGTCGGTGAACCGGCGGGACCCGAGCAGAAGCTCGCGGACCACCAGCAGCGTCCAGCGCTCACCGAGCACGTCCAGGGCCTTCGCCGCCGCGCAGAACTGGCCGTAGCCCCGGTGAGTCACACCATCACATTACTCCTGGCTACTCTCAAAAAAAGTAGTTAGTACTACTAAAACCGGCAGTGCGATCGGGGGGGTGGGCCTACCGAGAGCCCGTTGCGGCGGACGGCCGGGGTTCTGCCGCGGGGTCGCCGGGCCGGGCCGGGAGCAGGAAGATGGCGACAAGTGCGCCGGCTGCGGCTATGCCGCCGGCGACGAGGCAGCCTCCGGCGAGGCTGTGCAGGAAGGCGAGGATCGCGGCGTCGTTCAGCTGAGACCCGAGCTGGGCGAGCCCGGCTCGTCTGGCTTGCTGGGCGGCGATCACGGCGCCGCCGACCGATCCTCTGGCGGCGGTGACAGCTCGTGCCGGGAGCCCGGCGGGCAGAGTGGCGGTGAGCCGGCTGGTGTACAGGGAGGCGGCGACGCTGCCTACGACGGCGACGCCGAGTGTGCCGCCGAACAGCCTGGTCGCGTCGTTGACGGCCGAGCCGACGCCTGCCTTCTCTTTCGGGACGGCGCCCATGATGGCTTCGGTGGCCGGCGCCTGGGTCAGCCCCATCGCAGTCCCGAACACGACCATCTGCGCGGCGATCACGGCGTAGGAGGTTGCCTGGGTTGCCGTGGAGATCCACAGCAGCGCCGCGCTAAACATCACCAGCCCGCCGCCGACGATGATCTTGTTGCCGATCCGGACGGCCAGCCTGGTCCCGGTCACCGAGGCTACCGCCACCGACCCGGCGACCGGCAGCAGCCGGACACCGGTGCCCAGCGGGCCGAAGCCCTTGACGACCTGGAAGTACTGGGTCATCAGGAAAATGAACCCGTTGAGGGCGAAGAACGCGATGGCCACTGACCCGCTGGCAGCGGTGAAGCGCGGGTTGCGGAACAGCGCAATGTCGAGCATCGGGTGCGTGGTCCGGCTCTCCGCAGCGGCAAATGCGGCTAGGAGGACCGCGGCGGCGGCCAGGGTGCCGATGGTCCGCGCCGAGCCCCAGCCCCAGCCGGGTGCCTGGATGATCCCGAGTATCAGCACGCCCATCCCGGCCGCGGACAGGATCAGCCCTCGCCAGTCCGCCGGCGGGGTGCGCGAGCTCTGACTCACCATCTGCGTGCACTCCTAGTCGCGGGCCTGACGGGCATAGATGCGGGCACGTGGTCCGTCATGGTGGTGCCTTTCTGCGGTAGCGATGGACTGGGGAGATTTCAGAACGCGCCGAGGGCGTCATAGCGGAGCCTGAGCATCTTGAGCGCGCCGACCACTACCTGGCTGGTGGGCGGCATTGGTGTCTCGTTGCCTATTCACCGTCTCGCAGCTAGAGCGGCTCACGACCTTACGCGGCTGCCTGCGCGGTGGAATCCGCCGCGTATAGGTAGCCGCCCGGGTCACGGCCCGGCCGTGTAAGGCAGGCCGTGGGACGTCCACACCGTGATGGCGCGGCCGGCACCCTCAGTGGGCGCGTCCCCAGCCAGTGGATGTGTCAACGGCAGCGCCTGCCCTGCGGTGGCCGCTAGGTCACAGTGGGCGCTGGGCACGCTACCTATACGCGGCGGATTCCACCGCGCAGGCAGCCGCGTAAGGTCGTGAAAGCTCCGGCCGCGAGACAAATTCGCCGCGTGACAGGGGTACACCGATGGAGCTGTGATGCCCGAGGTGGTACGAGAACCGAAGGAGGCTAGGTCGTGGGTCAAGTCAAGCTGCATGTGAGCATGTCGCTCGACGGATTCACCGCTGGGCCGGGCGTGAGCGCCGGGCATCCCATGGGCGAGGGCGGCACGCGGCTGCACGAATGGCTGTTCGCCGATCCGATGGACCCAGCCGACGCCGAAGTCGCTAGCGCGATGTACGCGCCCGCCAAGGTCGGCGCGGTGCTCATGGGCCGCCGGCATTTCGACGTCGGCATCGCGCAGTGGGGTGATGACGGCACGTTCGGGATGCCGTGCTTCGTGGTGACCCACCGGCCTGCCGAGCCGGTCGTGAAAGGTCCCACCACATTCGAGTTCGTCACCGATGGCCCCGAACGAGCGCTGCGGATGGCACGGACATCCGCGGGCGGCAGGGATGTCAACGTGATGGGAGCAGAGGTGACCCGGCAACTGCTGCATGCCGGGCTGATCGACGAGATCGAGATCAACCTCGTCCCGATCGTGCTGGGAGGCGGTGCGAGCCTCTTCGGCGGCCTCAAGTCCGAGGAGATCACTCTCGAGCAGATCGCGGTGAGACCCACATCGACGGTAACCCACCTCCGCTACCGGATAGTGATGTCACGATGAGTCAGAGCTGAGAAGAAGTCTTCAGGGGAGCGAAGCCCGACCGCATACCATGAAAGTATGCGCACACTCATAACGGATGACGTCCCCGGAGCCGAGGCGCCTGGTGCCTAAGGCAGCTACTCGCCCGGCCACGCCCGCCGGCAGCGCGCCGGGCCCGCGTCGGCGGCTCACCGCCGAGGCCAGGAAGAGCTCGATTCTGGCCGCCGCGAGGCGTGCGTTCACCGAGACCGGCGACATGAACGGCACCACCATCAAGATGATCGCCGAGCACAGCGGCATCAGCGAAGGCGTGATCTACCGTCACTTCGAGAGCAAAGATCAGCTGTTCTTCGAGGCCGTTGTCGAACCCCTCAAGAAGGCGGTGGACGATCTCGTCGCCGCGACGGCGGTCGTGGACCGGGACGAGCCGCTGACACCCCAGCGTCAGCTCGAGACGATGATGGGCCTGTACCGGCAGCTCACCTCGACGCTGGACCAGGTGCTCCCGCTGCTCGGCCTGGTGCTTTTCGGAGACCCTCAGGTAGCTCAGCGGTTCTACCGTGAGAATTTCGCGGTAGCCATGGACCGCCTGGCCGAGGCATGGCGTGAGGTCGAGGACCGGTATGGTTTCCCGTTCGAGTCCCCCGACATCTCAGCCCGCGCCGTGATGGGCATGGCGCTCATCCTGGCGCTGGAGAGCCACCACAGCAAGAAGTTCGACCGTGACCGCGCCGTGGCCCTGATCAGCGAAGGCACCGTCAAGGGTTTCTTCCCGACCATCCAGCCGGCCCGCCGGCGGCGCTGAGGCGGTGCATCAGGCCGGGGCCGGGACGTCGAGGACGAGGGCGGTGGCCATGCCGCCGCCGGCGCACATGGCGGCCACGGCGGTGCCGCCGCCGCGGCGGCGCAGTTCGTAGATGAGCGTGAGGACCATGCGGGCGCCGGTCATCGCGACGGGATGGCCCAGGCTGCAGCCGCTGCCCAGGACGTTCACGATGTCCTCGTCGAGGCCGAGCGCCCGGGTGGCGGCCACGCTCACCGAGGCGAAGGCCTCGTTGATCTCCCAGAGGGCGACGTCCCCGGCCGACAGGCCGGCCCGGGCGAGCGCCTTCGGGATCGCGACCAGCGGCGCCAGGCCGGTCTCGGCCGGCGGCACGCCCGCCGAGGCCCACGCCCGGACGACCGCCAGCGGCTCGAGCCCGTGCTGTTCGGCGAGGGACCGGTCGGTGATGACCATCGCGGCGGCGCCGTCGTTCACGCCCGCCGAGTTGCCCGCGGTGATGCTGAAGCCCTCTCCGGGTGCAGCGGCTTCAGCGACGCGAGCTTGGTCAGCGTCGAGGTCCGCCGGGGGTGCTCGTCGACCGCGAAGGTGAACCGGGTCCCGTCACGGCGGGTGACCTCGACGGGGACGATCTCCTCGGCGAAGCTCCCGGCGTCGGTCCCGGCGACGGCGCGCATGTGGGAGCGGTAGGCCCACGCGTCCATCTCCTCCCGGGTGACGCCGGCCTTGACCGCGGCGTTCCAGCCGACCGTGATCGTCATGTCCCGGATCGGGGCGCCGGGCGTTTCCCGGTGGCTGGGCGCGAGCCAGTCTTCTTCCACCTCGTCGGTCCCTGGAATCCGACGGCTGGTCTTCGGGGCGGTCGAGCTCGACTGGACGCCGCCGGCCACCACGACGCGGTCCATGCCCGCGATGACCGACGCCGCGGCGCTCTGCACGGCCGCCAGTCCCGAGGCGCAGTGCCGGTTGTGCGCGATGCCCGGCGCGTTCACCAGGCCGGCCTCGATCGCGGCGTAACGGCCGATGTCCCCGCCGCCGTACAGGGACTCACCCATGACCACGTCGTCGACGAGCTCAGGGGCAAGATCTGAGCGCCGAACGGCCTCGGCCACCGCCATCGTGCCGAGCTCGAGCGCGTCCACGTCGACGAGCGAGCCCTTGTACGCCGTCCCGATCGCGGTTCGGGCTCCCGAGACGATGACCGCCTCATGGTTCGTCATGTGATGCTCCATTCGTTGGCCGATGCTGTTGCCCAGCTCGTTCGGGATATTGGGTCTTGGTCTTCAGCTCGCCGTCACCAGGCGGCCGGGGCGCTCGTCGGTCAGTTCGTCGTGGTCGATGAGCACCGTGCCGTTGACGAGGGTGTAGTCGTAGCCGTGGGCGCGCTGGATGAAGCCGAGCACTACCGTGGTCACGCCGTGCCAGCACGACGAACTGGCGGCCGGGTCCCAGAACAGCTGGGCGTCGAGATGGGTGTGGATGTCGACGAACCCGGGCGTGACGATCCGGCCGCTGGCGTCGAGCTCGCGCTCCCCCCGGCCGGTCACGACGCCCACCTCGGTGATGCGGTCACCGTCGATGGCGATGTCGGCTCGCACCGGGCCCGCGCCGGTGCCGTCGACCACGTCGCCGTGGCGGATCACGATGTCATGCATGGCTCGCGTCCTTCTCTTGCATGGCTCGCGTCCTTCTCTTGCATGGCTCGCGTCCTTCTCTTGCGGAGCGTGTACTTACTTACAATAGCCCGCGGGCCGGGGCCCGTCATCCCGCAGCAGGGGATCCGGCCAGCAGGCATCCGGCCAGCAGGCATCCGGCCAGCAGGCATCCGGCCAGCAGGCATCCGGCCAGCAGGCATCCGGCCAGCAGGGATCCGGCCAACAGGCATCCGGCCAACAGGAGAGAGTGTGCGTTTACTTTGCTAGAGTGGCCGTGGGTTCGGGCGCTAGCTGCCCCGTCGGCTCTTCGGGAGTGCTCTTGGGATCGATGGATGGCCGCGTGGCGATCGTCACCGGCGCGAGCCGTGGCATCGGCCGGCGCATTGCCGAGCGCTTCGCGGCCGAAGGGGCGGCGGTCGCCCTGGTGGCACGGACGGCCGGCCCCGGCACGTCGTCCCTGCCCGGGTCGCTCGAGGAGGTCGCGGGCCGCATCCGGGCGCACGGCGGCCGGGCCGAGGCCGTGCCCGCCGATCTCACCGTGCCCGAGGACGTCGAGACGATCGTGGCCCGGGCCACCGAAGAGCTCGGACCGGTGGACACCCTGGTGAACAACGCCGGCGTGAACTTCTACGGGCCGGCCCTGGACATCCGCGGGCGCCGCTATGCGCTGATGTTCCAGATGATGGTGCATGCCCCGTTCCGGCTGTGCCAGCTGGCGGTGCCCGGCATGGTCGAGCGCGGACGGGGCTGGGTGCTGAACATCACCTCCAAGCAGGCCCGCCATCCGAAGGGACCGCCGTACCCGGACTGGGCCAGCGACGGCTGCGTGCCGTACGGGATGTGCAAGGCGGCGCTGGACCGGCTCACCACCGGCCTGGCGGCCGAGCTGTACACCTTCGGCGTGAGCGTCAACGCCCTCGGTACGTCGGGGCTGGTCATGACGCCGGGCGTGGCGATGGTCTCGCCGCATACGCCGGACAATGCCCCGGTCGAGCCGGACAGCGCCATGGCGGACGCGGCCCTCGTGCTGTGCAGCGCACCCCCGGGCACGGTGACCGGGCGCATCGCCTACAGCATGGAACTGCTCGAGCGGCCTTTCCCTGACGGGCCATGGGCATTGTCGGGCACGTACTGACCGAAGGGAATTCAATGAAAGTCACGGTGGATCCGGACCGGTGCCAGGGACATGCTCAGTGCTGGGAGATCTGCCCGGAAGTGTTCGGCCTCGACGAGGAGGGGCATTCGGTGGTCCTGGTCGGCGAGGTGCCGGCCGGGCTCGAGGCGAAGGCGAGCCGGGCCGCGGGTAACTGCCCCGAGCGCGCGATCACCGTGGACTGAGCCAGGTACCGTCCCGCCAGCCTCCTGCGGTGGGCCGCGGGCGAACCGAACAGCGAACGGTTGAGCGCGGCGCGCTTGAGGTAGACGTGGACGCCGCTCTCCCAGGTGTAACCCATGCCGCCATGCAGCTGCATCGCCTTGCCGACGACGTCGACGGCCGTGCCGCAGGCGTGGGACTTCGCCATCGACGCGGCCACCGTGGCGTGGGGGTCGTGCTCCGCGAGCTGGCTTACGGCTTGGGCGACTAGCTCGCGGGCCACGCTGACCTGCACGAGCATGTCCGCGCAGGCGTGCTTGACGGCCTGGAACGAGCCGATCGGGCGGCCGAACTGCTCCCGGACCTTGGCGTAGGCGACGGTCGCGGCCAGCATGGCCTCGCTCAGGCCGAGGCTGTCGCAGGCGACGGCGACGGCGGCCCGGTCGAGCAGCCGGCGGATGGTGCCCTGGGGATCCCCGGCGAACCGCCACACCGATGTTTGGCGGACCTCGACGTTATCGGCGGTCACCAGGGCGAGGCGGCGGGTGGCATCGAGGACCGGCTGCGCGGCGACGCCGAGCCCGGGCGCGTGCGGCTCGACATCGGCGATCACCGGCACGCCGCCGGGGTCGAGGGCCAGCAACAGGAGCCGGCTGGCTTGCGCCGCGTCGGGCACGAAGGCCGCCCGGCCGTGCAACCGCAGGCCGCGCGCGGACCGCTCGATGCGGAACGGCGCGCTGGTGCCGCTTTCGTCGTCGCCGTCGGCCAGCGCGGCGACCGGCGCGCCGGCGCCGGTCGCTGCCTCGCGGAGCAGTTTGTCCCGGTCCGGGGCGGGCTCCAGCTGGGTGAGCGTGCCGATGCCCAGGACGACGATCCCCAGGTACGGGCTGCGCGCCGCCGCCCGGCCCAGCTCGGCGAGGATGACGGCGGTCTCGGCGAAGGTGGCGTCGGCGCCGTCCAGTGCGCCGGGCACCTCCAGCCCGGGCCAGCCGGCCCCGGCGAGGAGCTGCCAGTCCGGGCGGCCCGCCGGGCCGGCCTTGCCGAGCAGGTCGCGTGCGACGGCGCGGAGCTCGTCGTGGATCTCGGCGTCCATCAGCTGCCTATCGGCTCTCTTGGCAGGCCGAGACCGCGCTCGGCGATGATGGTGCGCTGGATCTCGCTGGTCCCGCCCGGGATCGTCCACTCCCACGAGCCGACGAAGTCCAGCACCCAGGCGCCCGACTCCCACCCGCTGGAGACCGGCTTGCGGAGCTCGGTGTGGGCGGCCAGCCCGGCGACCTCGGTCCCGAAGTCCGTCATCCGCTGCAGCAGTTCGCTGTAGTACAGCTTCACGATCGAGGCACCGGCCGGCCCGGGGGGGCCGGCTTCGTGGTCGTCCACGAGCCTGCGGCACAGCGCGCGCAGGCCGGCGATCTCGGTCTCGAACACCGCCAGCCGGTCTTGCACGAGGCCGTCGTCGAGAGGGCGCCTTCCCCCCGGCCCGGGCCGGGCGCAGGACTCCACCAGCCAGCGGAACCCGGCCTGGCCGAGCCGCTCCGCTAGTTCGAGCATCGTCATGCCCCGTTCGGCACCGAGGGTCTGCTGCGCCACCCGCCAGCCCCCGTTCTCGGGCCCGACGAGCTGGGTGGCCGGGACGACGACGTCGTTGAGGAAGATCTCGCAGAAGTGGGACTCGCCGGTGGCCTGCCGGATGGGGCGCACGTCGATGCCGGGCGTCCGCATGTCCAGCAGGAAATACGAGATGCCGCGGCGCTTGGGGGCAGCCGGGCCGGTGCGGGCGAGGAGCAGGCACCAGTCGGCGTGCGTCGCGCCGCTGGCCCACAGCTTCTGCCCGTTGACGACGTAGCCGTCGCCGTCCGGGCGGGCGGTCGTCTTGAGGCTGGCGAGATCGGATCCGGCCCCGGGCTCCGAGAAGCCCTGGACCCAGATCTCGCCGTCGAGGATCGCCGGGAGGTGCCGCCGGCGCTGCTCGTCCGTTCCGGCCGCGAGCAGCGTGGCGGCCGCGTGGTGGATCGCGACGAAGGCCAGGACCAGCCGGGGTGCGTCGTGGGCGGCGAGCTCGGAGTAGAGCACGACCTGCCCGGCCACGGGCATCCCGCCGCCCCACTCCTTCGGCCAGTGCGGGACCGCGAAGCCGGCCTGGCGGAGCTCGTGGAACCATGCTTTCTGGAAGCTGACGTACTCCTCGTCCGATACGCCCGTCTGGGCCTGCCGCCATCCCCGCGGGACGTGCGTGCGGCACCAGTCGCGGACGGCGGCCCGGAACTCCTCGAGGTCGCGGGGCTCCGAACTCACGGTCGGTCCGCTTTCTTCCCGAGCGCGAGCAGCCGGTCGCGGTGCTCGGCGGACTGCATGGTGGCGGCCTCGGCGGCGAAGCCGGCCTGCATGGCACCGCTGAGCGCCTGGGACAGGTGCATGTTGAGCACCCGTTTGGTGCCGCGAAGTGCGTCGGCCGGCTGTGCGGCCAGCCGCTCGGCCAGGCGCCTGGCCTGCGGGAGCAGGTCCTGCGGTGCGGTGACGCGGGTGGCCAGCCCGAGCTCGACGGCTGTGGCCGCGGGGATGCGGTCGCCGGTGTACAGGTACTCGCGGGACCTCAGGATCGGGGTGAGCAGCGGCCAGAACGCGGCACCGCCGTCCCCGGCCACCAGGCCGACCGTGACGTGCGGGTCGGCCAGGTGGGCGGCCTCGGACATCAGCACGATGTCGCACAGCACCGCCAGGCTGCAGCCGAGACCCACCGCCGCGCCGTTGACGGCGGCGATCACCGGGAGCGGGAAGCGGAGCATCTCCTCGATTATCTGTGCGCCCTCGCGCAGGCTCTCGTCCCGGGCGACCGGGTCGTCGAGGAAAGACGTGATCCAGCCGAGGTCGCCGCCCGCGCAGAACGTCCGTCCGGCGCCGGTCAGGATCACCACCCGGGCCGCCCGGTCGGCGGCCAGCTGCCGCCAGACATTCGCGAGAGCCCAGTGCAGCGCCTGGTTGACGGCGTTCAGCTCGGCCGGCCGGCTGATGACCACGGTGCGGACCGGCCCGTCGGCCTCGACGGTCAGCTCCGCCGGGAGGTCGTACGTCATCCCGCCGCCTCCTGGAACAGCCCGGTCAGGCCGCGGCGCCCGACGCGGCAGGTCAGCGCCTCGCGGCTCGCGGACAGGCCCAGCGGCAGCCGCCGCAACGGCTGGCTGTACCGGGACAGCCAGGACAGGGGCGTCTCGTCGCAGAAGCCGGTGGCGCCGTGCAGCTGGTGCGCGACACGGAACACGATCTCCGCCGCCTCGATGGCCGCCAGCCTGAGCGCGAGCGCGTCGTCGAGCGCGTCGTCGCTGCCGGCCTGGACGCTCCACAGCCCGTACTTGGCGAGCACCTCGACGCCGCTGCGCTCGACCTCGGCCTCGGTCAGCTGGAACTGGACGCCCTGGAAGGCCGCGAGCGGCTGGCCGAACTGCTCGCGCACCAGCACGTGCGACCGGGTGAGGTCGATGGCCCGGTCGAGCATCCCGAGCAGCGTCCAGCACGGCAGGACCAGCCCGAGCGCCGCATCCTGCGCGCCGTCGCCCTCGGCGGGCTGCAGGTCGAGTTCCGCGACGAACGCGGTCTGGCGCGGCGGCTCGCTCGGCGGGCGGGCCGTGGCGATACTGCGGCGGCCCTCCAGGGTCACCGCGGCCCAGCGGAGATCGACGCCGGCCACCGAGGCCGCGGGAGCGGCGCCCGCAGGAGCGGCGCCCGCGGGAGCGGCGCCCGCCACCACGACTAGCCCGTCGACGTCCAGGTCAGCGGGCCGCGACAGGCGTTCGGCCACCGGATAGGCGACGGCCCAGTAGCCGGCGCTGCGGCACAGCGCGGCCGCCGCCTCCAGCTCGTCGGCGTCGCCGCGGGGATTGAGCTCCCACGCGCCGAGCTCGCCGAGAACCGGCACGATGATGTCCGCGCGGCTACCGGGCTCCCGTTCGGCCCGCTGGACGAGCTGATCGCCGCCCGCTGCCTCCAGGGCCCGGAGCGCCTGCCGCCCGTACTCGGCCGCTTCCTCGCTCAGGCCGATGTTCATGACGCGGCCGTGGCGGGGGGCGGGGGGCTTGTCCCCGGTCTGGGGGATGGGCCCCCCAAGGGGGGTCTGGGGGGATGGGTCCCCCCCAAGGGGGGTCTGGGGGGATGGGTCCCCCCCAAGGGGGGTCTGGGGGGATGGGTCCCCCCAGGAGCGGGGGGGTATGGGGGGGTCGTCCCCCCGGCTAGCAGAGCCCGGGCCAGCAGGATCCGCTGCATCTCGATGCTGCCCGACGCGACCGTGGAGGCCTGCGAGTAGCGCCAGTGATCCTCCACCTCGGCTCGGAACCACCGGGTCTGCTCACCGTGGGCTGGCGCGAACGCGGCGATCTCCATCAGCACCTCGGCGCTGTCCTGGTCGAGCCGGGTGACCGCGATCCGGTAGGCGGCGGCGTCGGCCGGCCTGACCTGGCCCTGGTTCTGCAGCGACACCACCTGGTAGGCGAGCAGCCTGGCCCGGCGGCAATGCGTGAGCATCCGGGCCCACCGGCCCCGCAGTTCCGCCGGCAGGGTGTCCCACGCCCCGCCGAGCGCCGGCGGCGCGGCCAGCAGCAGCCGCTCACAGCGGGCGTACCTGGCGATGCCCACGCGCTCGAACGCCAGCACCTCCTGTACCACCTGCCAGCCCTGGTCCACCGAGCCGAGGACGTCGGCCTCGCTCACCCGGAGGTCGTCGAAGAAGACCTCGTTGAGGTGGTGCGGCCCCATCATGCAGCGGATGGGCCGGACCTCGATGGCCTGGTCGGACATCGGCACGAGAAAGATCGTCAGGCCGTGCTGCTTCTTCTCGCCCTTCGAGGTCCGGGCGAGGAGGAAGCACCACTGCGCCATCGTGGCGTAGGAGGTCCAGATCTTCTGCCCGGACACCCGCCAGCCCTCGCCGTCACGCCGGGCCGCGGTGCGCAGCGAGGCCAGGTCGGAGCCGGCGTCGGGCTCGCTGAAGCCCTGGCACCAGATCACCTCGCCGCGCGCGATCGGCGGCAGGTGCCTGCCCTGCTGCTGCGGGGTGCCGTGCCGGATGATCGCCGGGCCCACCCAGTTGACGCCCATGTACTGCGCACCCCGGGGCTCGTGATGCGCCCACATCTCCTCGCGGACCACGGTCTGCTCCCACGGCGAGGCACCGCGGCCGCCGAACTCCCTGGGCCAGGCCAGGCAGAGCAGGCCGCGGTCGGCCAGCAGGCGGCAGAACCGCTGGGCAACCTCCAGGTCGGCCGGGTCGTCGGTGAACGCCCCGAGGAAGCCCGGGGGGACGTTCTCCGCGACCAGCCGGCGCAGCTCACCTCGGAGCGCTGCGGCGCGCTCGCCCATCGTGAAGTCCACAGCGCCCACCATAATGCAATCCTTTTAAGGATTGCCATATTAGTGATGATAAGCACAGGGCTCCATGGGAGATCGGACGAGCAGGAGGCCCGAGTCGACCGGGACCACGGACCCGGTGACGAAGCGGGCCTCGTCGGACAGCAGCCAGAGCACGGCGGCGGAGACGTCCTGCGGCTCGATCAGCCCGACCTCCATGGCGTTGGCCATCCAGCCGGGCGGCGCCGCGCTGTGGCGCTTCTCGAAGAACTCGTTGACCACCATGGGCGTCCGGCCGCCCATCGGGGCAACCGCGTTCACGCGGATGCCCCGGGAACCCAGCGCCATCGCGAAATTCTTCACGATGGCGAGCACCCCGTGCTTCGCCGCGCCGTAGCCGACCTGACCGGGTTGAGCGTGTCGAGGTCGTAGGCGACCCCGCGAAACGAGGACGTCGAGGCGGTGACCACGAGGCTCCCGGCCACGCCGGCGCGCAGCATGACCGACGTCGCGGCCCGGACCGTATAGAAGACACCGCTCAGCATCGTGTCGAGCGCCGCGTGCCAGGCGTCGAGGGAGTGGGCCGCCTCGCCGGTCGTGGGCAGTATGCCGGCGTTCGCGACCACAAGGTCCAGGCGGCCGAGCTCGTCGACGGTCTGCTGCACCGCCGCTTCGACACAGGCGTGGTCGCGCACGTCGCCCTTGGCGGGAAGCGCCCGCCGGCCGGCTTCACCGATCAGCCGGGCGGTCTCGCCGAGATCCTCGTCGCTGGACATGGCGTATTCGACGCACGGGATCTGGCCGCAGATGTCGAGGATCGCCACGTCGGCGCCCTCGCGGGCGAGGTTCACCGCGTGCGAGCGCCCCTGTCCGCGCGCACCGCCGGTGACGAAGGCTACTTCGCCGTCGAATCGTCCCACGCCACGCCTCCGCTCTGGCCTGACAAGGCTTCCGACCTTAGCTTTCAATCATTATAAGGTAAGGAGGCGTCAACCGTATGGATTTCAGGCGCCGGCCTGCCCACCCGGGACTGCGTGCACGAGCTGGCGCAGGCGATCGCGCCGGACGCGCGGGTGGTGTACGTCGACAATGATCCGGTGGTCTGCTCGCATGGCCGGGCGCTGCTCGGGCCGCGCGGCACGGTCGGCGTCGTGCTCGGCG
>WNGG01002097.1_pt1 | contig 22657 bp, 21 predicted proteins | sample 5400661 | NCBI WGS metagenome assembly WNGG01 (sample SAMN13153372, study PRJNA577476) | soil metagenome | isolation source: 100 cm soil or saprolite under Garry oak tree replicate 1 | place: USA:California | collected 2016-06-15
GGGGGGCGTGCTCATGGAGTCGGGGACAGGGAGGGAGTGGAGGCCGTAGGCGGGCATGGGGCGCGGGGGGGCGAAGCCCTCGCCGGTGAGGAAGACGGTGTCGGACAGGAAGCGGGCCAGCTCGCGCAGGTTCTCCGGGCCGCCCTCGCGCAGGTAGCCGAGGGCTTCGGCGGCCACCCCCGCGGGCACCGTGGACAGCGCCATCAGCTCCGCGTCCGGGCTGGCCTCGCCGCCCAGCGCGACCAGCGGCCGCCCGGCGGCGGCCAGCGCGGCGGTGAGCGCAGCCACGCCCTCGGGCCAGGCCTTCCGGCCGCCGAGGAGCCGCAGCACGACGAGGTCGGCCCGCGCCGCCAGGCCGGGCACCTCGTCCGCGGCGACCCGGGCCGGGTTGGCGGTCAGGTAGCCGGCGCCGGACGCGGCGGCCGCGAGGAGTTCGGTGTCGGCGGTGGAAACCAAGGCAATGGTGAGCACTCACCGATACTGCCATGCCGGGCGCCAGCAAACTCGCGGAGCACTCACAGGCGGCGTACAGGGGGTACGTGGCGATGTCCAAGAACCCGGACACACCCTTACCGGTATGAACACCACGTATGGCACGCCGGCCGGGGGCTACGGGAACCCTCCGGCCGATCCCTCCTCTACCCGGTTCCGCAAGAAGAGGTGGTTCCGCTGGGGCGCTGGCGTCACCCTGGCCGGCTTCCTCGCTGGCGGCGGGATCACCCTGGCGATGGTGTCTGCAGGCAGCGCCGCGGGGGCCAGCTCGGCTTCGAGCGCTTCGAGCGCTTCGAGCGCTTCGAGCGCCCAGGCGGCCGAGCTGAACACTGCCCTCAGCGCCGCCGCCGGCAGTTCGCCCGCTCCCCGCGTCCGCTGGGCGCTCGGCCGGCTGCGCCGTCTCGGCGGCGTGGACGGGACGGTGACCTTCCACAACAAGACCGGTTTCCACACGCTCTCGTTCGAGCGGGGCACCATCGCGTCGGTGAGCGGCAGCGACGTCGTGATCAAGGCGGCCGACGGCACCACCTGGACCTGGCAGATCGTGAGCGACACCGTGGTCAGGAAGAACGGCGGCAAGACCACGACAAGCGCGCTGTCGGCAGGCGAAACCGTGCTGGCCGGCGGGCCGGTGACGAACGGGGCCCGGGACGCCCGGCTGATCGTCATCAGGCCGGCCGGATCTTCGGGCCCCGCTGGATCTCAATCGGCCCAGACTTCGTTGAGCTAACCAGCCACGCATGCTGCGGCGCGCCCGGACCGGGCGCGCCGCGTCATGCTGCGGACGTCGATGCGGCACAATGAAACGTGAGAGATCATGGCAGATGGTGACCGAATCCCCAAGGTGCTCGTCGTCGACGACGAGCCGAACATCCGCGAGCTCGTCGAGGTCGCGCTCAAGTTCCACGGCTGCGCGGTCGCCGTCAGCTCCAGCGGCAAGGACGCGCTGCACCAGGTGGAGGCGTATGAGCCGGACCTGATGATCCTCGACGTCATGCTGCCCGACATGGACGGTTTCGAGGTCTGCCGCACGCTGCGGAACGACGGCAACGAGGTGCCGGTCATCTTCCTGACCGCGCGGGACACCACCTCGGACACGATCCGCGGCCTCACGCTGGGCGGCGACGACTACGTGACCAAGCCGTTCTCGGTCGAGGCGCTGGTGGCCCGGGTCCGCGCCGTGCTGCGGCGCACCACCCGCACGCCCGGCGGCGACGGCGTGGCGGGCGACGCCGCGATGCTGACCGTGGGCGACCTGGAGCTGGACGAGGAGCACTGGGTGGTGCGGCGCGGCGGGACCCAGGTGGAGCTCTCGCCGACCGAGTTCCGGCTGCTGGCGTACCTGATGCGCAACCAGGGCCGGATGCTGACCAGGCAGCAGCTGCTGGAGAACGTGTGGGGCTGGGAGTTCGCCGGCCAGTCCCAGGTGGTGGAGACGTACGTCAGCTACCTGCGCCGCAAGCTCGACCCGCTGGGCCCGCCGCTGATCCACACCCAGCGCGGCGTCGGCTACAGCCTGCGCCCGCCGCCGGAAACGGAACGCGCGGGCAGATGAACTACACGCGGCGCCTGGGGGCCGGCCGCGGCCGGCTCTCGCTGCGGTCCCGGCTGCTCGCCGGGCTGATCACGGTGACCGCGCTGTTCCTCGTCGTCATGGGCGTGGTCACCACGGTGGTGCTCGGCAACAGCGAGCAGGATCAGTTCAACTCCGACCTCACGCTGACCGTCCGGATCAAGCTGAGCGAGATCGCGAGCCTGCAGGGCGGTTACGCGGTCGCTTACTACGACGGCGCGTCCGGTTCGGCGGGCACGCTGACGTCCCCGTCGCCGGCCCTCACCGAGCTGCAGGGCTTCATCACCAACCTGATGGCCAGCGGAGGGTGGCCGGCCTTCCGGCGGCAGAACGCCCCGGGCGAGCTGTTCGGCATCGCGGATCCGGGCGGGCCGGCCCTGACCGCCGTCTGGCGGGCGGTCACTCTCAAGGAGGCGGTGCGCAGTGACGGGATGCTGCCGCCGGGCGCCGGCATCCTGATGATCGCGCGGCCGGACAGCGCGGTGGGCAGCGAGGTCCGCGGCCTGGTCGCCGCCGAGCTGATCACCGGCTCGATCCTGCTGGCCCTGCTCGCGGTGGGCGGCCGCTGGCTGATCAGCCGCGGCCTGGCCCCGCTGGACCGGATGGCGAGCACCGCCGACGTGATCACCAGCCGGGGCGACCTGACCGCGCGGATGCCCGACCCGGGCGACCACGCCGAGGCGGGGCGGCTGGCCGCGGCGATCAACACGATGCTGGACCGGATCGAGCATGCGTTCGGGGCGCGCTGGGAGTCTGAGCAGAAGGTGCGGCACTTCGCCGCGGACGCCTCGCACGAGCTGCGCACGCCGCTCACCACCATCCGCGGGTACGCCGAGCTGTACCGGCAGGGCGCGCTCGGCCCGGACCGGCTGCCGAATGCCATGCGCCGCATCGAGCAGGAAGCCGACCGGATGTCCAGCCTGGTCGCCGAGCTGCTCGAGCTGGCCCGGCTGGACCGCAACTCTTCCCTCGACCTGACCGAGACCGACCTGTCCGCGCTGGTCGCGGACGCGGTCGCCGATGCCCAGGCGGTGGAGCCGAAGCGGCCGGTCCTGGCGAGCACCCCGGCCAGCCTGGTGGTGGTGGCCGACGAGCCGCGGATCAGGCAGGTCCTGGCCAACCTGCTCGCCAACGTCCGCGAGCACACCGCCCCGGACACCGCCGTGGCGGTCCGGCTCTCCGAGGCCGGCCAGGGCGCGCTGCTCGAGGTGACCGACACGGGCCAGGGCATGGATGCCGAGGCGGCGGCGCGCGCATTCGACCGCTTCTACCGGGGCGGCCGCAACGGAAAGGACGCGCACGGCAGCGGCCTGGGGCTGTCCATCGTGCACGCGATCGCGGCCGCGCACGGCGGTCAGGCCATGCTCAAGTCGGCGGCCGGGGTCGGCACCAGCGTGCAGGTCTGGATCCCGTTCCACCCGCCGGCCCAGGGCGCCGAACGGACCCAGCCGCCGGACGCGCCCTACAACTGACACAGCCTGGGGCAAAGCACCATCTACCTGGGGCAAATCACCATCTATATGTCCGTCTTTCAACTACCGTGTGGCTCATGGAAGACCGCGAGATCGTCGCGGCCCTCGCGGCAGGCGACCCGGCCGGGATCGCTGCTGCCTATGACACGTACGCCGGCCCTGTTTACGGTTACTGCCGGTGGATGCTGCGCGAGCCTGCCGAGGCCGCGGAAGCCGCCCGGGACACGTTCGTCATCGCCGCCGGCGGCGTCCCGGCGGATCCGGGCTTCCTCCGCTCCTGGTTCTTCGCGACCGCGCGCGGCGAGTGCCTGCGCCGGCCGTCGCTGGTACGAGGCGAACCTGTTGAGGCGGCCGTGCTGGAAGGTGCAGGCGGGGCCGCCGGGGCCGGTGCGGACAAACGGGAGGCCGAACGGGCCGAGCTGCGCGCCCTGATCCCGGCTACCCTCGCCAGGCTCGGGCCGGAACAGCGCGAGGCCGTCGTGCTGAGCCTGTGGCACGACCTGGACGACGCCGATCTCGCCGCCGTGTTCGGCGTGTCCCGGCCGGAGGCGTACACCATGGCGTCGGGCGGCCGCGGCCAGCTGGAAAAGGCCCTCGGCACGCTGCGCCTCGCGCGCACCGGGCGGGCGGCGTGCCCGGAACTGGCCACGGTGCTGGCGGACTGGGACGGCCGGCTGACCATGGACACGCTGCACCGGGCCGGCCGGCACGTCGAGCAGTGCCAGACCTGCGCGGCGGCCAAGCGGGGCAAGCTGCGCCCGGAGGCCCTGGCCCGGCTGCTGCCGCTGGCCGCGCTCCCCGCCGGGCTGCGGGAGCAGGTGCTCGAGCTGTGCGCCAGCCCCGCCCCGGAGGCGGTCGCGTACCGCGAGCAGGTGCGGGAGCGAGCCGGGAGGCTGCCGCGGGCACGGTGGAGCAAGGCCCGGCGCCATCCCCGGGTGGCAGCGGCCGTGGCGGTCGTCGCGGTCGCGGTGGCGGTCGGCGTCCCGGTGATGGCGGCGGGCAGCGTGCACGGCATCCGGCCGCTGGTCCCCCAGGCCAGCGCCGGGGCATTCAGCGGCGCCAGCGCTCCGGTGCCCGCGGGCGGCGGGGCCTCGGTCGGCACCGGGACGAGCCGGTCACCGTCGCCGAGCAGCCAGCCCACCGCGGCGGCCAGGCTGACGCCCTCGGTCTGGTCGCCCCCGGAGCCCTCGCCCTCCCTGTCGGCGCGGCCCTCCAGATCGCCCTCGGCCAAGCCCTCGCCGTCACCTTCGCCGTCATCTTCGCCGTCTGGCTCGCCGTCGCCGTCGCCGTCCTCCTCGCCGACGCCTACCCCGACACGTACCAGGTCGCCGTCGCCGTCGCCCTCTCCCTCAACGATCCCGTCGACCGATTCGCCCAGCCCGTCTGCGTCGGCGACATCCTCCTAGGCTCCAGGCCCCCGTCCCGGTCCGGCCCGGCGCAGAGCCGGCGTGTTTCCGGCAAACCCGGTCGTACGCTGGCACTTCACACTACTGTTTGGCCATGGACGACCGCGAGATCGTCGCGTCCACCGCGGCAGGTGACCTGGACGGGCTGGCCGCCGCCTACGACGAGCACGCCGAGTCCCTGTACGGTTACTGCCACTGGATGCTGGGTGAGCCGAAGGACGCCGCCGACGCGGTGCAGGACACGTTCGTCATCGCCGCCGTCCGCCTCGGCGGCCTGACTGACCCGCGCAAGCTGCGGCCCTGGCTCTACGCGGTCGCGCGCAACGAGTGTCACCGACGGCTGCGCGCGTCGGCCATCGGGCTCGACGATGGCGACGGCCGGGCCGATCCGCCGTACGACGCCGGCGGCCGCGCCGAGCAGGCCGAACTGCGCAGGCTCGTGCGCGCCGCCGTGGACGGGCTGAACCGGGGTGAACGCGAGGTCCTCGAGCTCGACCTCCGGCACGACCTGCACGGCGCCGACCTCGCGGCCGTGCTCGGCGTGCCGCGGAACCAGGCGCACGCCCTGGCCTCGCACGCCCGCGGGCGGCTGGAGAGGTCACTCGGCGCCCTGCTCGTGGCCCGCACCGGGCGCCGGGCCTGTGCCGAGCTCGACCTGCTGCTTGACGGCTGGGACGGCCGGCTGACCGCGTCGATGCGCAAGCGGGTCAGCCGCCACATCGGCCAGTGCGATACGTGCACCGACCGCAGGCACGGCGCGCTGCGCCCGGCGGCGCTGCACGGCATGCCCCAGCCGGCCATGCTCCCGGACGAGCTGCGCGACGAGGTGCTGCGGCTGTGCGCCAGCGGCAGCCCGCTGGCGCTGTCGTACCGGCGCGACGTAACGCAGCGGGCCGGGCCGTTCCGGCCCAACGGCTTCCCGCATGCGGTCAGGACACCCAGGCGGCCGATGCTGGCGCTGGCCGGGGTGGCGGCCGCGGTGGGCGTGCTGATCGCGATCACGGCGACCGGCATCGTCACCGTGCTCGCCCTCACCGGGTCGCATGCCCCGGCGCCGGCCGCCGGCCGGGCCGGCCACTCAGCTGGCCCCGCGGGTGCCTCGGCGACCGCGGGCACCGGACCGGCCGGCGGAGCGTCCCCCGGCATGTTGCCGGGCAGCAGCGCGCCGGGCAGCAGCGCGCCGGCCGTCACCGGCGTGGCGCCGGCGGCGTCCTCGTCCGCCTCGTCCGCCAAGGCGAAGCCGTCGCCGTCACGTTCGGCCACCTCCTCGGCGGCGGCCTCCCCGAGGCCCCGGTTCACCCTGTCCCCATCCGCCACCAGCACCGCCACACCCAGGGCCACCGTCACGCCGACGCCGACGTCGCTGCCGTTCTAGCGATGGCCGCGCGGCGCCGGCGGGGTGGGCCGGCCCGGCTTCCGGGGGATCATGTTATTTCGTTCTGATTTCCGGTCATGTGTTTGGGACTGAGAACGCCGCAGCCCACCGCGCCGCCGTCGCGCCCGCCGTCACCGCCCCCGTCGATGCCCCCGGCCCCGTCGCCGTCACCGTCCACCTCACCCGCTCAGGGACACCTGCTGCTGGCGCCGGACATGCTGATGCTCACGTCGGGAAGCGGGAAGCAGGCCAGCGGGTTCTTCGTGCTCACTGCCGTGGGTGGCCCGGTCGCGCACTACACCGTCATGGTTCCGGCCGGCCTGGCGGGCAGGGTCAGCGTCGCGCCGCCGGGCGGCTCCCTCCCGGCCGGCGGATACGTGGACGTGACCGTGACGGTGACCGGCAAGGGCGCGCTGACCACTCACGTCATCGTGATGCCGGGCAACCTCACCGTCACGGTGGTCTACAAGGCAAAAGAGCCAGACAACTAGAACCCTCCGAACCGGTCGAGTTCGGCCCGGGTGGGTGAGGTAGCCGCGCCGGCGCGGGTGACGGTCAGGGCGGCGGCGGCATTGGCCCGGCGGGCGGCCTCGCCCACCGTCAGCCCCGCGGCCAGCCCGGCCAGGAACACCCCCGAATGGGCGTCGCCCGCGCCCGTGGTGTCGACCGCCGTCACGGCGGGCGCCGCGATGTGGCTCAGCGACAGGCCGTGGTCCAGTGCCGGGCCGGACACCCGCATGGCCACCACGCAGCCGTCCGGGCCGGCCCGCACGATGACGTCGGCATGGGCGGTCCGGCGGACCAGGCGGCGGGCCGCCTCGGCCGGGTCGTCGCTGCCGGTGAGCAGGGCGGCCTCCCGCTGGTTGCAGCTCCACCAGTCGCAGCGGGCCAGTACCGGGTCGAGCACCGGCGCGGGAATGTCCGCGGCCAGCGGCCCGGGATCGGCGAACAGCACGATCCCGGGCGGCAGGCTGGCCGCCCAGGCGCCGAGGACCGGACCCGACTCGGGCGGGACCAGGCCGTAGCCGGAGACGTAGACCGCGTCGCCGGGCCGGAGCCGGACCAGGTCCCACGCGCCTGGCTCGCGCAGCGACTCGGCGCCCAGCGCGGTGACGAACGTCCGCTCGCCGCCGGCCTCGACCAGGGCCACGTCGAACCCGGTGTCCCGGTCCGGGTCGGGCGTGCGGAGCAGGCGGATGCCCTCCGCGGCCAGCGCGGCGCGGACCCTGTCGCCCCACGGCCCGGTCCCGTGACCGCCCGCGTAGATCACGGGCAGGCCCTGCCGGACGGCCGCGGCCATGATGTTGAAACCGCCGCCCACCTCGATGGCGGCCGACTCCGCGAGCATGTCGCCGCCGCGTTCGGGCAGCGCGGGCACCCACATCAGGAGGTCGACGATCGCCTCGCCCGCGAAGACGAGCCGGCTCAGCGGCGGCGGGCTCACTGCGGCGCGTCCCGAAGCGCCAGGAGGTCGCTCGCGAGCTCGGGGAGCCCGAGGCCCTGGGCGTCGATGACGGCGATGGCCTCGGCCGGGAAGGAGCCGGCGCCGTGGCAGGCTCCGGTAATCGCGCCGGCCATCGCCGCGATCGTGTCGCAGTCGCCGCCGAGCGAGGCGGCCAGCAGGCAGGCCCGCCACGGGTCGGCGGGCACCGCGGCCAGCACCGCGAACGCGGCCGGCACCGACTCCTGGGTGGCCAGGCCGGTGCCGACCAGGGTGTAGATGAGCTCGGCGGCTTCGGCCTCGTCCCGGCCCGCGACCAGGCGGGTGGCCCACTCGATGCGCGCCGCCACGTCCGCGCCCGCCACCCAGTGACCGCGGCCGGCCGCGATCCGCGCGGCCTGGATGGCCAGCGCCGTGGCCGCGGCGATCCCGGCGCCGGAAACGCCCGCGCTCACCGCGGCGGCCACGGCCGCGGCGCCCGCCAGCGCGATCCCGGTGTTGTGCGTGACGCTGCTCGCCATCACCACATGGTCGACCAGCTTCGACAGCTGACTTGGGTTGGAGGCGGGCGGGACGGAGGAGGCGGGCAGGGTGGAGGAGGCGGGAAGGGTGGAGGAGGCGGGCAGGGTGGAGGAGGCGGGCAGGGTGGAGGAGGCGGGCGGGGATAGTGGCACGGCGATGCCTACGGGGGCTATGCGCATGGCGGCGCCGTTGGTGGCGCCGGCCGCGCCGGCTTCCTCCGGCGGGACGCCGGCCAGGACGGCCGCGACGGCGCGCTTGGTCGAGGGACCGAGCAGGTCTAGGGAGCCGCGTTCGGCCATGTCGCGCTCCCAGGTGACCAGGGCGGTGGCCAGTTCGTTCGGGTCTATTGTGCCGTGACCTTTGACGAGGAGCCGGGCGAGCAGGACGGCCTGCTCGGTGTCGTCGGTCACCGCTCCGGCGGGCAGGCCGGCGGCGATGGGGTGACCGGGCGGGGCGGGCTTGAAGCCGGGCAGCAGCGCCCCCCAGCGACCACGGATTTCCGTCCGGGAAAGCATCTGCGTGGGCATGCCCAGCGCATCACCAATGGCCAGCCCGTACAGAGCGGCCCGGGCGCGCACGGCAGCTTCCATGATCACGAAGACTTTACCGTCCGGGGGGCTGGCGCACATCTAGGGATGGTGACGGCGGACGGCGCCCGGCTGGCTGGCATCATGCCGGATATGCCGGGTTTGCAGGGAAACGAGCATTTCTGCCGGGCCCGGCGCGGTCAGCGGATTGGGGTGCGTGCGCCCCGGCCCCCATCTATCGGGGTCAGGGGCCCACCCACCCCAGTGCGGGTCGCGATAGCGACATCGGTGGAACATCGGTGCCGTTTGAAGCTGGGGAGCGGCAGGATTCAGGTTCCGGGGCGGGTGCGTGGGGCTGGTGGGGCTGGTGGGCGGCGGGCTCGGGGCGGCGTGGACCTTCGCGATCGGGGAGTCGCTACAGGACGCGGCTGCCGTACATCTCGCCCAGGGGGTCGGCGAGGAGTTCCAGGCGGGCGCCGTCGGGATCGCGGAAGTACAGCGACGTGCCGCTCTCCTCGATGTAGTCGACGCCGGCCGCGGCCAGGTTGGCGCGCAGCGCGGCCCACTTCTCCGGCGTCACCGAGATCGCGATGTGGTGCAGGCCGCCGAGGACCTCGGCGTACGGGCCCAGGTCGAGCCCGGGGAAGTCGAAGAAGGCCAGCAGGTTGCCGTGGCCGACGTCGAAGAAGAAGTGGTTGGACCCCGGGTAGTCGCGGTTCTCGATGATCTCGGTCAGCGGGAACTCCAGGATGCCCTGGTAGAAGCGGATCGTCCGCTCCACGTCGGAGCTGAGCAGGGCGGTGTGGTGGATGCCGCGGGCGCTGCTCGGCGGCCGTTCGGCCGTGACGTACTCGGCGTGCAGCCGGGCCCGCTCCGCCTCGATAGCAGCGAGATCCATGGTCTGCCTCCCTGTGGTCCGGTTACGGAATGCGCAGCTCGACGCTGATATTGCCGCGGGTGGCCCGCGAATACGGGCACACCTGGTGCGCCGCCTCGGCGAGCTCCCTGGCCTTCTCCCGCTCCAGTCCGGGAATGTGGATGATCAGCGTGACCACCAGCCCGAACGCGTCGCCCTCGGGCCCGATGCCCACCTCGGCGGTCACGGTCGACTCGCCGGGATCCACCCTGGCCCGGCGGGCCACGATCCGCAGCGCGCTGTGGAAGCACGCCGAGTAGCCGGCCGCGAACAACTGCTCGGGGTTGGTGCCGTTGCCGTCGCCGCCCATGCTCACGGGGAGGGCGAGGTCGAGGTCGAGGCGCTGGTCCGACGAGACGACGTGGCCGCTGCGGCCGTCCCCCGTCGACGTAGCCTCCGCGGTGTAGAGAACCTTGTCAGGCATGAGCAAACCCTATCGATCGTGGTGGAGTGAGGTGACAAGCGCGGGCAAGCCGGGCACCGGGCCGTCTTCGATCAGCCGGCTCAGCGCCGCCGTGTCCAGGTGGCCGGCCACCAGGTCACCGAGCACGTCGAGCCGCGCCTCCCGCGTGGCGGCGAAGTCGGTGCCGGGCGCGGGGGTGAAGTCCCGGCCGGCCAGCGCCGCCACCTCGGCCAGGAACGCCCGCCTGAACTCGTCGTTCTCCAGCGTGCCGTGCCAGCTGGTACCCCATACCGCGCCGCGGCGGCAGCCGTCGAGGAATTGCTCAGCCGCCGGGTCGGTGATCTCGGCGACGCCGTGGTGGATCTCGTACCCGGCCACCGGGGCGCCCAGCGCGCGGCCCCGCGGGCGGCGCAGGATCTTCTCCGCGCCGAACCGGACGCGCACCGGCAGCAGCCCCAGCCCGTCGACCGTGCCGCGGCCCGATTCCACCGGGTCGTCGATCTGGGCGGCCAGCATCTGGTAGCCGCCGCAGATGCCGAGCACCGGGCAGCCCGCCCGGGCCCGCTCGGCGACCGCCCCGGCCAGGCCGCGGTCCCGCAGCCAGGCCAGGTCCGCGACGGTAGCCCGGGACCCGGGCAGCACCACCAGGTCCGCGCCGGCCAGCTCGGCCGGGCTGGTCGCGAACCGCACCAGCACGCCGGGCTCGGCCGACAGCGCGTCCACGTCGGTGAAGTTGCTGATCCGGGGCAGCCTGACCACCGCGACCCGGAGAAAATCTTTAGTACCGAACGAATCGGGTTCCCCCCTGTGGTCGAGAGTGGTCGAGCGGTCACGGGGGAAAGGCGCGCTGGTGGCAGGCGACTGCTGGCGGGAGAGGCTCAGGGAGTCTTCCGCGTCCCCGCCGAGGCCGTCCTGCCAGGGCAGGACGCCGTAGACGGGGCGGCCGGTGAGCTGCCTGAGCATGGTCAGGCCGCTGTCCAGCAGCTCGGGGGCGCCGCGGAACTTGTTGATCACGAAGCCGCAGATGAGCGCCTGGTCGGCGGGCGAGAGCAGGGCCAGCGTGCCGTACATGGCGGCGAATACCCCGCCGCGGTCGATGTCGCCGGTCACGATGACCGGCAGGCCGGCCGCGCGGGCCAGGCCCATGTTGGCCACGTCGGTCTCGCGCAGGTTGATCTCGGCCGGGCTGCCCGCGCCTTCGCAGATGACCACGTCGTAGGCGTCCCGCAGCCGGGCCAGGCTGTCCAGCGCGACCTGGCGCAGCCGCGGCGCGTGCGCGCGATAGCCCACCGCGTCGGCCTCGGCCTCGGGGTGGCCGAGCACCACGACCTGGCTGCGCCGGTCACTGCCCGGCTTGAGCAGCACCGGGTTCATGTCGGCGGCCGGCTCGATGCCCGCCGCGGCCGCCTGCATGGCCTGCGCGCGGCCGATCTCGGCGCCGTCCAGCGTCACGAACGAGTTCAGCGACATGTTCTGGGCCTTGAACGGCGCCACCTTCACGCCTTGCCGGGCCAGCCACCGGCACAGCCCGGCCACAAGCACGCTCTTGCCCGCGTCCGAACCCGTCCCGGCGACCAGCAGCGTCCCTCGCACTGATGCAGGCTACTCCGCTGGCTAATAGGCGCGCTCGCGCTCGCGGGTGACCTGGTAGATCCCGTAGATCACGCCGGGGAAGTGGCCGATCAGCTGCAGCAGGATCGCCCACACCACCTTCATGCACGGGCCGTAGCGGATCAGCACGGCGAGGAACGGAAAGAAGAAGCACAAGATGATCAGCAGTAGCTTTCCCATGCCCCCTGCCTACCCATTGTCTGGCGGTTCATCGTCCGCCGGCCATAACGGCTATCAGCGCGGCCAGGGCGGTCGCGGACACGGTGACCGCCCGGGACAAGGCGATGGCACGGCGGATGTCCTCCGGCTCAGGGGCGCGTCCTTCCCCCAGGTCAGGGCGCGCCTCGGCCACGCCTGCGTAGACGTTCGTCCCGCCGAGGCGCACACCGAGCGCAGCCGCGAAGGCAGCCTCGCACCGGCCCGCGTTCGGGCTGGGATGGTGTCCGCCGTCACGGCGCGTGACGGTGACGACGGACGCCGGGCTGGCCCCGGTCACCAGCGGGGCGCAGGCCGCGGTCAGCGCGGCGGAAACGCGGGCCGGGATCCAGTTGGCCGCGTCGTCCAGGCGGGCCGAGGCCCAGCCGAACCGCAGGTACCGGGCCGAACGGTGGCCCACCATCGCGTCGAGGGTGTTGACCGCGCGGTAAGCGACCAGCCCGGGAATCCCGGCGACGGCTCCCCAGAGCAGCGGCGCCACCACGGCGTCCGAGGTGTTCTCGGCGACCGACTCGATCACCGCGCGGGTGATCTCGGCCGCGCCCAGCCGGGCCGGATCGCGGCCGCACAGGCTCGGGAGGACGTCCCTGGCCGCGGCAAGATCGTTGCGGTGGAGCGAGGACCAGGCCCGTTCGGCCTCATGATGTAGCGAACGGGCGCCGGTGACCGCCCACACCGCGGTCGCGACCGCTGCCGCCCGCCACGGCGGCCGGCCTCGGGTACGGCGGTGCAGCACCGCGGCGGGGACGGCCACGGCCAGCACGCAGGCGGCCGCGTGCGCGGCGCCGCGGCGGCGGCTGTCGGCGTAGTCGCGGGCCTCGAGCGCGGCGGCGGCGCGGCCGAACGCGGCGACGGGATGACCGCGGCGCGGGTCGCCGAACAGCGCGTCGAGCGCCACGCCGGCCGCCAGCCCGGCAGCCAGCGGCCATCGTGTTCGTTGGGGCATCACGTCATTGTGCCTCCCCCGGGCCTAGGACCATTGACGTACGCGGGGTGCGGCGGGCGGCCGATGCGGACGGCGGGGGCTGCGGGCAGGCTAGCGGCATGGCGACATACGCGGAACTCCCCCGGCTGATGACCATGATGACCGGGGACGAGAAGCACGAGCCGAGCGCGACATCGACGCTTGACGTGCTCTGGGTCCTGTACGACCAGGTGCTCCGGGTGTCACCGGGCACCGCCGGCGACCCCGGCCGCGACCGGTTCCTGCTGTCCAAGGGGCACGGCCCGGCTGCCTACTACGCGGTGCTCGCGGCCAAGGGGTTCATCCCCGAGTCGTGGCTGGCGGACTTCGGTTCGGCCTCCTCGCGGCTCGGGTACCACCCGGACCGTAACCTCATCCCCGGGGTGGAGATCGCCAGCGGGTCGCTGGGGCATGGGCTGCCGCTCGCGGTCGGGCTGGCGCACGGGCTGCTGGCCCAGGGGCTTCCGGCGCCGCGGGTGTACGTGCTTGTGGGCGACGCGGAGCTCGACGAGGGCAGCAACAGCGAGGCGATCGTGTACGCGGGCGCCGTCGGGCTGCCCAACCTCACCGTGGTCGCGGTGGACAACCGGTCCTCCTCCTACGGCTGGGGGCCCGGCGGGATCGAGGCGCACTTCGCGGTGAGCGCGTGGTCTTCCGTGCGCGTGTCCGGGCGGGACCACGCCGCGCTGGCTTCGGCGTTCCGCGCCACGTCTGGTTTTCTGCCCGGTTTTCGGGGCGGGCCGCAGCTGGTCGTGGCCACCGTCGAGGGAAAGGGTGAACGATCGTGACTGACATGCGGACGGCCTTCGCCGATACGGCCTCGGCGCTGCTCGACGAGGATCCGCTCACCGCCGTCGTGCTGGCGGAGATCTCCGCCGACATGTTCGGCAAGGCCGCGGCCAGGCACCCTGACCGGGTACTGAACGTCGGCATCAGGGAACAGCTGATGGTCAGCGTCGGCGGCGGGCTGGCGCTGGCCGGGATGCGGCCGATCGTGCACACCTACGCGCCGTTCCTCGTCGAGCGGGCCTACGAGCAGGTCAAGCTGGGGGCGGTGGACGGGCTTGGCTCGGGTTCCGCGTACCTGCGGCTGTCTTCTGGGAGCAACGGGGAGGCGCGGCCGGTGTCCGCGTCGCTGCAGGCGGTGCGTTCGGGGCGGCGGGCGGTGGTGGTCGCGGTCGGGCCGATGCTGTCGCCGGTGCTCGACGGCGTCGCCGACCTGGACGTGACGGTGGCCTACGCGACCACGGTCCGGCCGTTCGACGCCGGCGGGCTGCGGGCGCTTGAGGCGTCGTCGGGCGCCGTCGTGCTGGTCGAGCCGTACCTGGCCGGGACGTCCGCGTTCGCGGTGTCCGCGGCGCTGGCCTCGCGGCCGCACCGGCTGCTGAGCCTGGGGGTGGGACGCGGGGAACTGCGGAGGTACGGGACGCCCGCCGATCACGCGGCGCTGCACGGGCTGGACGCGGCCGGGATCCGGCGCTCGGTGATCAGGTTCCTCGGCTTGACGTAGCCGGCCTGACGCCGCCGGTTTGACTTAGAGTGCTCTCTAGGTCCGAGACTCGTTGTCATGAGATACCGCATGATCGGGACTGAGCCGGCGACCAGGCGCGAGGTCAGCGTGCTGAGCCTGGGCGCGATGCTGATGGGCAGCCGGACCGACGAGGCGACGTCGTTCGCCATCCTGGACCGGTACGTCGAGGCCGGCGGGACGTTCATCGACACCTCCGGCAACTACGCGTTCTGGGTCCACGGGACCCAGGGCGGCGAGAGCGAGGAACTGCTCGGGCGCTGGCGGCGCAGCCGCGGCATCGGCGACGAGATCGTCATCGCGACCAAGGTCGGCGCGCGGCCGCTGGCGCCGAGCACCGGGTTCGTCACGGCGGCCGGCCGGCCGGTGCCGCTGGACGGCCTGTCCGCCAAGGCGATCAGGGAGTCCGCGGAGCGGAGCATGGCGCGTATGGGGGTCTCGCGGCTGGACCTGATGTACGCGCACGTGGAGGACCCCGCTGTTCCGCTGGCGGAGACCGTGGAGGGGTTCGCCGAGCTGGTGGCCTCGGGATTCGTCGGGCTGCTCGGGGTGAGCAACCACTGGGCGTGGCGGGTGGAGCGGGCTCGTGCTCTTTCCGCCGCGGCCGGGCTGCCCGGGTACGAGGTGCTCCAGTACCGGCATACCTACCTGCGGCAGCGTAACGACCAGCCGGGCTGGTTGTCGCCGGACGGCGCGCCGGGAGCGGCGAGCCCGGACCTGCTGAGCTACCTGCGGTCGTCGCCTGGACTGACGCTGGTGGCGTACTCGCCGCTGCTGAGCGGGGGTTACGTGCGGGCGGACAAGCCGCTCGGGCCGGAGTTCTCCCATGCCGGGACGGCGCGGCGGCTTGCTGCGCTGGATGCCGTGGCGGCTGAGACGGGGGCCACGGTCAACCAGGTGGTGCTGGCCTGGCTAATGGGCGGGGAACTGCCGGTGATCCCGCTGGTGGGAGCGTCCTCAGTGGCGCAGCTCGAGGAGAGCCTCGGGGCGGTGGACCTGGAGCTTTCCGCGGACCAGAGGACGCGGCTGGACGAGGCGGGCTGAGCGGCTTTGGCCTAGGCTCTGGGCGTGGAGCGGTGCGGGCCCGGAGCTGTCACGGGACGGGGCGATGCGGCATAGGCCGCTGTGGATCGCGGTCGCTGCCGCCTGCGGCGCGGCGGCCGGCGTCGCCGCCGTGATCGCCGCGACCGTCGCGCCGCCGCCCCTGTCTGTGCCCTCGGCCTCGGCCTCGCCCTCGCTCTCGCTCTCGTTCCCGCCGGGCGGCGAACGCGGGTACCAGCACGGGAGCGTGAGCGAGCGCGGTGACGTGTACCCCTACGCGGTCTACGTGCCGTCGAGCCTGAGGACTGGTTCGGCGGCGCCGCTCATGGTGGTGCTGCACGGATGTGACACGACGGCGGACCAGATGGCCGCGGCGAGCCAGTACGACGCGCTCGCGGAGCGCGACCGGTTCATCGTCCTGTATCCGGACACCGACACCCTCGACGCCAGTACGTACGGGCGCTGCTGGAGGGGCATCTGGGAACCGGACCTCGAGGGCCGGGGTGTCGGGGACGCCGCCGCGATCGCCGACATGACCAGGGCGGTCCTGGGGCGCTGGCACGCCGATCCCGGCCGCGTCTACGCGATCGGCATCTCCGCGGGCGGGTTCGAGACGGCGATCCTGGCCGCGTACTACCCGGACCTGTACGCCGCGATCGGCATCCACTCCGGCGCCCCGTACACGGGACCCGAGCTGGGGTGCTTCCCTGGCGGCGCGGACACGGCCGATACCGCCAGGCTGGCGGGTGACGCGCTGGACGCGATGGGCCCGCGGGCCCGGGTGATGCCGGTCATCGTCATCCACGGCGACGCGGACCCGGGGGTTCCCTACCGGTGCGGACGGCAGGCCATGGCGCAGTGGCTCGGCGTCGACAACGTGGTCCTCCAGCGCGGACACCGGCCTGGCGTGGCGGGCACGCCGGCCGGGAGCCGGGACGCCGTCGTGCCGGAAGGGCACAGGTACACGGTGCAGTCGTATGCGGATGGTTCGGGCTGCGTGGTCGCGCAGCTGTGGACGGTGCACGGGATGGGCCACTACTGGTCGGGCGGTTCGGCCGCTCCTGCCTCGGCCCGGTACTCCGACCCGCGGGGACCCAGCGCCGCCGCGGCCTCCTGGGCGTTCTTCTCCCGCTGGGGACTCTCGGGGCCGCTGGGCCCGTGTTCCCGCGCGGGGTGAGGACTTCGCTGCTGTTGGACGGCAGGTCGGCCAGCATGTCGGCCGTCCCGCCGGCCGTCCTGCCGCTGGGGCGGAAGCGCAGCTCAGCGGGTCGAGGTAGCCGGGATTGGCATCGTTGACGGCGGGTTCGGGTACGGTGGGCTGTTGACGGAACGGGGGGGCGTCTGCGTCCGGGGCCGGCACACTGGGACCTTCGCGTGGCCGTCATGTGATCTTCGACCTGCAAACTTATCTTCGAGCGCCCGTAGCTCAGCCGGACAGAGCAGCTGCCTTCTAAGCAGCGGGTCGCGGGTTCGAATCCTGCCGGGCGCGCTGACCAGCGGAAACGTCGGCGGCGAGTACAACGTGGCCCGCGGCCTGCGGAGGTGCTTCGGCCTGCGCACCGCCATCGTCACCGCCCTGGCCGACAACGCGGTAGGCCGCCTAGTCGAGGACCTCATGCTGCAAGGCGGCGTGGACGTATCCCTGGTCCGCTGGTTCCCCTACGACGGCCTCGGGCGCACCGTGCGCAACGGCTTGAATTTCACCGAACGGGGCTTCGGGATCCGCGGCGCTCAGGGTGTCTCCGATCGCGGGCATACCGCGGCCAGCCAGCTCAAGCCCGATGACATCGACTGGGAGCATATCTTCGGAACTCTCGGCGCCCGGTGGCTCCACACCGGAGGCATCTACGCCGGCCTGTCCCCGACGACGCCGGAGGTCATCGAGGCGGCCATGACCGCGGCCCGGCGGCACGGAACCATCGTGTCCTACGACCTGAACTACCGCCCGAGCCTGTGGAAGAGCTACGGCGGGCAGCGGCGCGCCCGGGAAGTCAACCGCGCGCTCGCCGAGCACGTGGACGTAATGATCGGGAACGAGGAGGACTTCACCGCCTGCCTCGGCTTCCAGGTTCCCGGCACGGGTGAGAACCTGACCGGGCTCGAAGCCGAGAACTTCAAGGCCATGATCGGCCACGTCACCGCCGAGTTCGGCTGCTCTGTCGTGGCGACCACCCTGCGCGGCGTCATCAGCGCGACGGTCAACGACTGGGGGGCCGTCGCGTGGTCCGCGGACAGCGGCTTCGTCGAGGCCAGGCACCGCCCGGCGCTGGAGATCTACGACCGGGTGGGCGGCGGCGACAGCTTCGCGTCCGGACTCATATATGGCCTGCTCACCACCGGTGACCTGCAGGCAGCAGTAGATTACGGCGCCGCCCACGGGGCACTGGCCATGACAACCCCTGGCGACACGTCCATGGCCAGCCTCGCAGAGGTAGAGGCCCTGGTGGCGGGCGCAGGTGCACGTGTCCAGCGATTACCTAGCGGCTGGCGAGTCCGGAGGACTAGCCAGCCCGTCTCGGAATGGAGTACGACCATGACAACGCTACGGTGGGGCCTGATCGGCGCTAGCGACATCGCGGCTACGCGCATCATCCCCGCGATGCGACGCCTCGGTCACCAGGTCGCGGGAATATCCAGTCGCACCGACGAGCACGCGGCGGAGTACGCGCAGCAGCATCAGATCCCTTACGCCACGTCCGACATCGACCTGCTGGTGTCACGCGACGACGTCGACGCGGTCTACATAAGCACCATCAACCGGCTCCACTACCAGCACACCCTCAGCGCGGCCTCCGCCGGAAAGCACGTGTTGTGCGAGAAACCCGTCGCGATGAACCTGACCGACGCCTGGTCCATGGTGCGCGTGTGCGACGCGGCCGGTGTCATCTTCGGCGTCAATCACCATCTGCCGTGCGCCGCCACCCACCGGGAGATCCGCCGGCTGGTGGCCGCCGGCGCGGTGGGGCAGCCGCTGGGCGTGCGCGTCTTCCATGCCGTGCAACTCCCGCAGCGTCTCGCCACGTGGCGGTTGACGGATCCGGCCTCCGGCGCCGGGGTATCCCTCGACATCACCGTGCACGACGCCGCCGTGGTCAACCGCCTGCTCGGGCGGCCGCTCGACGCCGCCGCGCTCGGTGTCCGGCAGGGCCCATGGGACGCGGCCGTTGACGACGCGATCATGAGCGTTCTCCGCTACGAGGGCAACGTGCTGGTGCAGACGCACGACGCGTTCACCGTCCGATACGCCAGGACGGGCCTGGAGATGCACGGCACCGAGGGGTCGATCGTCGCGAGGGACGTCATGACGCAGGATCCGGTCGGCTCTGTCCTCCTGCGGGACTCCGGAGGCGAGCGGGAGCTGGATATCCCCGAGCGCCGCGACCTGTATGAGGTGTCGCTTGAGGAGTTCGCCCGCGCGGTCGAGGAGAAGGCGGAGCCCGCGGTCACCGGCGTCGACGGGGTCCGCGCGCTGGCCGTGGCACTGGCGGTCCAGGAGGCGGCCAGCTCGGGCCGTCAGGTCCCTGTTGTCACCGAACCGGTCGCGGAGGCCTGACGTGACGAGTGTGTTCGACCCGGATACCGCGCCGGTCGTGGAGACAGTTGACGGCGGCACCATCGACTGTGACATAACAGTCGCTGCTTTTCGTTCGGTGGGTCGTGTTGCAGTTCAGCGTGACACATGGTTAGCGGTTTGCGGTTACCTTGGGTCACCTCCTTTCGTCCGGCCTGGGTCAGGCGACGAGGGGGACCTGGAGGCGAGTGCTCTAAGTGGTGCCAGCGGGCACGGGCCTGGTGGCGTCGGCGCCATGCTGACCACGGTTTCAGGAACGAGCCACGACCGCCCCGCGTTACGAGTTCGTCAGCCGACCAACCGCTTGAGCGGGCCGCATCAGAGTCCCACGGAGCACATTCACCTCATTAATTGAATTTCCTCGTGAGATGCAACGCTCGCTAGCGTAAATCGCAGCCATGACGCGCGGAGGCCGAAATGTCGGTGCCGCGATACATCATGGGCTAGAAGGCCGTCTACGCGAGGAGAGATGCAGTGGGCGACAACAGGATCTGGCTCGATGTGGCTTTCGCAGAAAAGGACGAGGCAAAAGCCCAAGGGGCTCGATGGGACCCGACAGCAAGGCGCTGGTACGCGCCTAGACCCGGTATGACAGCGCTGGATCGCTGGCAGGCACGGCCAGACGTGCCTGATCTGCTTCCCGGTGAAGACCGCAACTTCGGTTCTGGCCTGTTCGTTGACCTCGTACCGAGTAGCTGCTGGTTCAGCAACGTGCGCTCTTGTGTCGATCAGCGCGACTGGGAACGGCTGCGCCGGATGATCACCAACAGGGCAGACCAACGCTGCGAGGTATGCCAACGGGGTCAAGACCGGGAGGCTCGCCGGTGGCTGGAAGCGCACGAGCGCTGGGCTTATGACGATTCCAACAACGTGCAGGCGCTACGTCGGCTCATCTGCCTATGCACCGACTGCCATACCACCACGCACTTTGGCCTGGCATCGATAAATGGAAAGAGTGCCGAAGCATACAAGCATCTATGCACTGTTACGGGGTTGCCTGCGGACCAGACCAGCCAGCATATTGATGCCGCGTTTGCACTCTGGCGAAGACGTTCTGCCATAACTTGGGACCTCGACCTCAACATCCTCATCAAGGCCGGCATCACTGTCACGAAACCCCCTTCCGCCACTGAGCGCGCGGATCTGCCCGGCAAAATTCTCCGCCGCATCTAACGTCGTCAACGGCTGAGTTCGCGAGCGCCGCGCGCAGGTCGGTACGGGGTTCGGGTCCTCTCTGCGAGGGATGGCTATCGCACGCTCCTACGCTCACAGGATAGACCAAGAATCTGTATCACATCTGATACAATCAGCGTGATCACAGGAGGTGTAAGGATGGCCGGACCTGAGTCTGACACCCCTGGGCTGGCGCGGTCCGAGTTGGTCCGCGTGCTGGAGTCAGCAGCACGGCTGCAAGAGGTCCTTCCTGATGCCGTTCTGGTAGGCGGCTCCGCCGCAGCACTGTGGGCCAACCATCGCTCCTCCTCCGACCACGATCATGTGCTAGAGGATCTCAGCACCCGTTTTGATGCGGTACTCGAAGCGATCGAAGCCACAGACGGATGGGTGACGAACCGGGTGACGCCGGGAAAGATCATCCTGGGCGACTTGGGCGATATCGAGTCGGGAGTCCGTCAACTCATCCGGAGCAGGCCCCTAGAGGTCACGGAGGTGTCGCTGCCGTCCGGACACGTGCTCCGGGTACCGACGCCGGACGAGACGCTGCGGATCAAGGGTTACCTGATTGTCCGACGAAATCAAGTACGGGATTACCTCGACGTGACGGCTCTCGCTGACCGGTACGGGATCGCTCACGCCGCGGACGTGTTCCGGCACATCGATGCCTACTACTCCGATCAGCGCGGTCCCGGGCCGGAGGGCGTGGCGACCCAGCTCGCCCGGCAACTGGCAGACCCCAAGCCGGCCGACGCTCGCACCCTCGGTCAGCTTGGCCGGTACAAGGGCCTGGACGCACGCTGGGCGGACTGGGGAAACGTGACCGGCGTCTGCCGCTCGCTGGCTGTGGAGATGGCGCAATGACCACTGCCCTGAAGTTCCGCAACATTGACGCCTCACCGGATGACCCGGTGGAGACGTGGCCCTTCGAAGGCATCCTCGCGGCAGTGGAACGGGGCACCCTTCCGGACTGGCGCAGGCTCGCAGCCGCGATCCGGGCCGATCCCTGGGGCCCGGTAGCTCAGCAAGTCCTCGAAGCCATCCGCCTGTCCCACCCTTACGGCACCGCCGAGTTGCTGGAGGGAGTAGTGGCCCGCGCCCGCGAGCTCGCTATCGACTCAGAACGGGAGGAGGTGGCATCCGAGGTGCGAGACCTCGTCGCCAGATCCGGGCTGTCCAAGCAGGATTTCGCGGAGAGAACGGGAACCTCGCGGTCCCGCCTGTCGACCTACATGTCCGGGAAGGTCGTGCCCTCCGCAACCTTGATCGTCCGGATGCGACGGGCAGCGCATCATGCCTCCGAGGTGGCCACTCGTGCTTCAAGCTAGGCGCGGTCGGCACCGCTCTCCGCGACACGCCCTCATCTCACTATGCGGGAGCAGATAATTAACCAGATCTCGCTCCGAGTCGTTGACCTGCGGAAACGCTTGACTGTGAGACGAGGCAACCCGACTACAGCGCTTACGCAGCAGTTCCGCCGCCGCCGGCGGGCCACATCATGCACATGATGTCAGATCAGAGCCGTGCAGCGGGCCTCGCGAAAAGAAGGTGGGTCGGCACGCCACTGCGAGTGCACCGGCGATGTGACCGGCTCATGTTCGGCATCAGCAAAGGCCTGCGGCGCGTGACGTTGCGCACCGGCAGGGTACCGGCTATTGGTGGGGCTCGGCTCGGGAAGCTTGCCTGACGTTCTCCTCTCACGATGTGGGAGCAGATAATTATCCGGATCTCGCTCGAGGACGATGTGACCCTCGATGCCCTACCTTCCTGTGGCCCGCGCCGCGTATTCCATCGGGGCCGGCCGCCGCTTTGCACGGGGTTTCGATCGGGTTCGCGGGCGCTACGCTAGCTGGTCGCAGCGGCGTGTCAGGTAGGCGATCTCGGCGGTGTTGCCCGCCAGCTCGATGGCTTTGTCGTACACCGCGCGCGACTTCTGACTGCGGCCCAGCCGGCGCAGCAGGTCGGCGCGGGTCGCATGGTAGGCGTGATAGCCGGCCAGCTTGTCCTCAAGACGGTCGACGGCCGCCAGTGCCACCTCCGGGCCGTCAAGCTCGGCCACCGCGATGGCCCGGTTGAGGGCGATGACCGGCGAGGGGTCGATGCGGACGAGCTGGTCGTAGAGGGCGACGACCTGCGACCAGTCGGTGTCGCGTACGTCGCGGGCGGAGGTGTGCACGGCGCTGATCGCTGCGAGGATCTGGTAGCGACCCGGAGCCACCCGGGCGGCCAGGCGCTCGCGCACCAGCCGGTGGCCCTCGGCGATCAGCGCGGCGTCCCAGGTCCCGCGGTCCTGCTCGGCGAGCGTGACCAGTTCGCCGCTCGCCGAGACCCGGGCGGTGCGGCGGGCCTCGGTGAGGAGCATCAGCGCCAGCAGCCCGGCCACCTCACCGTCCTCCGGCATGAGGGCACGGATCAGGCGAGTGAGC
>WNGG01003470.1_pt1 | contig 22657 bp, 20 predicted proteins | sample 5400661 | NCBI WGS metagenome assembly WNGG01 (sample SAMN13153372, study PRJNA577476) | soil metagenome | isolation source: 100 cm soil or saprolite under Garry oak tree replicate 1 | place: USA:California | collected 2016-06-15
CGGCGATCGGCTCCAGCTTTTTGCTCCGCAGCGCCGTATTGATGCCGGCCAGCTCGCGCGCCGTCCACGCGTCGAAATCTCGCACAACGTCGGTCAGCTCTCGCGCGATCGCGTCCGCCCGCTCCCCTTGCGTCTGCGATGGCCCGCCATCGTAGAAGATGATGTTGCCGTACAGATCGGTGAGATTCTCGCGCAGCCGCTCCTCACCGGTGATCATGCCGCCTTCCTTGGTGGCCACGATCTTCTTTCGCATCACGTCCACCGCTGCCGATGCGGCACGCAGGCGCTTCGCGACAGCATCGCTCGCCGGCAGCCGGCCGGCACGATCCTCGAGCGCCTGGCGCACGCCGTTCATGCGCTCGACGGTAAAGGTCATGTCGGTCAAAGTCGCCGACATCCTGTTCGCCAGATCGAACGCGGCCCGGCGCTCCTGATCGGTATGCGTCGCGCGGGGATCAGGCACGACCACGAGCTGGGTCGTGTACGTCGCCGTGTCCTTCGTCATCTTGATCGTGTAGGTGCCCGGCAACACCCGCGGCCCGTACGCCGCGCCGAATGCCGCGCTCGCCGCCGGCGGTACCCGCGGCGCGGCCAGGCGCATCGACCACGTCACGCGATTCAGACCCCGGCGTTTGCTCGTCGGGATCGTCCCGAGCAGCTTCCCGCTGCTGTCGAACACTTCGAGCTTCATGTCGCCGAAGATGTGGCGGCGCCGCTGGTAGTACGTGATGACGGCGTCGCTCGGCGGGTTCGCCCCGACGAAGGCCGCGTCGCCGTTGGCCCAGCCGCCGCCCGCCTGCAGGCGCTGCACCGTCGGACGATCGGCGAGGAACGCGACCGGGCTGGCGAGCACCTCGGGCGTCAGCGCCCGGAGCGGCGAGATGTCGTCCACGATCCAGATGCCGCGGCCGTGCGTCGCAATCACGAGGTCGTGATCACGCGGGTGAATCGCGAGATCCCGCACGGCGACGTTGGGGAGATCGCCGCCCTTGTAGTGCGCCCACTGCTTGCCGCCGTCCACCGAGATCCACAACCCGAGCTCCGTCCCCAGGAACAAGAGGTTGGAATTGACCAGGTCTTCCTTGATGACGTGCGCATAGCCGCGCACCGGACTGTCCGGCGCCACTAACAGCGTCCACGTCGCGCCGAAATCGGTGGACTTGTACGCATACGGCCGCATGTCGCCGAACGTGTGGACGTCGAACGTGGCGTAGATCGTTCCTGGCGCGAAATGCCCCGGCTCGACCGACGACACCCACGCGTTCTTGGGGAGGCCGGCGATGTTGCCGACGACGTTCGTCCACGTTTTCCCGCCGTCACGCGTGACCTGCAGGTTGCCGTCATCGGTCCCCGCCCAGATCACCTGGCCGTCCCGCGGCGACTCCGCGATCGCGTAAATCGTCGTGTGCATCTCGGCCGCGGAGTTGTCGACGGTGATGCCGCCCGACTGCTCCTGCTTTTGCTTCAGCGGATCGTTGGTCGTCAGATCGGGAGAGATACGATCCCAGGTCTGTCCAAAATCGCGCGACCGGAATAGCACCTGTGCGCCAAGGTAGACGGTGCCTTTCTGGTTCGCGCTGATGTGAATCGGCGTGTTCCAGTTGAAGCGGAGCTTCTTCTCCTGGTAATACGGCAGCGGTTGGACACTGCGTGATTCGTGCGTCCGCCGGTTCACGCGCCCGATGGCGCCGCCCTGGGCCTCGGCGTACAGGTAATCGGGATCCGTCGGATCGGCGAACATCCAGAAGCCGTCGCCGCCGTACATGTTTTCCCACTGGTGGTTCGTGATCCCGCCGGGAAACTCCGACGGCCCCACCCAGGAGCTGTTGTCCTGCAACCCGCCGTAGACGTTGTACGGCCGCGCCATGTCGACACTGACGTGATAGAACTGCGACACCGGCAGGTTCTCGTTTTTCACCCACTTGTTCCCGGCGTCGTAGGAGAACCACAGCCCCCCGTCGTCGCCGGTAATCACGTTGTCGGTGTTGTTGGGATCGACCCACACGTCGTGGAAATCGCCGTGGGCGCCGCCCGCGATGCCGCTGAAGCTCTTCCCGCCGTCGGTCGAGACGATGAGACTCCCATCCGGCTTGTAGACGCGGTCGGGATTGCCCGGATCGACGATGAGGTTCGCGAAGTAGAACGGCCGCCAGATCATGTTCTGGCTGCGGTCGAGCATCTGCCACGTCTTGCCGGCGTCATTCGAGCGGTACAGCGCGTTCAGCGGCGGCACCGCTTCGATGAAGGCGTAGACGATGTCCGGCTTTGATGGCGCGAGCGCGACTGCCACCCGGCCCCACGGTTTCGGAGGTAGCCCGGACGCGCTGGCGGTTGTCAGCTCGGTCCAGGTCGCGCCACCATCCGTGCTCTTGAACAATCCGGACGCACTCGGCGCCGTAGCGCTGTCGCCGCCGGAGCGAAACGTCCAACCGCGGCGGCGGAAATCCCACATCCCGGCGTACAGCGTCTTGGGATGCGACGGATCCATCGTCAGCATCGAGCAGCCGGTGGACAGGCTGGCGCCTCGGAGCACCTTGGTCCATGTCTTCCCGCCGTCGGTCGTCTTGTAGACGCCGCGCTCGTCGCTGTCGCTCCACAGTTTTCCAGGCACGCAAGAGTACACCGTGTTGGTCTCGGTGGGGTCGACGAGGATTTTGACGATGTGCTCCGAGTTGCGGAGCCCCATGTTCGTCCAGTTCTCGCCGCCATCGTCCGAGCGGTAGATGCCGTCGCCGATGGATACGCTGTTGCGCATCCACGATTCGCCGCTGCCCACCCAGATCACCTTCGGATTCTTCGGATCGATCGTCACGGCGCCGATCGACTGCACCGGTTGCTTGTCGAACACCGGCTTGAACGTCGTGCCGCCGTTCGTCGACTTCCACACGCCGCCGCTCGCCGCGCCGACGTAGATCGTGAGCCTGGGGCCCTCGTGCACGGCGGCCAGCGCGGCGATCCGACCGCTCATCGCGGCGGAGCCGATGTTGCGCGCGCCCAGTCCCGAAATGGTTTCCGAGTCGACCTTGACCGCGGGTTGCTGGGCGATCAGGAGCAGCAAGAGGGCCTTCATGGGCGCGCTCCCCCGCCCGGACGGGCGAACCGTTGATTGTCGAGCGCCACGTTGGCCTCGATTTTGTCGTACGTGACTTTCGAACGGTCCGTACTGCTCGAGCCTTTCGGACCGGACTCAGACGAGAACGGCAGATAGACGCCGTTGACCTGCTTATAGTCGCCGAGCGACGTCTCGAATTCCTGCGGCGCGCCGCGGATCATCCGCTGCGTGTCGATGCGGATCGGGACGTAGTACTCGGTATCCAGGTAGTAGAAGCTGACGTCGCCGTTGGGCCGCGTGACCTTGAGTTTGTACGCGTCGCTGCCCTCGACCTGCTCCAATCCCTGAAACTCCACCCGATTGCCTTTTGCCTGATAGTTCACGAGGGGTCCGTCGAAGTCGGCATCGTCGAGAATGCCGTGCATCTCCTCCTCGCCGAGCGACTCGGGATCGCGCTTGCCGTTCCATGGCTCGATCTTCCACCCGTCGTGGCCGTCGTACGCGTTGATGCCGGTCATCCCCTGGATCGAGAACTCTTCCCGCACGCTGTTGGGGCGTTTGTTCTCCTGCACGACGACCGCCTCGAATCCGCCGCCGCCGGTGAATTTCCCGGTGCGGCGCAGCGATTGCAGCGCCTGGATCTTGTCCAGGCCGCCGGACGCCTGGATGTACTTGGCGACGAGACTGTCGACCGTTTGAGCGGAGAGCGGCGTCGCGCCCAGCGCGAGTGCCGCGACAGATAGAGCAAGGATCGGGCGCTTCATGCGAAAGAGCTCCTCTAGCGGAACGGAGAAAATACCCGCCGGTCGCGCGCTCGCAACCGGACGCGTAGCTTCTCCGGCCATGGCGCGCGTGTCACCGCAACAATTCCCCAATCTGACGGTGCTGTCGCACCCACTCATCCAGCACAAGCTCACCATCCTGCGCAACAAGCAGACGAGCACGCGCGACTTCAAGCAGCTCGTAAACGAGATCGCGATGCTGATGGCGTACGAAGTGACGAAGGATCTGCCGCTGGAAGCGGTAGAGATCGAAACGCCGCTGGAGAAGACGACCGGCAGCCAGGTCGCGGGCAAGAAGTTGACCCTGGTGCCGATCCTGCGCGCCGGCCTCGGCATGGTGGAAGGGATCTCGCAGCTCATTCCTTCGGCGCGCGTGGGCCACATCGGCCTGTATCGGGATCACTCGACCCTGCAGCCTGTGGACTACTACTTCAAAATCCCGTCGGGTGAGGCGGATCGCGCGTTCTTCCTGCTCGACCCCATGCTGGCGACCGGCGGCTCGGCGGTGGCGGCGGTGAGCGCGCTGATTCGTGCCGGAGCACAGAAGATTCGGTTCCTCTGCCTCGTCTCCGCCCCGGAGGGCGTCAAGGCGATGCTCGACGCCCACCCCAAGGTGCCAGTGTACGCCGCTTCCCTCGACCGCGAGCTCAACGCCAAGGGGTATATCCTTCCCGGCCTGGGGGATGCCGGCGACCGGCTCTTTGGCACCAGGTAGCGCCCGCCCACGTAACCCTTTTGTCGTCCCCCGTGTCCCATCAGTAGTTACGAGACCAGTCTGTCACCTCGGAGCTTCGTGGACGAATCACAGCTGATTGCCCGCGTCCGCGCCGGGGATAGCGCCGCAGAGCGCGCGCTGTATAACGCGCATGTGGACCGCGTGTACCGCCTGGCCTTCCGGCTCGCGGGCGACGATGCCCTCGCGCAGGATTTCACCCAGGAAACGTTCATTCGCGCGTTCGACCGGCTCGGCTCGTTCCGCGGCGATGCCGCGTTTTCGACCTGGCTGCACACGATCACGACGACCGTCGTCTTGAATGGTTTACGGAAGGTGAAGCGGTTTCGGCAGCGGGAAGCGGACATCGATGACGCGCACGATATCGGCGTAGCGCAGCGGCACGCCGAACCGGATTTGAAAGCGCGGCTCAAGCAGGCGATCGATGATCTGCCGGAGGGTTACCGGACGGTGTTCGTGATGCACGATGTCGAGGGCTACACACACGAAGAGATCGGCGTTGCGTTGGGCGTCGAGACCGGCACATCGAAGGCACAGCTGTCGCGCGCGCGGGCGAAGTTGCGCGTGGCGCTGTCGGACTTCGCAGGAGAATGGGTGCAATGATGCAGGAACACGAAGATCCCAAATTCGATGCGGCCGCCGCGGTGCTCGTGCTGGGCATCGGCATCGGTCGCTGGTCGACCAATCGAGCGTCGGTGCCGGCCGGCTCTAAAGCCGCCGCGGGCACGCAGGTCGCGAATGAGATCGACTCCTTAGCCAACGTCGCCTACCAGGTTGCCGCGACGCAGTACCTCTCGCGCACCGAGGCGTTCCTGACGTCGTTCCGCGCGGACGCCAATCGCTCGGCAAACACCGGACGGCTCGCGCGCCAGGCGCGTGACCTGCTGACGACTACACAATTGATGCTCGATTCACCCGCGGCTGATAATCCACGCCTGCGCTCGTTGCTCGAGGATCTGGAGCTCGTGCTGATGCAGATATCCCTGCTCAATCCGGTGCAGGATGGTCACGACCGCGATCTCATCACGCAAGGCATGAACCAATCGAACGTGTTGCCCAAGTTGCGCTCGGCGATTCCCGCCGGGCCCGTACCGGTGCGCACAGAAGGAGCACTCTGATGTTGTCTTGCCTGTCCCTCTTGCTCGCCGTCACGAGCGCCGTGCAAGCCACCGCGGCGCCAGCTCCACACGCGCGGGCGCACAAGCGCACGCGCGCAATCACCGTCACACCGTTCGTCGCGCCCGTGGCCGCGCTCGAGGCCGGTGCGCAGGCTCTTGTCGTCGCGCAGCCGGACATCGAAGCGCTCACCGTGCAAGCGCCCGTGCTCGCCATGGCGGCCAGCGACCTGCAAATGGCCGCGTACTCGCTGTCCGCCGCGCCCGTTGCCTTGGCCGCGCCGGTGTTCTTCCGGGACGGCGATGATGACGAAGACGTCAGCGAGCCTGTGTGGCCTGAACAGTCACAAGCGGACGTAGCTGATTCGCTGTACCGCGCCGCGCGGCAGGCGCTGAATAACAATCAGTACTCGCGCGCCGCCGAGCTCTTCAGCAGCATCCGCGATCGCTACCCGCGTTCGACGTACGTCCCCAACACCTACTATTGGCAGGCGTTCGCGTTGTACCGGGCAGGTTCCGATGACGACCTCCGCGCCGCGCGCACCGCGCTCCGTGCGCAGGCCGACCGCTATCCCAAGGCCACGGCGAGCCGCGATGCCCGTGTGCTGTTGCGCCGGGTCCAGGGGGAGTTGGCTCGCCGAGGCGATTCCGACGCGGCCGAAGACATTTCGCGCGAAGCCGAAAACGCCGCGCCCGTCATCGCCACGACCCCGGGGACTCCGCCGATCGCAATGGCACCAATAGGTCCCACGACCGCCATCGCCGCCCCGGTCCGGCCCGGGCGCGGTGGCTCGTGCGACGACGACGACGATGACATGCGCATCGCGGCGCTCAACGCGGTGCTCCAGATGGACCCCGACCGCGCGGTTCCGTTGCTCAAGACCGTGCTCGCGCGCCGGGACGCCGGCTCGACCTGCTTGCGGCGTAAGGCGGTGTTCCTCCTGTCGCAGAAGCGCACCGACGAGACGGCGCGAATTCTTCTCGACATTGTCCGCAACGATCCCGATCAGGAAGTGCGCGAGCAGGCGGTGTTCTGGCTGTCTCAAGTGCCGGGAGATGAAACCGTTGCCGCGCTCGATTCGATCCTGCGCGATCCCAAGACCCCTCCCGAGATCCAGGAAAAAGCGATCTTCGCGCTGTCGCAGCATCGCAGTGCCCGCGCGGGCGCAATTCTCCGGGATTTCGCGGCGCGGCGTGATGCCAACATCGATCTGCGGGAGAAGGCGATCTTTTGGATCGGGCAGAGTCGGTCGCCCGAAAATGCGCAGTTCCTCAAGGATTTGTATACCAAGGTGGAGAACGACGATCTCAAGGAAAAGATCATCTTCTCCCTCTCGCAGATGGGCGGCGCCGATAATTACCGCTGGCTGATGGATATCGCGTTGAACCCGAAAGAAGACATCGAAATCCGCAAGAAGGCGCTGTTCTGGGCGGGACAGGGACACAACGTCGATGTCGGGGATCTGGTGAAGCTGTACGACAGCATGAGCGATCGGGAAATGAAGGATCAGCTCATCTTCGTCTACTCGCAGCGGCGCGAAGACGCGGCGCTCGACAAGCTGTTTGACATCGGGAAAAACGATCCCGACCGTGAGCTCCGCAAGAAGGCGATCTTCTGGATCGGCCAGTCGCGGAGCCCGCGCGCGGCCCAATACCTCCAGGACCTGATCAACCAATGAAAACACGTGCGTGGTGCGTCGTGCGTGGTGCGTGGTTGCTCGTGCTAGCGAGTAGCGCAGCCGCACAGACTGTGGAGCAGCGCGTCGCGAAAGCTCCAGATGGGAGCGTACGGTTCAGTTTCGCGGCTAAACCCGGCGTCTACGGCAACGGCCGCAACATGATCAGCTGGGATTGTGACAAAGGGAATTGCCACAATCGCCAGGTCGATGGGAACTGGGACGATCACGACGACTGGAACATGCCGTGCGACTCGGGTCCTGTGCGGGTCGCGCTCACCAAGAGCAGCGGGCGCATCACCGATCTGCGGGTCTACGTCGGGGGGGAATGGCGGGCGAATACCACTGCGACAGATCTCGGCACTGTCGGCACGAAGGATGCGGCGACCTACTTGCTTGCTCTTGCGTTGAAGGATGAAAGTCGCGCCTCCGAAAAGGCGATCTTCCCCGCGGTGTTGGCCGATAGTGTCACGATCTGGCCCGACCTCCTGAAGATCGCGAAGGCGGACAACGTCTCGCGGAAAGTGCGCCGCTCCGCCGTCTTCTGGTTGGGGCAGGCGGCCGGCGATGCCGCGACGCGAGGTCTGACAGACCTGGTCGATGACGGCAATGCGGATCACGAGGTGCGCGAGACCGCGGTGTTCGCCCTGTCACAGCGGCCGAAAGACGAAGGGGTGCCCGCGTTGATCCGGATCGCCAAGCAGAACAAAGACCCCGACCTGCGGCGCAAGGCAATCTTCTGGCTCGGTCAGTCGGACGACCCCCGGGCGCTGTCCCTGTTCGAGGAGTTGCTGACCCGCCCCTAGTATCTTGTGGCATGCCTTTCTGGACCGGACGGCGTGCCCTCGGCGGGATCCTTCTTGCGGTCGTCCTGATCGCCCTCGGCTGGGCCGCCGTGGTCGTAACGGTCGCGATCCAGGCCGCTCATGACGAGGCTACCGGCGCCGACGCCATCGTGGTGCTCGGCGCCGCACAGTACAACGGGCGGCCTTCACCCGTCTTTCGCGCGCGACTCGACCACGCCGCCACACTCTACCTACGCGGTCTGGCACCGACCGTCCTGGTCACCGGCGGCGTCGGGGTCGGCGACACGCTCAACGAAGCCGACGTCGGACGCGACTACCTCGTACGGCTCGGCATCCCTGACAACGTCGTGCTTCCCCTCGTCGGTGGTCACGACACGTTCACGTCGATCGATCAGGTAAAGCGCTGGTTCGATGGGCGCGACAGCCGCCGCGTGCTGCTGGTCAGCGATGGCTTTCACATGCTGAGATTGCGGATCATTGCGAGACGCCTGGGACTGACGCCGTACACGTCGCCGGCGATCGGCTCACCCATTCATGCCAACGTGCGGCGCAACGCCGGGTATCTGTTCGCCGAAGGGTTCAAGGTGCCTTTCACGTGGCTGTTCCAGCGCTAAACCACACGGGTGCACTGATGAAACTCGACAGTAAACGAATCCACACCGGACGGGTCATAAACCTGGACGTGGATACGGTGCGCTTTCCCGACGACTCGACGGGAGAGCTCGAGATAATCCGGCACCCGGGAGCCGCCGCCGTGGTTCCGTTTGCTTCGGATCCACGTGGGGACGACCCCACGATCCTGCTCATTCAGCAATACCGGTACGCCACGAATGGGACAGTGATCGAAATCCCGGCGGGCCGGTTGAATCCGGGAGAGGAGCCGCGGGTATGTGCGCAGCGGGAGCTGCTCGAAGAGGTGGGTGTCAAAGCCGGTCGGCTCGAGCGTCTTACTACTATATGGACAACGCCTGGGTTCACGGACGAGCGCATTCACCTTTTTTGGGCAGCCGACCTGACCGCGGACAAACATGCCCGCGAGCCGGACGAATTCATCGACGTGACGCCAAAACCGCTATCGGAGGCCTTGGAGCTCATCCGCAGCGGCGTGATTTCAGACGCAAAAACCGCTTTGGCGCTGCTTTTTGTGGCTGGTTTCGTTCTGGAGCATTAGTCCGCTCCCGTTCTTCGGATCTAGATCAAATGTGGAATTGCGTCGTCCCCAGGCAGGGACAATATTCCCAATTCGCAGCCCGCTGCGAATCGTAACTAGTTACCCTATAATGAGTTACTTCCCTAGCCTGGGAGGCACGGTTTGTGCCGAGTCCTCATAAAGTGAGTCAGGGCAGCGTTTTCCGTGTTCCCGTTCGAAACGCAAGGGTAGCTATGCGGACCACACTCAAGCGTCCCACAGCGGCGATTGACCCCCAGCGTGCGCTGCAGCGCGAGGCGCTGCATGAGCTGGATGATGGGCAGGTCGTGATGCGCCACCTGGCAGGTGAGCCGCAAGCCTTCGGGACCTTGGTGGACCGTTATCAGACCCGGCTCCTCAATTTCGTCAATCGGACAATCGGCGACCGCGAGCGCGCTGAAGACCTCGTGCAGGAAGTGTTTATCCGGGTCTTCCGCCATCTGCACCGCTTCGATCAGACCAAGAAATTCTCGACGTGGATCTACACGATCGCCTCGAACCTCGCGAAAAACGAGCTGCGCAACCGTAGCCGCAACCCCCTCGTGCTCTTCCAGACGATCAAGAAGAACTGGGAAGCCGATCATCGGCCCCTGCAGTTCGAGGATACGACGGCGCGGCCGGATGATCTCTACCGCAAGCGGTTCCTGAAGGACGCCGTGGACCAGTGCGTCCAGCGGCTGCCGGAGCACCACCGGGAGGTGTTCGTGCTCCGCGAGCTCGAGGGGAAGAGCTACCAGGAGATCGCCGAAATCACGGGATGCAATCTGGGGACCGTGAAGAGCCGACTGAATCGGGCCCGCAACAGCTTCGCCCAGCTCATCGGCCCTATCCTCGTTTAGCTACAACCTGGCCTGTTTCCACCCCGGCTGCGGAACTCTCCGTGGCCGGGGTGGTACATTTCTCCCATGCTTTGCAAGGAATTTCTCGAGCGGCACACCGAGTTCCGGGACGGGTTAATCACGTCCTCCCGGGAGCTGCGTGGCTTTGCGCGACACATGGCCCATTGCACCACGTGTCGACGCTATGACGTCACGATCCGTGAAGCCGTACAAGCCTTGCACGCCGCATCGCCCATCGCCCCCTCACCGGATTTTCGCCAGCGCCTCGATGCGCGACTTGCGGTCGAGCGCCGCCGGGTGCCGCGGCCGCCCGCGCAGGCTGGCGTGTCGGCAACGATACTGGTGCTCGCCGCGTTTGCGCTCTTCTTCTTCGAGCTCGCGCAGCGCCCGCGCATCGCGCGAGCGCCGTTGCTGCCTCCGGTCGCGTTCCCCAACCCGGTGGCCAGTGCAGGCTTGCCGTTCGTCTCTTTCCAGGACCCCCGCGCTCGTGTCGTCAGCGGAAATCCATATCCGTACAGCACCACGCTGTTTACGCCCGCGTCGGCGTCACGTTAACAACGTTTCGGCCTTTCTCCGGGCACAGGGGCGCGGTAACTTCGCTGGATGGCGGCGCTCACCCTCGATGCGCTCCTTCGCAGTCTCAAGAAGGGCGCTCCCCTCCCCGAACCCGTCTACCTGCTGCACGGTGACGAAGATGTCCTCAAGGACGAGGCCATCCGAGCGCTGCTGGATGCCACGGTGGGGTCCAACCGCGACTTCAATCTCGACGTCCGTTTCGCCCCCGATCTAACTCCCGAATCGTTTCATGCCCTGGTAAACACGCCGCCGATGCTGGCGGAGCGGCGCGCCGTGGTGATTCGCGGGGTGGAACAGCTCGGCAAACGAAAGACCAAGTTGCGCGACGAGGTGGTGCGGTACCTGGCATCACCTAATCCGACCACATTGCTTGTGCTCGTCGTCGCAGCGGGCGAGGAGCCCGACGCCGATCTTGTCCGAGCGTCGACATCGGTGGCACTGGACGCGCTCGCGGCCGAGCGGGTACCTCGCTGGCTGCGACACCGCGCATCGTCGCTGGGACTCACACTTGCCTCGGATGCGACCGAGTTGCTCCTCAAAGCAGTCGGCAATGATTTGAGTACGCTCAGCCGCGAGCTCGAGAAGCTGGCGTCGCTGACGGCGGGGGGAGGCCGTTCGGTAACAGCCGATGATGTGTCCAACCTGGTAGGGGTGCGTCGCGACGAAACGGTCTTCGACTTGGTGGAAGCCGCGTTGGAGCGACGTGTCGCGCGCGCGGCCCAGCTCGTGGAGCCGGTGCTCGAGCAGGCAGGCATGAGCGGCGTCAAGATCCTGTCCCTGCTCGGCACCCACCTGGTGGGGACCGCGCTCGCGCGCGCGGAGCGCGACCGGGGCGTCTACGCCGCGCGCTTGCCGGACACGATCTACCGGCAGATGCAGAGCGTCCGGCCGTACGGCATGCGCAGCTATAAAGAAGAAGCCGCGCGCTGGGTCGCCTGGAGTGCGCTCTGGACCGCGCGCGAGCTGGGGCGGGCTCTCCGCGCCGCCCTTGCGGCGGATAACGCGTTGAAGACGGCAACCGTGTCTGATGACCGGGGAATCGTGACTCAGGTTGTTCTAGGATTTGCGGCGACGAAGCGAGAGGCGGCGTGAACCGACTGCTCATCGTGCTGCTGCTTTTGGCCGTCCGGCCGTGCGGCCGTCTGGCCGCCCAGACGGACGCCCGTCTCGTCGAGGCACTGCGCCTGGCGCAATCGGGGCAGGTGGATTCCGGCCGCGCCATCGTGCGCCGACTGCTCGCGACACTTTCACCGGGCGATTCGGTGTTTCCGCAGGCGCTCCTGGCCGCCGCGAAGATCGCGCCGGACGCCCAAACGGTCTCCAGCAATCTCAACCGGATCGTCGTCGAATACGGCGCGGGTCCGTGGGCGGACGACGCGCTCCTGCTGCTCACGCAGCTCTACTTCGCTCAGCATGACCCCGCGCAGACGGTCCAGGCCGCTGAACGGCTGAACCGTGACTACCCTGATTCGCCGCTGCGCCCGCGCGCCAATTTCTGGGCCGGACGCGCCTACTTCGAGCTCAAGAACGAGGCGCGCGGTTGCGAGCTGATCCAGAACGCGCTGGATGGCGCAGGGGATGACGTAGAATTCAAGAATCAGGTGAGCTTCTACGCGTCGCGCTGCAGTCCCCCATCGACTCCCGCCACGACAACGACCACGACAGCGACCTCGACGCCGGCGTCGCCCGACACGTCAGCCAAAGTGCCGTCGACGCCGCGCGCCTACGCCGTGCAGGTCCTCGCCGTCAAAAGCGCGGCTCAGGTTGACGACATGCTCACTCGTCTCAAGGTGATGGGCTTCGAGGCGCGCGTCGTGCGGGACTCGACCGGATTCTTCAAAGTCCGGGTGGGTCGCTACGCGACCCGCGAGGAAGCGCAGCGCGCACAGGCACGCCTGAAGCAAAAAGTCGGCGGGCAGCCCTTCGTGGTGGATGAGCCGTGACAGCAGTGACCGAAACCCCGCTCATGCAGCAGTACCGTGACATCAAGGCCCGCCACCCGCAGACCATTCTGTTTTTTCGGATGGGCGACTTCTACGAAATGTTCGAGGACGACGCCAAGCTCGCCGCGCGCGAGCTGGGCCTCACCCTCACCTCGCGCAACAACGGCGGCGCGGCGGAGGTCCCGCTCGCAGGCGTGCCGGTGAAAGCCGCCACCGAGTATCTGCGGCGGCTCATCGCCAAGGGGCACCGGGTTGCCATCTGCGAGCAGATCGAAGATCCCAAGCTGGCCAAGGGCGTCGTCCGCCGAGCCGTGGTCGAGACGGTGACGCCCGGCACGGTGCTCACGGACGACTGGCTCGTACGCAATCGGAATAACTATCTCGTGGCGGTGGATCCCCGCGGCACGACGGCGGGAATCGCCAGTATGGACATCACGACCGGTGAGCTCATCCTCGAGGTCGTCCCCACGGCTGACGTCGACGCGGCGCTCGGGCGTTACGAGGCCCGCGAGCTCGTCATACCCGCCGATCATCCGGTGACGGCGTCCGTCAGCACCCTGACGACCCGCGAGGCATGGGAATTCGACCCGGGACTCGCGCAGGAAGACCTTACGCGCACCTACGGGATCGCCTCGCTCGATGGGCTGGGCGTCGGCACTGATGATGGCCCGGCCATCGGTGCCGCCGGCGCCTTGCTGCGCTACGCCCGCGAGTTGAAGCCCGGGGGCCTGCCGCACCTCGCGCACCCCACCATCGTACGGCGCGGCGACGTGCTGCCGCTCGACGAGATGACGCGGCGCAATCTCGAGCTGGTCGAGCCGCTTCGATCCGGAGGGGGGGGAGACGCCGACGGCGCGACGCTGCTCGGAGTCATCGACCGCACCCTGACCCCCATGGGCGCCCGGCTGTTGCGCCGTTGGCTGCTGGCGCCGCTGGTCGATCCAGCCGCGATCAACGCGCGACTCGATGCGGTCGCCGTGCTGGTTGGCGACGGCCGCGGCCGCGAGCGGCTGCGCGAGGCACTCGATGGCGTGCGCGATCTGGAGCGCCTGGCGGGACGGGCGGCCCTCGGGCGGGCTACCGCGCGCGAGATGGGCGCGCTACGCGATTCGATCCTGCGGCTGCCGGACGTGGCGGGCGCGGTCGGCGGGCTCGACGGACGCGAGCGGTCCGCCCTGCTCGAAGCGAGCGCCCACGAACTCGACCTCCTGACCGACATCGGCGAGGAGCTGTCGCGCGCGCTCGTCAAGCACCCGCCCGTGCAACTCGAAGACGGTGATGCGATCCAGCCGGGCTACGACCGCGACCTCGATGACTTGAAAGCCGCGCGCGACGGCGGCAAACAGTATATCGCGGCGCTGCAGTCGCGCGAGCGCGAGCGGACCGGCATTTCGTCGCTCAAGGTGGGATTCAACAAGGTCTTTGGCTATTACATCGAGGTCACGCACACCCATCGCGACCGCATTCCGCCCGATTACGAGCGGCGCCAGACGCTCACCGGCGCGGAACGCTACGTCACGCCCGACCTGAAAGAGTACGCAGCCAAAGTCCTCGGCGCCGAGGAACGCATCGCCGCGCGCGAGGCGGAAGTGTTGGACCAGCTACGGCGCCGCGTCGCCGAGGTGATCGCCCGGGTGCAGGCGACCGCGGGTCTGCTGGCGCGGCTCGACGCCTGGGCCGCCCTGGCCGACGTGGCCGAGCGCGAGCGCTACGTGCGCCCGGAGGTGACGAGCGAGTTCGGGCTGCAGCTCGAGGGCAGCCGGCATCCGGTGGTAGAGCGAATGATGGCGCGTGAGGCGTTCATTCCAAACGACGTGACGCTCGACGAGGCCGGGCGCGTCGTGCTTCTCACCGGGCCCAACATGGCCGGCAAGTCCACCTTGCTCCGCCAGGTCGGGCTCTGCGTCGTGTTGGCGCAGATCGGTTCGTTCGTGCCGTGCCGCCGTGCGACCATCGGGGTCGTGGATCGGTTGTTCACGCGGGTCGGCGCGTCCGACAACCTGGTGCGGGGCCAATCGACTTTCATGGTCGAGATGAGTGAGACGAGCGCGATCCTGCACGCCGCCACCGGCCGGAGCCTGGTGCTCCTCGATGAGATCGGGCGCGGCACCTCGACCTACGACGGCGTGGCCATCGCGTGGGCGGTGACCGAGTGCCTGCATAACAGCATCGGCTGCAAGACGATCTTCGCGACGCATTATCACGAGCTGACACAGCTCACCGAAGAGCTCGAGCACGTCCGCAACTTCAACGTGGCGGTCCGCGAGGTCGGCGAGGAGATCGTGTTCCTGCACCGGCTCGAGCCCGGCGGCGCCGACCGCTCCTACGGGATTCACGTCGGCCGCCTCGCGGGATTACCCGCCCCCGTGGTCACGCGCGCGTGGCAGGTCCTCAAGCTGCTGGAGGCCGGTCATCACGTGGCGCAGCAGCGGCCACCCTTGCCCCTCGATGCCGCGCAGCTCGGCTTGTTCGCGGCCCCCGCCCCGGATCCCTTACTGCTCGAGCTCGACGGTCTCGACGTCAATTCGCTGTCGCCGCTCGAAGCGTTGAATCGACTCGCGGCGTGGCAGAAGCGCCGGAAGGATCGAGGCTCCTGACGTGCGATCGACGGTGCTCGTAGCATTTGCCCTGACCGCGTGCCGCGGCGGATCACAGCAGTCCAGCGGGCAGACGAGCCAGGCGGCGCCGCCGCCCGAGTCTGAGGCGCCGGTTGCGCTCAATCCCGACGTACCGATCGCGTATCCTCCCGCGCTGTTCGAGCAGAAAGTCGAAGGGGACGTGACCCTGCGCCTCTTCGTGGACTCGACGGGCAAGCTCCTCCCTGAATCCACGCGCGTCGCGGAGCCGAGTGGCTACCCCGCGCTCGATTCGGCGGCGCTGGCCGGCTCGACGACGCTGCGGTTTGCGCCTGCGAAGCGACACGGCGTCGCCGTGGCCACGGCGTTCCTCCAGCCGGTCGAATTCCGCCAGGTGGGCACGACACGCACGGGGACGGTGACGCTGCCTCCGACACCCGCGCTGACGCCGCCGCCGGCTGCTGCGCCTCCGCCCGCTGCGAGACCGAGACCCCGTCCGCCGGTCGTCCGGCCGGACACAACGAGGGCCGACACAACCAAGGTTCGCCCCGCGCCCGTCGATACGACTCGCCCACCTTCTGACACAACCAAGGCGCGCACGGACACGAGTGCCACAGCACATTAAGCCGTACGCCAACGTCCTCGAGACGATCGGCTGGACCCCACTGATCCGGATCAACAAGGTCACGCGCGGGATCCGCACGCCGGTATTCGCGAAGGCGGAGTTCTTCAATCCCGGCGGCTCGGTCAAGGATCGCATCGGTCTGGCGATGATCGAGGCGGCCGAGCGCGCGGGAACACTGAAGCCCGGCGGTTTGATCGTCGAAGCGACGTCGGGCAACACGGGTGTGGGATTGGCGATCGCGGCGGCGGTGAAGGGGTACCACTGCATCTTCACGATGCCGGACAAGATGTCGCAGGAGAAGGCGCGGTTGCTGCGCGCCCTCGGTGCCGAGGTCATCATCACCCCCACCGCCGTCCCGCCCGATCACCCCGACAATTACATCATGAAAGGCCGCGCCATCGCGGCCGCGCACGAGAATGCGATCTTCGCCGACCAGCACTACAACCCCGTGAATCCCGACGTGCACTATCACACGACGGGACCGGAGATCTGGGAACAGACCGAAGGCAAGGTCACGCATTTCGTCTGCGCACCGGGCACTGGTGGCACGGTGAGCGGCGCCGGCAAATACCTGAAAGAGCAGAATCCCAAGATCCGTGTGGTGGCGGGCGATCCGGTGGGATCGATCTACACAGACTACGCCAAGACTCACCACAAGAGCGATGGGGCGCCGTACAAAGTCGAAGGCATCGGCGGCGACAAGATTCCCACGTCACTGCACTGGGATGTCATCGACGAATGGGTCGTCGTGAGCGACAAGGACGCCATGCAGATGGCACGCCGGCTGTCGAAAGAAGAAGGACTATTCGTGGGCGGGTCTACGGGCGTGAACGTCGTGGCGGCGCTGGATGTGGCGCGCCGGATCGATGATCCCCAAGCACTCATCGTGACCGTGCTGGCCGACACGGGCGAGCGCTACCTCAGCAAAGTCTACAACGAGGAGTGGCTGCGCGAGAACCAGCTCATCGACGACGAGCGGCTGACGGTGGGGCGGCTCGTCGCTGCCAAGAACAGCGACGCCCCGCCGCTGATTCACGTGGCGCCGGAGGCGTCCGTCCGTCAGGCGCTCAATCTGATGTCGACCTACAACGTGTCGCAGCTGCCGGTGCTGGACGGCGATGACGGCGTGGGTGCCATCTCCGAGCAGGCGCTGATGGCCCGCGCGATCGGCCAGCCGAAGATCCTCGACAGCGCGGTGCGGGACGTCATGGACCCGCCGTTCCCCGTCGTCGACAGCGAGTCGCCCGTCGCGCTATTGACCACGTTGCTGTCGCGGACCACGCCCGCCGCATTGGTGCGGGGCGGGCGCAACGGCAAGGTCCTGGGCATCGTCACGCGTTACGACCTGTTGCACCAGCTCGCGGGCATCCGCTGATGCGGATTACCGTGCTGACGGGTGGCGCGACCGCGGAGCGCGCCGTGGCGTTTGCCAGCGCCTCCCAGATCGTGCCCGCACTCCGTGGCCGCAAGCACGAGGTCCACGTCGTCGATCTCGCCGGCGGCCTCCTGGACGACCGTGCCGAGCGTGAGCTGCTGGGCGGCGCGGTGGGGCTCACGCCGCCGACGGTGGACGCTCTGGCGGAGCGCGAGCGGCGCATGCTGTCGGAAGGGCTGGCCGAGCTCGAACCGGTCCGGAACGCCGAGGTGCTTTTCCTGGCGGTGCACGGTGGCGCGCTGGAGGGGGGCACGCTGCAGGCTGTGCTGGATGTGGTTGGGGTGCCCTATACCGGCAGCGGGCCGCTCGCGAGCGCGCTGGCCATGGACAAGGATCTCTCCAAGCGGCTGTTTCGGGCGACGGGCGTGCCCGTCCCGGCCTGGTTCATGGCCCCGGTTGGCCCGGAGGACGTGAGCACGGGTCTGGGCTGGCCGGTGATCGTCAAACCTTCCAAGCAGGGGTCTTCCGTCGGCCTGACGCTGGTGAAGAAGGCACAGGACTTGGACAATGCGGTGAAGCTGGCGGAACGCTATGACGACGAGGTCATGGCTGAACAGTTTATTCCGGGGCGTGAACTGACCGTAGGGGTGCTGGGAGACATGCCACTCCCCGTGGGCGAGATCGTCCCCAAGCATGAGTTGTTCGACTATGTGACGAAATACACACCCGGAATGTCGGATGAGACGTTCCCTGCGAAGATCGATACGCTGCTAGCCCGACAATTGCAGGAGTATGCGGTGATGGCGCACCGCGCCTTGAAGCTCAGCGGCTATTCACGGATCGACTTCCGGGTGAGTCCCGAGGGAGACATCTTCTGTCTCGAAGCCAACTCCCTGCCGGGAATGACCCGCACAAGTCTGTTTCCTCAGGCCGCGCAGGCGGCGGGCATCCCCTTTCCTGAGCTCTGCGAACGTATCGCGAGCTTGGCCCGGAACAACAGGGCTGTATAGGGGGGATAAAAACCAAACGCCCCAAAGGACACGTAGGAGAACAGATGGGCCCGCAGCGGATGTACGGTTTGACTCCATGGGTACGGCGACTGCTCGTCGCCAACCTGCTCGTGTTTCTCGTTCAGAGCACGTTGTTCACGAATCCAGACTATTCCAACGCGTTCGCATTTTCGCCGCAGACCGCCTGGGATCACCCGTGGACCTTCGTCACGTACATGTTCTTGCACGCGGGGATTTTGCACCTCGTGCTCAACATGCTCATGCTCTTCTTCTTCGGCCCATCGGTCGAAGACCGGATGGGCGGCCGCGTGTTCGTCCTCTTCTATCTCCTCTGTGGTATCGGCGGGGCGGCGTCGTTGTTCATTCTGAGGCAATTGGTGCCGGTGGAACAGATCATCGGCGCGTCGGGCGCAGTCCTCGGCGTGGCGGTTGCCTTCGCTTGGTACTGGCCTAACGATGCCGTGCTCATCTTCCCCCTCCCAGACCCCATTGCAGCGAAATGGCTCGTCACGTTCCTCATCGGGTTGGATCTGGCGCTCGCGTTGATCGGCGCGACCGACGGCATTGCCCACATCGCCCACCTTGGCGGTGCGGCGACCGCGCTGCTCTCCCTCAAGGGGCAGGACTGGCGGGCGACGCGCGGCGAGAGGAGTGGACGGCACCCGCCCGAGTCGAGCGTGCTGGTATCGCAGCCGCCCCGGGTCAGCCGCAGCGGGGCGATCCCTCCCTCCGCTCGAGCGCCCAAGTCGCACGGTGGCTCCGACGCCCGCGCCAACGCCGAGATCAATCGCGTGCTCGACAAGATCATCGCGAGCGGCGTCGACAGTCTGACGCCGGCCGAGCGCAAATTTCTCACCGAAATCAGCCGCCGATTGCGTACGCCACCGAAGGCGTAGTGTCAAGTCGGAGTCGGTAACAGTCGAGATTGATATCCGCTGGGCAGCCTCCCAAATTGGGCGGCAACCAGCGCAATGCTCGTCAATCTCGTTCCGGAGTTCCTCGCGACGCTGGCCGCGCCAGATCCTTCCGCGGCGTACCACGAGTATCTCGATCGCCATCGTCCCGTGTTAAGCGCGTACTGGCGGAATTACGTCCTCGACCCCGAGTCGCCCCACGCCGAGCCGATCATCGCGACGGCGTTGCGCGCCGATCGCGCCGATCTCAAACGTCTGCTCGAAGACGTGGACGTGGTCGCCGTGGCCGAAGACGCGCTGCGCCGCGCGACCGAAATGCTCGAGGCTGATTGTCCAGTCGATCTCTACGTCATGGTCGGCGTCGGCGCGGCCAACGCCGGCGAGCTGGTGGTGGGTGGGCGCGGCATCGCGTTCGTCTGTCTCGAGCATTTCACCGGCCGGGCCAATGCGCAGACCTACGGCATGGGACTCGCCCCCGAGCTGTTGCCGCTGTGGATCGCACACGAGGTTGCCCACGTGCTGCGCTATACCGCGCCCTCGAGCCGCGCGGCGATGCGGCGCCTCGTGGGCGAGCTGGGTGGTTATTACGACGGATGGGAAATGGGCTCGCGCGCGACGTTGCGTGAGCTCGTCGTCAACGAGGGCGCGGCGATCGCGGCCTCACAGGCGGTCGCGCCCGGCTTCGATCCGTGGGAGTACTTCGGCTACAACCGGCGACAATATCGCCGGCTGCGTGAGCTCGACGCCTTCCTGCGCCGTGCCTCTGTCACGGACCTCGACTCGACAGGTCTGGGGCTGCGGCTGCGGTATCTGTCCGGCGGCATGAGCCCGGCCGCTCGGCTGCTCGCGGGCAAGGTGCTGCCCGAACGCTCCGGCTACTACCTCGGCCTCCGCCTGGTCGAGAATTATTTCACCGAGCATGGGGCCGCGTCGACTGTGCGGGCCGCCGTCGAAGAGCTGCGGCAGGCGGACGATCGCGCAGCGGGTATCCAAACGGCGTGAGCCCGCGCGGAAAAGGGCCGCCCCCGCCCCCGCCCCCCCCCCGGCCCCCACCCTCATCCTCCCCGTCCGCTTTCCCACCGGGGACGGAGCGCCGCCGCAATCGGCCGCTCCGGGAGGGGTTGGATGAGCTCCTCAGCCATACGCGGGACATTGCCCGCCGCGCCAAGACGATGACGCCGGCGGAGCTCGACTACGCCCAGCAGCGGCTGGAGTGGCTCGCGGATGAGGTGTGGCGCGTGGCGACAGGCGAGGCTCCCTCGCCCGAGTAGATTACCCGACTATGGGGACCAGCGGCGAATTCAAGGTAGCCATCACCAAGGAAGACCTCGTCTTCGCGGCCGCGCATTTCATTACGTTCGCCGGCCATCGCTGCGAGAAGCTGCACGGGCATAACTATCGAGCCAGCCTGGTCGTCGAAGGCGGTCTCGAGACCGACAGCTGGTTCGTCGTCGACTTCTCTGCGGTGAAAAAGTTGATGCGCAGCCTCACCGCCGAGCTCGACCACCGCGTCCTGCTGCCCCGAGACAATCCGAAGCTCACCATCGCCGAAGAGAACGGCAGCGTGCGCGTCGCTTTCGATGGGCAGCCACGCTATGTGTTCCCTGCCGGCGATTGCGTGATTCTCCCCATCCCGAATACGACCGTCGAGATGCTGTCGCAGTATCTCGCCGGCCGCGTGCGCGCCGAGCTCGGCCCGTTACACCTCAAGGCGATCGAAGTGGAAGTGGAGGAGAACTTCGGCCAATCCGCGAGGTACCGTGAAACCCTCGACTAAGCTTTCTCCCGCCGAAATCAGCGACCGCTTGAAGGGCCTCCCCGGCTGGCGCCTCGAGAACGGGGAGGGGGGGGGCGCGATCGTGCGCGACTACCAGACCGATGGCTGGCCCACCACGCTGATGCTCGTCAATGCGATCGGTTTTTTCGCGGAAGCCGCGGACCATCATCCCGATCTCGCCGTGAGCTGGGGGAATGTGCAGGTGAAGCTCTGGACGCACAGTGCCGGCGGCATCACGGCAAGCGACATGGAGCTCGCACAGTTGATCGAGCAGACTGCGCTGTGGCGGCCACCAACCGGCAGCGCGCTGCGCGGGACGACGAAGAAATTCGTGGGATCGTGACGCTCGTCCTACCTCTCGTTCCCGCTCCCGACCCCTTCGGCACCTGCGTTCGCTTCAGCGGACTCCCCTACCTCCTCTTTCTCGATAGCTCGGCGCAAGGCGCGCTGAGCCGATACTCCTTCCTCACCGCCGACCCGATCGCGGTCGCGCGCACCCCGGAAGCGGCGCGCGACATGCTGCGCGCCCATCAGCACCAGCCGCTCGCCGGTCTGCCGCCGTTCCAGGGCGGCATCGCGGGCTATCTGGGCTATGACTGGGGTGCCGAGCTGGAGCGCGTCGTCCGGCCCCCCGCGGACCGCTTGTCGCCCTCCCTGCCCGACGTCGCACTCGCCCTCTACGACTGGGTGATCGCGTGGGATCATCTGGAAGAGCAGGCCTGGCTTATCGCGATTGGGAACAACGAACGTGCGACGGCACGCACCGCCTGGGTCCGCGACCGGCTTCTGGCGCCCCCGCCGCCCCCGCCAGCCATTCGTGATCACCCCGCGGCGACACCCGAGCCACCTCGATCCAACCTGCCGCGAGCCGAGTTCGAAGCCGGCGTGTCGCGCATTCGCGAGTACATCGCCGCGGGCGACGTCTATCAGGTGAACCTGTCGCAGCGCTTTCACGCGCCGTCCGTTCGCGGGCTCGGCGCTGGCGTTGTATCGGCGTCTGCGCGCCCGCAATCCCGCGCCGTTTGGAGCCTATCTGGAGTTCGCCGGAGCTCAGGTCGCGAGCATCTCGCCGGAGCGGTTTCTGCGACTCGACGCCACGACGCGCGCTGCGGAAGCGCGGCCGATCAAGGGGACCCGTCCACGCGGATCGACGGCGGCCAAGGACGCCGTGTTGGCGCGCGAGCTGTTGGAGAGCGAGAAGGACCGCGCCGAGAACGTCATGATTGTGGATTTGCTCCGCAACGACCTGGGCAAAGTCTGCCGGCCGGGGTCGGTGCGGGTCCCGAAACTCTTCGCGCTCGAGTCGCATCCGGCGGTGCACCATCTCGTCTCGACGGTGACGGGTGAGCTCGTGGACGGCGCCGACGCGTTCGACTTGTTGCGGGCGGCGTTTCCCGGCGGCTCGGTGACGGGCGCGCCGAAGATTCGCGCGATGGAGATCATCGCGGAATTGGAGCGGGCTCCGCGCGGCCTGTACTGCGGCGCGATCGGCTACGTCTCGGCGACCGGCGCGATGGACTTCAACATTCCGATCCGGACCATCGTGCTGCAGGGCGGGCGCGCGACCTTCCATGCGGGCGCAGGCATCGTGTGGGATTCAGAGCCCGCGGCCGAGTACCAGGAAACGCTCGCCAAGGCGCGCACGATGATCGAGGCGCTCACTTCCCCA
>WNGG01006924.1_pt1 | contig 22648 bp, 19 predicted proteins | sample 5400661 | NCBI WGS metagenome assembly WNGG01 (sample SAMN13153372, study PRJNA577476) | soil metagenome | isolation source: 100 cm soil or saprolite under Garry oak tree replicate 1 | place: USA:California | collected 2016-06-15
TGGGGCAAGACGGGGCACTTGTCAGTTGCCCCTGATGCGTCGGACAAAGAAGCCAAAGCAGTGCGTCTCACCAGATACGCTGAATTGCGGTGGAGTCCAGATGCAAGCTCATCCCCTTCTAGGGGATTGAGTCACTGACACTCAATCACTGAGCACAACCTTCAAGGTTAGAGGAAAACCAATGATCGCCACATCCATCTACAACGAATTACAGACATCCTTAAAGAAAGGCGAACGCGTCGCTGTCGTCACCGTCGTCAAAACTGTCGGGGCCGCGCCCTGTGGAGTCGGCACAAAAATGTTAGTGCGCGCCGATGGCACAACCTACGGCACCTTCTCGGGACCCAATATCGACGGGCGGGTAGCCCATGAAGCGGCACAGGCACTCCATGAGGGCCGCACCTATGTCACCCACTTCCACCTGGACGCCGACCAGGGCGAAGCCGTAGGCAGCTGCGGTGCGACACTGGAGGTGTTCATTGAAGTACTGCGCCCAGAACCGCGCCTCATCCTTGCCGGAGCAGGCTACGTCTCCCAGGCACTCTCCCGTATGGCAACACCACTCGATTTCCGTATCGTCGTCGTAGACGATCGCCGCGACCTTGCCGATCCCCTCGTCTTTGGCGACAAAGTGCAGCTGGAGTTTGGTGACATCCCCCAGACCATTCGCGATATGGAACCCGACGAAGCAACCTGGATCGTTATCGTCACCCGTGGCCACCACCTGGACAAAGACGCCCTCCGCGCCGCCCTTGAAACCAACGCCAGATACATCGGCATGATCGGCAGTCCCAACAAAGTCAAACACATCTTCAAAGACCTGCTCAAAGAAGGCTTCACTCGTGCCCAGCTCGCCCAGGTTCACGCCCCCATCGGCTTAGACCTTGGCGCCGAAACACCCGACGAAATCGCCCTCAGCATCGCCGCCGAAATGGTCATGCTCCGCAAAAAAGCCACCGGCGCCCCCCTCAACACTTTGCATCACCTCATCCCTGAAGAAGATGAAGAGGAAGTGCCCGCCGAAAGCAGGTAGCACTCATATCAAGTGATATACTATAATTGTCCGTCTTGTCGTGCACGTGAACCCTGGGAAGGACGCTTGAAAAGCTACGATTACGCACACCGGCATGGTGGAAGGCCCATTTCGTGGGACGAATTTGCGACCCTATCCGCGAACTCGTCATCTTCCCATGAGATCAACAGGTGCTCATAGTTGGTACATGGCAACCACACCCGGAAATTGTGGCGGCCATCGAAGCCCAGTCGGCACCCAAATAATTACGTACAATCACAACCGGCTAGCATCTATTTACAAGGAGAATTATGTCAAACTACCAAAACATTCTCGTAGAGCGCGACGAGCGTGTCGGTATTGTCACGCTCAATCGCCCCAAAGAACTCAATGCCCTCAACCTCCAACTGGTGAGCGAACTCGCCGACGCCCTGGAGGCCTTCGATAAGGATGAGGAGATCGGCTGCATAGTCATCACGGGCGCAGGTGACAGAGCCTTCGCCGCCGGTGCCGACATCAAAGAAATGTCGGACAAGTCGCCCATTCACATGATGCTCGGCGGCTTCGAGGCCTGGGAGCCCATTCGCCGCATAAAAACCCCCATGATCGCTGCCGTTGGCGGCTACGCCCTCGGCGGTGGCTGCGAACTCGCCATGCACTGTGACATGATCATCGCCTCCGAAAATGCCCGTTTTGGTCAACCAGAAATCAAGCTGGGGGTCATTCCTGGCGCAGGTGGCACGCAACGCCTCGCCCGCACCTTTGGCAAATACCGCACTATGGAGATGGTGCTGACCGGCGCGAATTTTACGGCACAGGAAATGGCCGATCACGGGCTGGTCAACCACGTTGTGCCAAAGGGTGAGCATCTCACCGAAGCCATCAAACTGGCCAAAGTAGTCGCCGCCCAGCCTCCCATTGCTGCACGCCTTGCCAAAGACGCCGTCCTCTCAGCCTTTGAGATGTCACTGGAGCAGGGACTTGCCAACGAACGCAAGAATTTCTTCCTCCTTTTCGCCACCGAAGACCAGAGCGAAGGCATGAAGGCTTTTATGGAGAAACGGGACGCAGAATTTAAGGGCAGGTAATCAAGAAACCACGGCAGAAATGCAGGCTAAGCGTTTCTTCCACGCTTAGCCTCCTGTCTCGATTGACAATATGATGACATTCTTGCAAAAATAAACACCAAAAAACATGCTTGAACGAGCATTGTTGTAGACCTGAAAACAATCAGAAAGGTGCCAAATGGCCATGGAAGATGCGGTTATCATCTCCGCCGTACGCACTCCCATCGGACGCTACGCGGGAAGCCTCAAAGATGTCCGACCCGATGACCTGGCCGCCCTCGTCATCACGGAAGCGGTACGGCGTGCCAATATCGACGCGGACAGCATAGAAGACGTCATTTTGGGCTGTGCCAACCAGGCCGGTGAGGATAACCGGAACGTCGCGCGTATGGCCCTACTCTTAGCAGGTCTCCCTCTTCATGTTGCCGGGCAGACCGTCAACCGGCTCTGCGGCTCAGGCCTGCAAGCCGTCAATAGCGCGGCCCAGGCCATCCAAACGGGCATGGGTGATACCTTTGTCGCGGGCGGCGTCGAGAGCATGACCCGCGCCCCCTTCGTACTGGGCAAGGCCGATTCCGCCTTTAGCCGCAATATAAACATGCATGACACCACCATCGGCTGGCGTTTCATCAACCCCAAATTATCTGCCATGCATCATCCATATAGCATGGGGGAAACGGCTGAGAACGTCGCCGGGAAGTATGGCATCAGCCGCGCCGACCAGGACGCCTTCGCGCTGCGCAGCCAGCAGCGAGCCGTCGCCGCCCAGCAATCCGGGCGTTTCGCCGCCGAGATCATCCCCGTGACCATCCCGCAGAAGAAGGGTGAGCCTACCGTCGTTGCCATCGACGAGCATCCACGCGCCGATACCACGCTCGAAAAATTGGCTGCCCTGAAACCGGCCTTCCACAAAGATGGCAGTGTCACGGCCGGCAACTCTGCCGGCATCAACGATGGCGCCGCCGCCCTTGTCATGATGTCGCAGAGCCGTGCCCAGGAACTGGGCCTCCGTCCCCGTGCGCGCATCGTCGCCTCAGCCGTCGCGGGCGTCGATCCCGCCTACATGGGCCTCGGCCCTATTCCCGCCACGCGCAAAGTCCTGCAACGTGCAGGCCTGAACATCTCTGATATGGATCTCATCGAACTCAACGAAGCATTCGCTGCCCAGGCACTCCAATGCGTGCGCGAGTTAGAAATAGACCAGGAGAAACTTAACGTCAACGGCGGCGCCATCGCCCTTGGTCATCCTCTTGGTTGCAGCGGCGCGCGCATCGTCGTCACCTTGCTGCACGAGTTAGAGCGGCGCAACGGCAAATACGGCCTTGCCACCATGTGTATCGGCGTCGGCCAGGGTATCGCCGCCATCATCGAACGACTCTAACAAAAAACGCATATAATCTTTGAAAAATACAGTCAGGAACAACCACATGCCAAACAAACCACTCTTCGGTCTGAACATCGACCCATCGGCCAACAAACTGCAGCTCGCCTACAAACTGGCAGAAATCGCCGATAGCACAAACCTGGATTTTATCGGCATCCAGGATCACCCCTACATCACCCGCTTCCTCGACACCTGGACACTGCTCACTTTCCTCGGCGCCCGCACACAGCATGTACGGCTCATGCCCAACGTCCTCAACCTGCCGCTCCGGCCTCCCGCTCCACTGGCCAAAGCCGCGGCCTCACTCGACATCCTCACCAATGGCCGTGTAGAAATTGGGCTTGGCGCCGGAGGCTTCTGGGAAGGCATCGTCTCCTACGGCGGCATACAGCGTACACCGGCAGAAGCCGTCAGCGCTCTCGAAGAAGCCATCGCCATCATGCGCGCACTCTGGCAACCAACCCCGTCCGATCAAAAAGTGAGCTTTTCCGGAGAGCACTACCAACTGGTCAATACACTCCCCGGTCCCACACCAGCGCACCCCATCGGCATCTGGCTCGGCGCGCTGCGTCCCAAAATGCTCCGCCTCACCGGCCAAAAAGCCGACGGCCTCATCATCTCCAGCAGCTACATCCCACCTGAAGAAGTACCTCCCATTCAACAAACCATCAACGAAGCCGCCCAGCAAGCCGGGCGCGACCCATCAGCAATCCGCCGGGCATACAACCTCATGGGCACCATCGTCCAGCCAGGAGGCAGGCCAATGGTAGCCCGCCGAAAAGGCGTCATCATCGGCGCCGCCCAGCACTGGATTGACGAACTTCTGCGCTACTACCACGAACTACAAATGGACACCTTCTTTTACTGGCCTGTCATGGGCGAAGAAGAAAACCAATCCCACCTCTTCGCCGAAGAAGTAATGCCCGGAGTACTGGAACAACTATAATTAACACTACTCTACTGCTTTTTGAACAGTCACCCAGAATTCGTGCTCTTGACAAATAATAGTTGGTTGAGAGGACTAGAGAAAGGGAAGGAATATGCCACAAATAGTCGTCACTACCCAGCATAATGACAATTCCCGCACGGGGGCCAACCTGCAAGAAGAAGTGCTCAACGTGCAAAACGTGAACTCACAGCAGTTCGGCATGATATTTAAGCGTCCGGTGGATGGTCAGATTTTTGCACAGCCGCTCTACGTGCCAAACCTGAACATTCCAGGCAAGGGCGTCCACAACGTGGTGTACGTCGCAACAATGCACAACAGTGTCTATGCCTTCGATGCCGATGACCCGGCTGCCTCCACACCACTGTGGCATATGCCACTGGGACCATCGGCGCCTCTCCCCGATAGCAACATTGGGCCTCCTACCTATAAAGACATCTCAACAGAAGTAGGCATCCTGAGCACGCCCGTCATTTCGCTCGAACAGAACGCTATCTACGTTGTAGCCTTCACCAAGACCTCCACGAGCACCGGACCTCAGTATTTCTACAAGCTACACGCTCTCGACCTGACAAATGGAGCAGAAAAATTTAACGGACCAGTACAGATACAAGCAAGCGTAAAGGGAAGCGGCGCTGGCAGCGTGAATGGGATGGTTACCTTCACTGCTAACCGGCAGATCCAACGAGCCGCCTTACTACTGACGAATAACATCGTATATATTGCCTTTGCAGCTTTTGGTGATAAAGATCCCTACCACGGCTGGGTATTTGGCTACGACGCAGTGACACTGCAGCCAGTTCACGACCCTTACAATACCACGACTAACGGTGGGCGTGGAGGAATCTGGCAAGCCGGTCAAGGGCCAGCCGCTGATGATGGCAACAACCTGTATTTCTTCACAGGCAACGGCGACTTTAATGGTGATCAACAGAATCCACCAACAACTCTGGGCGATAGTAGTATTAAGCTCAGGCCCGATCTCACGCTTGCAGATTGGTTCACGCCTAAAAACAATGCGGCTCTAAATAAAGCAGATTATGATTTGGGTTCCTCGGGGCCACTGCTGCTTCCCGGCACCAATCTGCTCGTTGGGGGAGGGAAAGAAGGCAAATTTTACCTGTTAGATAGAAATCAACTGGGCCACATTGGTCGGAGTGTCCAAGACTTCTACGTCTCTCCCCCCGATGATCCCAACAATCCGTACCCCGGGGATCCCACGAAGTCTCATCATATCCACGGGGGGCCAGTCTACTGGAACGGTCCCAACGGAGCATGGGCCTACGTCTGGCCAGAAAATGAGTTTCTGAAGGCGTTCAAGTTGGCCAATGGGGACTTTCTAACGAACCCGGTTTCACAGAGTAGTACCATTGACCCAACAGGGGCACCTGGAGGATCCCATGGCATGCCAGGCGGCATGCTGTCCATTTCTGCCAACGAGAATACACCCGGTAGTGGAATCCTGTGGGCTTCGCACCCTTTCAATGAAGGCGCGAACCACGCGGTTGTGGAGGGGATAGTACGCGCCTATGATGCTTCCGATCTGTCAAGAGAGTTGTGGAACAGTAAACAGAAACCTGCCCGCGATGATATAGGCAACTTCGCGAAGTTCTGCCCGCCCACAGTTGCGAATGGGAAGGTGTACATGGCCAGCTTCTCAGATTATCTGGCAGTGTACGGCCTGTTACCATATCAAAAGGAAGTGCTACAGGAGACAGCAATAGGTGGCCCAGCCCTGATGAATATGAATGACACGAACCTGTCTTTAGCGTGGACAGGAACTGACCCCCAGCACCATCTGAATGTAGCGCTCTCCAACGACGGGCTAACCTTTGACAGGCAGGCTACACTCAGCGCGACCAGTATCGACGGCCCCGGTTTTGCCTTTGGCAGCGGTCTTAGCTTTCTGGCGTGGACAGGAACTAACCCCCAGCACCACCTGAATGTAGCGCGCTCCAACGACGGGCTAACCTTTGACAGGCAGATTACGCTCGGCGAGTCCAGCCCATTTGGACCCGCCCTGGCATTCGGAAACGGAAGGCTGTACCTTGCCTGGGCTAGCACCGATACCAACCATTCGCTTAATGTGCTGTCCTCGATTGATGGTGTCAACTTTACGAATAAAGTAACCCTTGGCGACACCAGCGTATCCGCACCGGCGCTCAGCTTCATTAATGGAACACTATACTTGCTGTGGTGTGGCAGGGATAACAACCACAGTCTGAACATAATGGAATCAAAAGATGGGATGACCTTCACGAACAAGGTAACCCTTAATGACAGTAGCGACGTACATCCGGCCATGGTGGCGATGATAAAGCAAAGTGGCCTCCTTTTAGCTTGGACTGGACGTGATTCCAAGCATCACCTTAACCTCCGATTCGGTGGTGATATTCACAGTCTTAGCAACAAACTGACCTATATGTATGGGGAAGAGAGTACGGCCGGACCAGCGCTCGCTACCTTCAATGAGAAGATCTACGTTGGGTGGACGGCTACGGACAGTGCACATCACATCAACATTGCGGTTCTGTCCTGATGGAATGGTTGGTAATGTCAACCAGGGTTTGGCAGACAAAGTCTGCCAAACCCGCAACATCACAATTAAAAATTTGCGAAGAGCGCAGCGATGAGGCCGCTTCCTGCCTAATCCTGAGGATGCAGAATCACCAACGGAATTTCCCGCGTCGTCTTCTTCTGATACTCCGCGTACTCACCATACATCGCCACCACCAGCGGCCACAGGCGTTCCCTCTCCGCAGCATCCGCCTGCCTCGCAATCACTCGCAGCTTCTTCCGCCCAATTTCCACCTCAGCTTCCGGCTTCGCCTGTAAATTCAACCACCACACAGGATGTTTAGGAGCGCCCCCATAAGAAGCAATAAGGATCAAATTGTCCCCATCTTGCAGATACAGCAGCGGCGTCGTGCGCTGCCGACCCGTCTTGCGCCCCGTCATATTCAGCAGCAAAACAGGACTCTTGCCAAATCTCCCACCAAGCTTCCCACCCGAGAGGCGATAAAAGAACACATGCACTCCCGTAATGAACCGCACTGCCCAATTTTTTGGGTTTCTTACATGACCGTTAGTATCAACCGTTTGTTGTTCAACTGACATTTTGAAATTCCCTGAGTTTCTAAGTGCTCTGCGTTTTCAAGCTTGTTTTCCATTGTTGAAGCAACTGAATGACCTCATGCGTCGGGCTAGAGCCAAGCCCGATCACCAGGCCTGTGAAGACAACCCCATAGTGAAAAGCTATTGTAGGGATTTGGAAGATTGCTCTCAAAAGGTCGAGTCCGAATACCCCTGCAATCACTACTCCTATGATCATGCCCAGATAGAGACTGATGAGGCGACGTCCAAGAGTGTCGGAGGGTGTAACGATAAAATAAGCAAAACCGCTAATAGCCTGGTCCGCAAATGTTGCAACAGTATCTAACGTAGTATATTTCTTTTTAAACTCACTGACCAGTTGAGAAGCCGTGCTTGCTATTGACAGCGCCAACTGATTACCAGGTGCTAGCTTTGTGAGCTGATCGATGGATGCCTGGAAATCTGTAATCTCTTTCTTCGCCGCGGTGTATTGCTCGTCTGTCCATTTCTCTGCACTTTTTGCATCTTCCACCGCCTGTGTCAACTGTTGATAAAATGGTGTAAGTACCTTGTCAAGATCAGAAACCATGTTGCTGATATTCTGACTGATCGTATTGAAGGGCCACCATGAATTTTTGGTAAGGCCAATATAGGTCCAGAAGCCTTCGATGACACGTTCAATGCCAACAGAAGTAAGAGTGACGATAGTTATTACTGCTGTTGCATCTTTAAATCCTCCAATAAGTGCAATTGGGAGAAAAGCCGTCAAGACCACCGCCACAACAAGAACAATTGTTGCCCAAATCAGAAAACTTCGAGCTTGCTCTGGTTGAGTTTTCTGTGCCCAACTCTGTGCCCAACGCTGAAAAATTCCAGCTTGCTGGGGTGGAGTTTGCTGTGATGCCATAAATCCTCCTTCATAAACAATGCTAAAATAAATGCCGGAAAAGAGTCACAAACTTCTAGAGGTGTTCTACCTCTATTGTAGAGTTCCGTATGAAATATATCATATAGCAGCTGTCAAATAGTAAGGCGTTCCCCATCTTGACAATGAGGTCTCTTGTCGTGTATAAAGAAGTCATACGTATGACTTTAAAAGCTGATTGCCTGATGAGGGAGGAAGATGCCTGTGACAGAGAAAGAAGCCCTTTTCCCCCCAACGAGCGTTGATGTGGCTCGTCGAGCAGGGGTTTCACAATCTGCGGTTTCTCTTGTTTTCGGGGGAAAAGCTGCTGGGAGAGTAGGGAAGCGGACTCAGGAAGTGATCCTGCGCGCGGCACGCGAGTTAGGCTATCGTCCTAATCGTGCTGCGCGGACGCTGCGCTCCGGTCGATCCCACCTGGTGGCTCTGGCTGTTCCCGATGTGAGCAATCCTTTCTTTGCAACCGTGCTTCAAGGGGCAGAGCAGACAGCGCGCAGGTATGGCTATTCCGTGATGTTGGCTCACGTCCGAGACGAGCAGGACTGGCAGCAAGTAATCCTCGATGCGCTCACCTCCCAGGTGGTGGACGGGTTTCTGCTCTGTACCGTGCAACCCCCGGCGACAAGCGAATATCAGGCTTTGCGGGGAAGGGCAGTGCTGGTCGATGCCGCAAGCCAGGAATTGCCCTCTCTCACCCTTGATATGGAGGCTGGAATGCATGCTGCCATGACGCATCTGCTGCGCCTGGGACATACGAAGATTGCTCACCTGGCGGCTGCTGTTGATGCCGATACGTTTCACCGGCGCCACCAGGCTTACCTGGACGCTATGCAGCGTGCAGGGTGCCCGATCACGGCAGCCTACCAGGTGCGCGCGCCTTTTCTCATCGCTTCGGCGTCTCAAGCCGCGCGACGCCTGCTCGCCTGTACTGATCGGCCTTCTGCCATTGTCTGTGACAGCGATGTGCTAGCAGCCGGCGTCTACAAGGCGGCAAAAGACCTGCACTGCGCGATTCCACAGGACGTGTCTGTGGTCAGCTTCGATGACAGCGTCATCGCGCGCTTGCTTGATCCAGAATTGACCACGGTTGCCATTCCCGCCAGCGTCGTTGGTGAGCAAGCCTTTCTACTGCTGCTGGGGGTGTTGGAAGAGGGTCACGTTCCCACGCAGGTCACAGTTCCGCTCGAACTGGTGATCCGGGCATCCACGACTGCGGTTAGCCGGGGGCAACGAGTAGAGATAGTGTCTGAGACAAGACAAGAATAAAGGACTGAACGGATGATGCGATACCATTTGTTGATCGATGCAGACGATACCCTTTGGGAGAACAATATCTACTTTGAGCAAGCCATTCATGGCTTTATTACCTTCCTTGACCACTCCCGCCTGACGCGCGAGGAGGTACGAACGGTGCTTGATGAGGTCGAACGTCTCATGGGCTACGGAACGACCAATTTTACCAGGAGCCTGGTCGAAACCTATCGTCGTCTTGCGGAAAAAGATCTGCGGGATGAGGATGTCCAGCAGGTTCGCCGGTTCGGAGAATCCATTCGCACGCATCCCTTGCAGTTCCTGGATGGAGTCAAGGAAACGCTTGACTATTTATCTCCCCGGCACGACCTGGTCCTGCTGACGAAGGGAGATCTCGAAGAACAGAAGCTCAAGGTCGAACGGTCGGGGATCGAGCAATGCTTCCGGCAGGTGGTCATTGTTCAAGAAAAAAATGTTGCGACCTATCATCAGGTCACAAGCGAGTTACAGGTTGACCCGCAACACACCTGGATGGTGGGCAATTCTCCCCGCTCCGATATCAATCCTGCTCTGGCCGCTGGACTCAAAGCAGTCTATATTCCTCACCCTCATACCTGGCACTTCGAACACGAGGAGGTCCAGGATGCTGGAGAGGGGCGCGTGCTGACGCTGTCAACCTTTGCAGAGCTGCGCAGCCATTTCTAAAGGCACATGACACACTCTTGCTAAAGGAGGCAAAAGGATGGCATACCTGAAAGATCACCCCACCCTGAAAGAGCTTCAACACTACCTCGCCGAGGTTTGTCAGGAACGCGGCTGGACCAAAGACAGCCCCTCCGAGAAGTTTCTGCTCTTTATCGAAGAGATCGGCGAACTCGCCAAAGCCATGCGCAAGACAGTCGGGCTCTATGAAGAGCAAGCGAAACAACGCGATATGTCCCTGGAAGAAGAATTCGCCGACGTGCTCAGCTATCTGTTGGACCTGGCAAACTGTTTCCAGGTTGATCTAGAAAAGGCCTTCCGCGCCAAAGAAGAGACCAACCAGTCCAGAACATGGGAATGACCTGACTCGTCTCGTAGGGGCGGGGGCGGCAGGGATGATGGGTGGGGACCCTTGGGTCGCCCTACGTCCTGTGCCCCTATAGGCAACACTGCCACCATGCGCGCCCCGGCTTGCGAAGCCGTAGCATAGTAGGGGCGATGCCTTGTGCTCGCCCTGTCTGGGGGCATGTGCTCGCCCTGTCTGGGGGCATGTGCTCGCCCTGTGACTAGCTACGCGAGGTGAGCCGCGTGCAGCATGCCGTGCCAGCCACCCGGGATCACGCGGAGGGCCAGGACTACCATGACCAAACCAACCAGGAAGTACAAGCCCTGCTGCCAGTTGGTCGCCAGGTTCGCGAAGAAGCGGATCTCCGGGATCAGCAGGTACTCCCCGACGATCCACCCCATCATGATCACGCCCGCGATCATGGACGCGATCGCGCCAACGCTAACGCTCTTGATCGTTGCAACCATCGCAACAAGCGCGCTGCCTCCGACGACGAGGCCCAGGATCAGGCCCGGAACGGTGTAATCAGCGAACGGCGTGCCTTGCAGCCAGCTCATGGGGAACCGATAACCCCAGCCGAAGACTACTATGCACATGCCGATCAGCGTCGCCACCACCGCAAAGCCGTCGAGGATGATCAGGGCTCGCCGAGAACCCTTGTGTTCCATATCCATCACCTCCTTCGATGGGAACTTCAGCAGACTATCTCCTATGAGAGAGGATAGAGCATCTATCTCACGCAGTCATCACAAAATGTCGCCTCACCGACACAAACCTCTTACAAATTGCCGACTCTCAGATCGGTTTGGTGAGAAGCAAGAGAACCGGATCAGCCTGGAAAAGAAAATAGCCGATCTGAGTCATTTATTTCATATAGCCATATCGCTATACACAACCCACCATTTCAACCCACAAATGTTACAGAGCAATTTTCGCCAGAACACCCCGAAAACAGAGAGCACTGCAACCTTCCGAGGACATCTCTATCTTGGAGAGGTAGTCATCAAGCAACCCGGCAGGGAATACAGTTTTCTTCCAGATTCCGCCTATAAAGGGGCTTGACAGAACCTCAATATCCTACTACTCTTATGCTTATTCCTGAGAAGGTTACTAACCTTATTGATACCGTTCAAAACACCACCCAGTGACCAGGATGTATCAACATCTATTTTAGGAATGAGGAAGGTGGCACCACCATGAAACCACCACGATTTCGCTATTGTGCTCCCGACATGCTAGACGAAGCGCTTGCTCTTCTCGACCAATATGGGGAAGATGCCAAGGTACTGGCAGGGGGACAGAGCCTGGTCCCGTTGCTCAACATGCGACTCGCAGGGCCAGCATACGTTATTGACATCAACCACATTTCCGAGCTCAGCTACATCGAACCAGAAGACGCTTACCTGGCGATCGGTGCGACAGTGCGCCAGAGGCAGGTAGAGCGATCCTCCCTGGTAAAAGAACGACACCCATTGCTCATTGAGGTGATCAGACACATCGGCCATATGCAGATACGCAATCGCGGTACTGTTGTTGGAAGCATTGCCCACGCTGACCCCGCTGCCGAATTACCAGCCCTCCTCACATGCCTCAATGGCGAAGTAGTGGCACAAAGTGTCCACGGCGAGCGCGTCATGAAAGCAGAAGAGTTCTTTACCGGCTATCTCTCAACAGCCTTGAATCCAGGAGAAATGCTGACAGAGGTGCGTTTCCCATGGATCATCCCACAATCAGGCTGGGCCTTCATAGAATTCGCCCGTCGTTTGGGTGATTACGCCCTGGTTGGCGCTGCTGCAGTTGTCACTCCCGGCCTGGACGACCATTGTATGTTCGCCCACATCTCTTATCTCGGCATATCCGGTTCTCCCATTCGCGCGATCTGCCGTCAGCGATGATATGGAAGACGTCCACGCCACCGTCAACTATCGTCGTACACTCACTGCCGAGATCACCAAACGAGTATTACGAGCCGCCTGGGCGCGGCGCAAAATGACGTAGGGGCGATCCCTTGTGGTCGCCTGGGAGGCTATTATGCAAGAGACTTCCACCTTCAGTGAGGAACAGCTCATTTCTGTGACTGTCAACGGTCATATTTACGAACAGCACGTGTTCGCGCGCATGCTGCTTTCAGACTTTCTCCGCAACGTACTCCACTTGACAGGGACGCATGTTGGCTGTGAACATGGCGTCTGCGGCTGCTGTACTGTGTTGCTCAACGGGGAAGCGGTGCGTTCCTGTCTCATGTTTGCAGTTCAAGCCAACGGCATGGCACTGACGACCATTGAAGGAATGGCTGGTACCAACAGCGAATTACATCCTATCCAACAGGCTTTTCAAGAGAAACATGGCCTGCAATGTGGCTTCTGTACTCCCGGTATCATTATGTCTGTTCACGCTATGCTTCATGAGAATCCCAACCCCACTGAGCAAGAGATTCGTCATGAACTCTCAGGAAATCTTTGCCGCTGCACAGGCTATCAGCATATCGTAGAAGCAGTCCAACTCGCAGCAGAACGTCTACGAGAGAGCCATAACAAGGAGGTCGACTAATGGCAACACGTTGGTTTGGTGCCCCTGTCCAGCGTTCAGAAGATCCACGCTTACTCCGCGGCAAGGGCAACTACGTTGACGACATCGACCTACCCGGCACACTACACGCTGCAGTACTACGCAGTCTACATGCCCGGGCACGCATCGTCAGTATTGACGCGGGCGCAGCCCGCGAACTACCAGGCGTCCATCTCGTGCTTACCGCTGCAGACCTGGGCGAAGTGCTTGAGCCATCCCCGCTCCTTATCCCACACAACGCCCTGACACATCCCCATACACAATTACCTCTTGCGCTTGACGAGGTACGTTATGTAGGCGAAGCTGTAGCGTTTGTCGTTGCGGACGACCGCTACATTGCAGAAGATGCCCTTGAGCTTATAGATATCGAGTACGAGCCCCTCCCCGTAGTACACAACCTCGACGTCGCCTCCTCATCTATGGTAGGGGTGGCTGCGCGGATCCCTGGCGGTCATCCGGGTACCACGACCACGGCAGAAAATGCACCCCTTGTCCATGCAGATGCCCCTGGCAACGTTGCAGCCCATTTCATACAAAGCGTTGGCGATCCAGATGGCATATTCGCCACCGCCCCTCATACCATTCGCGAAACGATGAATATAGAACGTGGAGCTGCTATGCCAATGGAGGGCCGAGGCGTACTTGCACGCTGGGAAGCCCATGAGGGTACGCTTACCTGCTGGATATCCACGCAAGGACCAATTCCCTTACGCAATGGCCTGGCTGCAATATTCCAACTTCCCGAACACAAAGTACGAGTCGTTGCGCCTGATGTAGGTGGCGGCTTCGGGACGAAAATTATGTTGTTCTACCCAGAAGAGATTCTCACGCCGTTTGCAGCAATCCACCTGGGCAAACCTGTAAAGTGGATTGAGGATCGGCGCGAAAACTTCATCTCGTCCAACCAGGAACGCGGCCAGCTCCACGAAGTCGAGTACGCCTTCGACGACCAGGGTGTGCTCCTCGCCGTCCGTGACATATTTCTCCACGATACGGGGGCTTACACACCCTACGGCATCATCGTTCCAATCATCACTGCCTGCACCCTGCCCGGGCCTTACCGTCTGAAACATTACTACAGTGAATTTACTGTCCTCTACACGAACAAAGTCCCGGTAAGCCCCTACCGTGGCGCAGGTCGCCCTCAAGCCGTCTTTGTCATGGAACGTATCATGGATCGCATCGCCCACGAACTCCATTTGGATCGCAGTGAAGTTCGTTCACGTAATTTTATCCAGCCAGACGAGTTTCCCTGGGATGTCGGGTTCGTTTACCAGGACGGCGGCCCCACCAGATACGACAGCGGAAGCTATCAAGCCGGCCTCGATAAACTGAAAGCGATGCTGGACTATGATAACTTTCCGAAGTTACAGACCGAAGCGCGCCAGCAGGGACGCTACCTGGGTATTGGCATTGGCTATTACGTTGAGGGCACATCGATTGGCCCATATGAGGGAGCCAATATACGGGTGGAATCGGATGGCCGAGTCTTTGCTTCAACAGGCACTTGCTCGCAAGGACAGGCACATGCCACCACGTTTGCACAAATTGTAGCGGACCAGCTAGGTATTCATCCTCGCGATGTTCTCCTTAGCGAAGGGGATTCCCAGGCATTTTACTGGGGAGTGGGGACCTACGCTAGCCGCTCTGCCACAGTTGCTGGCTCCGCTCTCCACCTGGCCGCCGTGAAAGTACGAGAAAAGGCTATCAAAGTCGCAGCAGACCTTTTTGAAGCTGCGCCAGAAGACATCGAAATTGCCGACGGCAAAATATTCGTCAAAGATGCTCCACATCGTTCCCTTACCCTCGGACAGCTAGCTATTTCCGCGAACCCGCTGCGCTACTCTTACGGTGAGAATGCGCGCAAGCTGATGTCAATGAAACTTGCGGGTCCCCGTCCAGGACCAGCCTTACCGCCCGAACGGGGTGCACCAGGTCTCGAGGCAACAGAGTTTTACAGCCCTCTACATGCCAGCTTTGCCAGCGGAGTACATGGCGCAATTATCGAAGTCGATCCAAAAACAGGCATGGTTTCATTTGTGAAATATGCAGCAGTCCACGATTGTGGGCGTGTGATCAATCCCATGGTTGTTGAAGGACAGGTACATGGCGGCGTCGCACAAGGAATAGGAGGGTCATTTTATGAGCGACTCGTCTTCAACGAGGATGGACAACTTATCAATGCCAGCTTCATGGATTATCTTATACCGACCTCGGCGGAGGTACCCCCTATCGCCGTTGACCATATCGAGACACCATCTCCGCTCAGCCCTCTTGGTATGAAGGGAGCAGGTGAGGCTGGAGTCATTCCAGTGCCTGCCCTTTTCGCCTCAGCTGTTGATGACGCGCTCTCGCCATTTGGCATACGCGTTCTCGAGATGCCTTTACACCCATGTAGAGTATATGAGTTACTTACAGAATCACGGAATGTGTAGCTTTTGCGGGTGCCCCTATATTTCGTCAGGCACCCTCATTGACGTTTTCTGAGAAGAGCTGGAAATAAGGAAGTACCTACGGTCAGCGGGGATGCAAGGAAGCACGAGACTTAACCAAAAATACTATGTCAGTAGACGTTCAAATAGTAATATGAGATACTTCCTCGAATCGTTGCTGACTGTTGAGTAGAAGCACTACAAGAGAGCGGAGTTGCAGCGATGGATTTCAAACACTCACCAGGACGTATCGCCTAGTACTGTTGGAGGATTTTCACTATGTCCTCGATCTATCCATCCTATGGCAGCGCTCCTACGCAGCTCTGTCAGCATTGTGGTAGACCGCTACCCCCGAATGAAGTATATTGTAGCAACTGTGGTCTGGTCAATACTCCGTCTCAGCCAAATAATGCTCCAACGCAGTCGCCTTCTGGTATATCTTGGGGTAGCACTCCACCTGGCACAGATCAGCCTGGAGGACAACCATGGAGACAATCTCCAGCCCAGCCTTCTCCAAATAATGCATTGAACGGTTTTTCCGTTCCACAACAGGCATTTGGGCCACCAAATCCCTATCCAGCGGGCAACGATACTGTTTTTGGCTCACCAGGTCAACAATCCAATCCTAACAATTTCTACGGAAACAGAGCCCCGGCACCCCAGCAACCTTTTTACCCTCAGCCTTCTCCGCCACTTTCGGCAAGTGGGTTTCAGACTAGCGGCTATGCCCAACCACCAGCTATGAACGACTATCAGCAACCTGGATTCGCAAATACACCAGCGATGAAGGGGTATCAATCCGGTGGATTTGTACCGCAGGCAGAAGAACGCAGCCGCCGTCCAAAAATTGGTATGATCCTCACCATTGTGGTCATTCTGCTTGTCGTTGTCGGGGGAAGTATTGGTGGATTTACCTATCTGAAGAGGCATTCGGCTAGCACGACCACCCAGGTATCTCCTACTGGTGCCTCCACACCTATTCCTCAAGGGAAACCTTTGTTTAGCGACCCCTTCCAAAATAACAATGCCGGCTGGGATCTGACGAGTAAGCCTGGGGAATTTTCAATCAAGATTAGCAATGGCTCTATGGTTTTGGAGGACGACAATAACAAGTTGTTCTCCGAGTTGATCCCGGGTGGGAGGAACTTTAACGATTTCTTCCTCACAGTTGATGCCACCCTTTCAAAAGGGACCCAGAGTAATGGATACGGCATCTATTTTCGAGGCGCCTCAAACCAGTCATTTGATATAGCCACTTATTATCGTTTTGAGCTCTATGGCGATGGGACCTTTGCCATATACAAAGGCTCCGTCGACAGCACTGGAACATCCACAAGCACCTTCCTTGTAAATTATTCGCGGTCTCCCGCTTTACAAAAGCAGGGAAATGTGAACCACATTGGAATCAGCGCCAAAGGACCGACGATGACCTTCGTCGTCAACGGACAGACGTTGAAAATTGTTACAGACAACACATACAGCAGCGGATCAATTGCTCTTTTTGTTTCAAATCTCCCGCACACAACACCAGGCGCCCAGGCAACATTCTCAAACCTTGTGATTTATCCACCACAGTCATAGAAAAATGAAAGGCAGGGACGACGGGGGCGCTGTTGTCCCTGCCTTTCATTTCATATAGTCTGCGTTATGAGTTTTCCAACAATGCCTGCGCGTACACGACAGGATCAACATTTCCTCCACTGACGACACAGCAGACGCGTTTCCCATAAAACTGCTCTGGTTGGAATAGCATAGCACCAAGTGCAAGGGCCCCTGTTGGTTCAACTTTGAGGTTGACATGTTGGAAAAAGCACCGCAGTGCGTTCAATATCTGTACATCCGGTACTTCGATAATATCAGTCAAGCCATTTTTCAATATCTCCCAGTTGAGATGACCAAGGCTCAACGTTCGCGCTCCATCAGCAACAGTGTCAGGCTCTTGTTCATTGGAGAGTAATTGCCCACTTCGTAGAGAGCGAGAGGCATCGTTACCCAATTGAGGTTCGGCTCCAATGATCTTTGTATTCACTTGCAAGTAATCACGCGCAATAACCAGTCCCGAAGAGAGGCCTCCCCCACCAACAGGGACAACAATCACGTCAAAGTCAGCCGCGTTGAGAATCTCTTTACCCAGAGTCGAATTGCCAGCGACCACGCGATAGTCATCGAAAGCCGGTGCGGCAAACGCCTCAGGATGCTCAGCAAGCAGTTGTCGCATGCGCTCTATACGACTGATTTTTTGAACATCGATTAAATCAACAATACCCCCGTAAGATTGGATAGCTTCGATCTTCACTCGAGCAGATGTATCTGGCATAGTGACGATGCATCGCCTCCCTAATAATTTACTGGCATAGGCAACTGCCTGTCCAAAATTTCCTGAAGAGGCAGCAACAACCTGTTGTTGGGGGATACTTGAGAGAAGATTATAAGCAGCTCGGAATTTGAAACTGCCAGTAAATTGAAAAGTTTCACCGGCGACCGTCAAGTCACAACCGAGTTGGGCAGAAAGTGCCTCACTGGGGAGCAGCAAAGTGGGTCTTAGATGTCGTGGAAGATCATTCCATACAGTAGAAATATACTCATCAGTCAGTTCAGGGGCTAATGTATAGTGTGACATGGTACAACTCCAGATACCTTGCTTATATCGCGTTGATTTTCGCATTGTACCACGTCAGAAAGAGCTAAATGCAACAAGGGGACAAGGCTACTGAAACTGAGTAGCCTTGTCGCCTGTTAACCCTCCCCATACTGTGCTTCATCGTCTCCTTACTCCCCGAAACGGACGGTGAATCTCGGCAAACAGACCGTTGATCTACACCGAAACAACCAAGCGTTTCACATCAATTCTCGTGTTATACTTATGTTATGAAAAGCCAATCGCTGTGAAAGCTCATCTGAGCCTCGAAGAAGTCGAGGCGCGTTATCGCAAGGCCAAAGATGGGGTAGAGCTACGTAAGCTGTCACCAGCCGCAAAGTAACTGATGAGATAGACGACAGTAGGAGTGTTTTGCACTCCTGCTCTTTTAGTGAATAGGGAAGCGTCCCATGACTTGATCATACTCTTGTTGCGCATCGGCCAGCGAAAGTTTGGAATAGATCTCAAGCGACTGCCGACTCTCATGGCCGGAGTATGGTTGGATGAGGGCATCATCGATCTCCTGCTTTTTGAGCCAAGTGAACAGGAAATGCCGCCACTTGTGAGGGGACATCGAACGGGTAATCCCAGCCGCTTGCGCATAGCGCGCCAGCATTTTCCTGACCCCGCGATCGGTGTATTTGTCTTTGCGGGCCGACTCGAAGAGATAGATAGCTCCTTTCTCACGCATGCCTTTCATATGCAGAGCAAGCAGCTCACGGAACGAAAGCGGAAAGGGAACCTGCCGGTCTTTGTGTCCCTTCCCTTGCGTAATGCGAATCCGGCAGCGTTCCACATCGACCTCGTCGAGGCGAATGGCCACCAACTCACTCACGCGAACCCCTGTATAGAACAGCGTTTTGATCAGCACCATATCGGCGAAGTTGCGGCAGTTCCACACGGCCTGGTAAAAGCGGCGGAGTTCTTCCTCGGTCGGGACCTCCGGCAGTCGCGTCGTGCTCCGGGGGACCTGTATCTCCAACTCCTCGCGGAGCGCTCGGAAGACGCTTTTGAGATACGGGTAGTCCGCGCGTTCGGCTCTGAAGTACTTCGCCAGTTCTCTGGCCTTTTTCTTGGGTGGAGTCCGATTGATCGTCATGTGTGTCTCCTCACGTGAAAGACGCTCAAGCCAACGCCAGCCGCCGGGTCATATCCAGCGTGAGCGTCCCATAGGGCTCGACATGCCCATAGAAGAGTGGAGTCAGGCCCCGATAATCTTCTGCGGTGAGTCGCTTGAGCCACTTGTCGTCCTTCAACACCTCTTGAACCATGAACGTGTTAATGTAGACCATGCTAATTTGCAGCAGGTGCAGAGCCAGCATGGCAATTTCCTGATCGTCCAGCCGGTTGGAGGCAAATTCTCCTCCCTTGCCGTAGTGGATGAAGGAATTGGCCGAATTCCAGTTCTCGATGACATTTAAGCCTTCGTGAATCTCTCGCCTCAATTCCTCTGACTCCAAATATTGACACAGAAAAATTGTCTTGATTGCACGGCCAAGCTCGGAGAGCGCCTGATAGGTGGGATGCTGAAGATTGTTGCGCGTAAAGCGCTGCAAGATCGCCTCGGTATCAGCTGTTCCCAGGCGCAGGGCGGTGGCATACTTAACCATCTCATCATACTGGTTTCGGATGAGGTCCCAGTTGATCGGCTTGGTCAGGATGGGCTGCAGATTCTGATAGTCCTCTGGATTGCCCGTATCTGGCCGAGAGAGCTTCTGGGAAGCAATATTTTTGAGCCGGGGGAGCAAGCGGAAGCCGAGCAGATGGCAGAAGGCAAAGGCGACCTCGCTCTTTATGTAGACACATTCTGAGGGCAAAATCAAGAGTATCATAGCGGATGCTCCTGGTCAAGACTACAGTTTTCATCAAAAAGAGCTTCAGGACCTTCGAGCGGTTCTCCGAGATCCTTCAGAAGCTGTTCAATGCGCTCAACCGTGCAGCGGTGACGTTCGACCTCACGTGCCCACCCACGTTCTCTTGCATCATCAATCAGGATCAGCTCTTGTCGCCTGCGACGACGAAGGCGCGGAGCATAAGCTGGAGCGCATTGCGCAGTTGCTCTTTGTGGATGTAGCGACTGCGTGCGTAACGCAGATCCGAGTAGGTCGTCCCAGGGTCAGCACTGGGCAGGCGTTTGAACCCGGTATTGGTCCCCAGGCCATAGAGACAGAGCAAGAGCCGCCGCTACAAGACATCGCGCGGGAGGCGTTCCCGGCTGGCGACCGACGTCAGCACATCAGGAAATCCTGTCCGCAGCGCAGTTTCCTTGAGCATATCCAGCAAGGCCGTATTGGGCCAGCGGGAGCCTACTTCCTGTTTGAGGCTCAGCAGATTGCGCGGCTCCGGCTGGGGAGCCAGCGGTGTAATGCTAATCGGCTTCTTCTTCCGATTGGGCAACAGCCGCACTTTGTCGCGTATCCGCGGCATGGCTCCATCCAGGGAGCGCAGAGCCTTGCGCATCTCTTCTTTGAGTTTCTCGATGAAGACGTCTGCCTCAGTGGGTTGGTGCAGGGCTTCGTAATAGGTGGCTCGCTTCTGGCTAAAGTCTGTCGGCAGATCCTCATCAGGGTCGCGATAGCGGTTGGCTCCCTCGATCCAGATCTCTCTCACGCGCACTTTCTCGCGCAGGGCCTGTAATGTGCAGACTTCATAGTTGAGCCGGTTGACGCGACTGGTGCCATCATCGTCCTGCTCCACCACAAACTCACGCCATTTGGGGGCCACCACTTCTTTGATGGGAATGATTTCATGGTCAGGGTAGTATTGGCGGGGGCTACGTACATAGTCCTTGACCAGTTGCAGCGCACGAATCACCGGGCGGTACAGCTCGTTGTTGGAGCGAAAGTCGAGGATCTCGAGCAGTTCTGGAACCATGCGCCGGTAGTGGTGGCTGTAGGAGGCGCGCATGATGAGATGCACCTGCTTGCGAAACGCGGGACTTTTGGCTTTGTACTCTTTGATCACCTCACGCAGGAGCTTTTCACTGGCGACCGGGAAAACGACCTCACGCACAGGCTCATCGGGATGCGCGACGGCAGCTTCAGCAATCTGGTAGAGGATACCCTCTTTATTCCCCACACGCTTGAATTCATTGAGGTACTCTTGCTCGACCCGCTTCTCAGCACGCACATCGATTTTGTGGACGATGTGAATAAGCAGATCCACTAATGCATCGGTAATCTCTTGCGCACGCAGGAAGCACAGGGCGGAAAGATACGTCAGGCGTTTGGCCGTGGAATGGGCACGCAAGCGCGAGGGTTCTTCGACGCTGGCACAGTTGCGATAGACGGCCAGGACCTTACGCGCGATGCCAGGAAACAGGTCATCGGGCAAGTTGAGCTCCCGAATGCGCCGCAGCTTGGCCATCTCCTCCAGCATGGTTGCCAGCCCGACCCGTCCAGGGTCCATGCGCAGTTGATGGAGGGTGATGTCGGTCTGCATTGATCTGCCTTGCGGCGCATTGAGGGCTTGTCCCTCTTGCCCTGCCATGCCATCCTCCTTTTCTCCATCTGCAGTGCGCAGCTCTGGTGTGGCTATCTCGGTCAAGAGCAGTGCTTCCAGGGCCGCTTGTGACGCTTCCGGCAGACGGGCAAGCGTGGCCTCATAGAACTGTTGCTCAAAGGTGTGAGCGGCAGAGCGGATCAAACGGGTGAGGCGATCTGGGGTAGGAGCCTCCAGGTGCCTCCGTCGAAACCAGGCGTAGGCCTGCTCTCGCAGCCGTTCGTCCTGGTGTTCCTGTGGGAGCACCTCGGTAATGAGCCGCTGTTGCATCTGTTCGCCATCGGCGACGCTCGATTCACGGAAGCCAAGCGCCTCGCGGATCTGCGCACGGTGATATTCGATGGTGCGACCTTGCCAGGCATACTGCATATAGGCGGATGCATCAACCCCCACTTGCGTCGAGAGGTAAGTAACCACCAGAGCAGGCACTTCATTTTTATATTGAGGAAAACGGCCTTCTCGCCGGAAAAACTTGAGCAGGACGGCAAAACCTAAGCGCGTCGCCCCAGTTTTGTTTCCCAGGAGGGCACGATCCTCCACATCTAAGGTCCAGTGTTCCACTAACTCTTCAGTTTCCCATTGTCGTTTCATGACGGTATCTCATGTGTACTCCTTTCATGCACTTGAGCCAAGTTCCGAGAGTCGACCAGCCTGTTGAAAAACTCCCAGTTGAGCTTTTCCTGAGGGTGAAAGGGAAACCCAACGAATCGAGAAGACAAGGCCCAACAAAAAGCTATTGCCTCTTCCTTTTCGGGAAAAAAACTTCTGGAAGCAGCTAAAAAGACC
>WNGG01002099.1_pt1 | contig 22641 bp, 21 predicted proteins | sample 5400661 | NCBI WGS metagenome assembly WNGG01 (sample SAMN13153372, study PRJNA577476) | soil metagenome | isolation source: 100 cm soil or saprolite under Garry oak tree replicate 1 | place: USA:California | collected 2016-06-15
CTTCCTGAAGCTGACCGCGGCGCTCACCGAGGACGGCAAGCGCTTCGGGCTGCAGATGCCGGGTGAGAAGCTCTACATCGGCTTCGTGCTCCCCGCCGAGTGGCTGGCCTCGAACGGCGGGAGCTGGGTCGATGCCAAGACGTGGCGGCCTCAGCTCAACAGCTCCGCGATGGTCAGCACGCTCGAGTATCTGCAGAAGCTCAACAAGTACATGCCGGGCGGCTGGTCCGGGCAGAAGTACCTCGACACGCTGGCGGCGCTCTCCACCGGCAAGGTGTCGATGGTGTACCTGTCGGGCGCCCGCACGATCGGCTACATCGAGCGCTACGCGCCGGAGAACATGCGCGACCCCGATCACTTCCAGCCGATGTTCAAGCCGCACGGGCCGCAGGGCAAGAAGGGCGTCTCGGCGCTCGACGGCGAGAATTGGGCCGTCTTCACTCAGTCCAAGTATCCGAACGAGGCCTTCGAATTCCTCAAGCTGTTCTACAAGCGCGAGCACTACATGAAGTACTGCCACTCGGTGCCGATCCACCTGACGCCGATCTTCAAGTCGATGATCAACGACCCGGAGTACCTGGCCAACCCGCGCATCCAGAAGTGGAAGTCGTGGCACGACTTCATGGTGAAGGGACTGAACGACAACCGGTTCCTGCCGATCGGCTTCAGCCGGCCCGACGACAACGTGCTGCCCTTCCTGGCCGAGCTGGACGGCTCGGGCATCGTGGCCGACCTCATCATCGAGGTGATGGTGGGCGAGAAGAATCCCAAGACCGAGGCTGACCGCGCCCAGAAGCGCGCGGAGGAGCTGCTCACCCAGCTCAACTACAAGCGCTGGTCGTGATCGCCCCGTGAACCAACGGCGCCAGGCCGTGGCCGGCTGGCTGCTCCTGGCGCCGTCGCTGCTCCTGATGGGCGGACTGGTCGTCTACCCGATCGCCTACAACCTGTGGCTCTCGCTCTTCGACAAGCACGCGTTCCTGCCCGCCCAGGCCTTCGTCGGGCTGCGCCACTACGAGTACTTCGCCGGCGACCCCGAGTTCTGGTCGAGCGTCCGGTACGGCGTCGTCTACGCTGGCGTGACCATCGTGCTGCAGATCGTCCTCGGCGTGCTGGCCGCCTTGCTCCTGAACGAGGCGTTTCGCGGCCGCGGCGTGCTGCGGGGCGTCGTGCTCTTTCCGTACATGATTCCGACGATCGTCGCCGTGATCCTCTGGAAGTGGCTGCTCAACGATTCGTACGGCCTCGTCAACCATCTTCTGGTCGCCGGGGGCATCACGCGGGCGCCCGTGCCCTGGCTCGGCAAGGACTGGATCATGACGTCGCTGATCATGACCAGTGTCTGGCAGTTCTTCCCCTTCGTCGTGGTGACGTACCTCGCCCGCCTGCAGACCATCCCGCCCGAGCTGTACGAAGCGGCCACCGTCGATGGCGCCGGTGCGGTGCGGCGCTTCCTCTACGTCACGCTGCCCCACACGCGCAGCGTGCTCTTCGTCATCGTGCTGCTGCGCTCCATCTGGATGTTCACCAAGTTCGACACGGTCTGGCTGATGGCGGGGGAGGGCGGGGTGAGCCGCTACGTGCGGACGCTGCCCGTGTACGCCTACGCGCGCACGTTCACGTATCTGCAGGCGGGGATGGGCGCGGCCCTGGCCGTCATCATGTTCGTGATGCTGCTGGTGGCCACGGTGTTCTACTTCCGCGTGTTGCGCGACGAGGAGGCCTCGGCGTGAGCGGGCGGCGCCTGGGACGGGCCGCCGGGCTCTACGGGGCGGGGAGCGTGCTCCTGCTGCTGGGCGCGTTTCCGCTGTTCTGGATGCTGTCGACCTCGCTCAAGCCCTCGGGCGAGATCTTCGCGACCCCCACGCTGGTGCCGCGCCACGCCACGCTCGGCAACTTCGTCCAGCTCCTGGCCGAGACGAACTTCGCGGTCTACTTCAAGAACTCGGTAATCGTGTCGCTGACCACGGTGGTGGTGACGCTGGCCGCCTCGGCGGCGGGCGCCTACGCGCTCACGCGCTTCGCGTTCCGCGGCCGCGACACCGTCATCCGATTGATCCTCGCCACCTACATGTTCGCGCCGATCATGATCATCATCCCGTTCTACATCCTGGTCCGCCAGCTCGGCCTGGTGAACACACGCCTGGCCCTGGTGCTGTCCTACACGACGTTCTGTTTGCCCTTCTGCCTGTGGCTGCTCCGGGCATTCTTCGCGGGCGTGCCGCTCGAGCTTGAAGAGGCGGCCATGGTGGACGGCGCCAATCGCGCCCGGGCCGCCTGGTACGTGACGTTGCCGCTCGCGTTGCCCGGGCTCATCGCCGCCGGCATCTTCACGTTCATCCTGGCCTGGAACGACTTCCTCTTCGCGCTCGTTCTCATCACGTCGGACGAGCTGAAGACGCTGCCCGTCGGCGTCAACGACCTCTTCAACGCGACGATCGTGGACTGGGGCATGATCATGGCGGCCGGCGTGGTCATCACGGTCCCGACGATCGGTTTCTTCGTCGCCGTCCAGCGCTACCTGATCCAGGGATGGGGCGCCGGCGGCCTCAAGGGCTAGGCGTGTCGGTGATGCGGCGCGGACTGTTCGCCACGCTGCTGCTGGGCGGCTGCGCGACGGCGGGGTCTCACGAGCACGCGGCGCACATGGACGTGTACTGGAGCGCGGCGCGGGAGTGCGAGCGGCGAAATCTCACGGTTCACGTCGAGCGCGTTTTCCCGACCGGCGACGTGGCGATCTTCACCGATCAGGACACGCGGATCGAAGTCTCTCGCTTCGTCACCTGCTCCCACGAGACGATCCAGCGGAACGTGGAGGCGTTTCGTCGAGCCGGCCGGCCCCTGCCGGAGCCGCTCAACCTCCACCCCGAGGTCGACCTGGACTAGCGGGCCGCCTTCAGCGTCGGCGCCGCCGGGCTGACCTGGCGCTTCGCCTGCCACGCATACGTGTCGGCCACGCCGATGAGCACGCTCAGATCTTCGCCGTCGAGCGTCGTCTTCGGCTCCGTCGTCGTCGGGATCGCTTGCCTCGCCCGAGCGTACGCTTGCCGGGCGCGATCGAACTGCTTGAGCGCGGAGAACGTCTCTCCCAGCTCGAAGTGGGCCAGCGCCCAGTCGGGCCGGTCCTGGGTCACCTGCTCGAGCATCCGGACCGATTCTGCCAGGTTACCCGTCGCCCGGTACTTGGCGGCCGTCGTCAACCGTGACACCGCACGCTTCGGGATGCGCTGGGCTGCGCCATGAAGGAGCGGGAGCGCCGCGTCGATCTTGCCCTGGTCGAGCCTCACGATTCCGAGGAGGATCTGGCCGGGTTGCCAGTTCGGTTCGCTGCGCACGATGTCGCCCGCGAGCTGCTCGGCCTCGGCGGACTGCCGCATCTCGAGGTAGAGGCTGGCCAGGACGTACTTGGTCATGCGATCGGTGCCTTTCGAGGCCTTGATGCCGTCGCGGAGCTCGGCGACGGCCTGCTCCGGCCGTCCCTGGCGAATCGCGATGGTCGCGAGCTTTCGCTGGGCGCTGCCCTTGCCGGGCGAGATCGTCAGCGCCTTCCTGAGCATCTGCGACGCCTCACTCACCCGGTTCATGGCGAGCAGCGTGCTCCCGAGCTTGGTCAACGCGGTGGAGCTGCGGGGGTTCAAGCGGAGCGCTTCGCTCAGCTCGCGTTCGGCTTCGCGCCAGTCCTTCCGGATCATCGCGACCGATCCGAGGATCTCGTGGGCGGCCGCCATGCTGGGATCCTCGCGGAGCACCGCATGCGCTTGGGACGCGGCCCGGATCGTGTCGCCGCGCTGAAGCGAGGCCACGGCGCCACGCAGTTTCTCACTGGTCTTGTCCGGATCGCCGAGCTGAAGCTCGATCGCGGGTGACGCCTCGAAGGGAACCGGGGCGGCGAAAGCGGTCGGCGTCGACGCCGACGTCATCAGCATCAGGAGCGCACTGACGAAAGGCTCTGTACTCATGGCCGAGGATGGTGGCAGGAACCGTGCCACGAAAATCCGACGCGCGTCGTGTTCCCTATCCCTCTGATACATCCGAAAAAAGTTTCGCTCGCGCAGCGACCACGGCGTGCGCTGAGGCGGAGCGCAGTGAGAACCATAAAGGTTTCCGACGTGGAACGCGCGCGGTGATGGCTGATCGCGGCGAGTGCGAGCGAGCGCGAGCGCTGCACAATCGACGACTTGATGTCGAGATCCGGCGCGGGGACGGGAGCGCGCTGACGCAAAATCTAACTGACGAACGATGGCCGCATCGACGTCGTCGCGCTTTTCAGTAGGTTGCGGTGAGGCACGAGGATTGCTCTTGTGACGAGCGGGGCGAAATCGTAGACGGAGGAAAGAATGATGAGTGATTTCGTCCTATGGGTTCGACGTATGTCCGTCACTCTCGCCGTGGTCGTCCTCGCGGCTGGCGTTAGCTGGGCCGACGAGCCGAACAATCAAGGCGCTGACGACCCGCTCGAGGCGCCGCAGATGGAAGACCAGCACGATGGCGACGACAATCCCGGTCCCAATCCTGGGCCAGGGACAGGCCAGGACACGGACTGGATCTCGATCGGCAATCCGCCGGCGGGCAATCCGCCTGCGGGCAATCCGCCTGCGGGGAATCCCCCCGCAGATCCCGGTCCACCGGCCATCACGGTCGACGACCAGGGCAATCCGCTGGTGACCCCGGAGCCTGCCACGCTCGTGCTTCTCACGACGGGCGCCGCGGGCACCGTGATCGCTCGGTGGCGCAAGCGCAGTCGCTGAGAGCACCGTCGTCGTTGTAAGGGTAGAAGGCGCCTGGCGGCGTCGTTGCCAGGCGCCTCTCGACCATTCGAGACGACCAGGTTGTCGCGCGAGTCGTCCGCGCCGATCTCATCGAGCCTGCCCGCACGTCGGTGCTCGACACCGGAGTCGATGGTCGGCACGGCGCCGTAGCGCGCGGTCTCACGCGCGGCGCCATCAGGACCGAACTCACCACGCCGCCATCCGCCTGTTCTCATCACCCGAGTCACATCGCAGGAACCGTGCCACGGTTGCCCACGAACGCCAGCGCGGCCTATCCCTTTGATAGAGGCGACGAAATTCTCGCGCTCGTGCCGGCGAAGTCAGGGCCGAATCCTACGGAGCGCAAAACCATAAGCGTTTCCGACGCCCGATTCGAGCGGCCACGATCGACCCGGAAGCGTGCCGTCAGCCGTGAAGCCTGGTCTGGCGCGGGCTTGACGTCGGCGCGCCTCGATCGAGCTGCGGAGCCGTGACGCAAAATCTAACGAACGGACGAGCCCGCGAACGCGTCACCGGTGTTGTCAGGAATGTTCGGGAGAGGCACGGCGATGGCGCTCGGCACCGGGCAGGGACCGGCTCCACCGGCCAACAATCCGCCGCCTCCCGACCCGGGCCCGGTCCTCGATCCGAATCCTCCGGCCCCGGATGCGGCGACGCCAGAGCCGGCGACCCTCATCCTTCTCACGACGGGTGCGGCCGGCACCGTGATCACGCGTTGGCGCAAGCCTGGCGGGAACATCGCCAGGCGCCTCTTGACCTTTCGAGGCCTCTGCCCGATAAGTCTCGGGAGTGACCTCGCAGATCGCGACCTACGACGCCGACGTCCTCGTCGTCGGCGGTGGGCCGGCCGGTTCCATGGCGGGCCTGACGCTCGCTCGACGGGGGGTGTCGACCGTCCTCCTCGACAAGAAAGTGTTCCCCCGCGACAAACCGTGCGGTGGCGGAATCCGACACGGTGTCCGTCGTCGCTTTCCGGACGTGATGAGCGAGCTCCAGCGCCGCGTTCCGATCCACGAGATCTCCAGGGTCGTGATGGAAGCGCCGTCCGGCGCGTCGGTCCGGGCGTCGCTCGATGAGCCGCTCTATCTCACGTTCCGTCGCATCGAATTCGACGACGCGCTGCTCCGCTGCGCTCAGGACGCCGGCGTCCAGGTGATCGAAGGCGCTCGCATCGTGAGCATCGAGCGCGATGAGCGCGGGGTGACCGTCGGCGGTGTCGACGGCCGCCGGCTCACGGCGCGCGCGCTCGTCGGCGCCGACGGGGTCAACAGCATCGTCGGCCGCGCCGCCGGCCTCACGAGCGGCTTCACCAACGCCGAGCTCGCCATCGACACGATGGAAGAAACGCCGCTCGAAGAGCTGCGGACGGCCGACGCCGAGGCCATGTATGTCGCCTACGGTTACAAGGGCTGGCCGGGTTACGGCTACGTCTTTCCCAAGCGCGGCTGCGTCGACGCCGGCGTCGGCTTCCTGCTGCCGTTCTTCAAGGAGACGCTCGGGGGAGCCGCCTACGAGCACCACGCGCGCTTCCTCGGAGAGATGTCGGCGAAGGGCGTGGTGCACGGCCGCTCGAACCCCGACAACTTCAAGGCCTACCGGCTGCCGCTGTGCGGCCCGCTCCCGCGCACCGTCGCCGATCGCGTTGTCGTCTGCGGTGACGCCGGCGGCTTCGTCAACGCCTACACGGGCGAGGGCATCTATTACGCGATGGTGACCGGGGAGCACGCCGGCCTGACGCTGGCCGAGGCGCTGAAGGACGACGATTTCTCGGCGCGCCGGCTCGCCGCGTACGAGGCGCGCTGGCGGCGGGAGATCGGCGAGGAGCTGAACGACGCCGTCCGGATCCAGCGCCGCATCTTCGCCAACCCGGCGCTCGTGGACCGGATCATCCGCGCGGCCGCCGCCGACGCGCGATTGTGTCGGCTGCTGGCGAAGGTCGCCCTGGGTGAAGAGAGCCTCCGCCGACGGAAGCTCGAGATGACGTGGCGTTTTGTCATCGCTGCGCTGCGCGCCCGGCTCACCGCCTGGAGGGGGCGGCGGCCCCGAGGCCGTCCGCGACATCAATAATCTGCGACATTAATAATAAGGAGTCGCCAATACCGGAGTCGCTCAGCTCGGGTCGAAAGGAGACATCGTGGAGATCGATCCGCAATCGTTCGGCCAGACCGCGGTCTACAAGCTGCTCATCGGCTGCGTGGTGCCGCGGCCCATCGCCTGGGTGTCGAGCGTCGATGCCGACGGGATCCGCAACCTGGCTCCGTTCAGCTACTTCATGGCGATCACCGACGACCCGCCGACGATCGCGTTCTCGTCGTCCCTCCGGGGCGAGCGGGGCGCCGAGCGCACCAAGAAGGACACGCTGCGCAACGTGGAGGCGATGCGCGAGTTCGTTGTCAACGTGGTCGACGATGCGCTGGCCGAGCCGATGAACCTGACGTCGGGGGATTATCCACCCGAGGTGGACGAGTTCGCGGTCACCGGGCTGACGGCGGCGGCGAGCGCGAAGGTGAAGCCCCCGCGCGTGGCGGACGCGCCCATCAGCATGGAGTGCCGGCTGGTCCGGATCATCCCGGTTGGCAACGCGCCGGCCAACCTCGTGATCGGTGAGATCGTCCACTTCCACGTCCGCGACGGCCTCTACGACGCCTCCACCGGCCGCATCGATCTCCACCGGCTCCACCCGGTCGGCCGCCTGGCCGGAAATCTTTACACCCACGTGCACGACATCTTCGAGATGAAGCGGCCCTCGGCACACTATCGTGGCTGAGGCGCCCACCGCGCCCCTTGGCTCCGGCCGCAAGTGGGCCATCACCTTCTCGGTGATGATGGTCACGGTGATGCAGGTGCTCGACACCAGCATCACCAACGTCGCCCTGCCTCACATGCAGGGCTCCTTCTCGGCCAGCATCGACGAGATGTCGTGGGTCATCACCTCGTTCCTGGCCGCCAACGCCGTCGTGATCCCGGCCACGGGATGGCTGACGTCGGTGTTCGGGCGCCGGCGCTTCTACCTGATCTGCACGGTCGTGTTCACGGTCAGCTCGTTCCTCTCCGGCCTGGCCCCCAATCTGGAGTTCCTCGTGGCCATGCGCGTGCTCCAGGGACTCGGGGGCGGTCCGGTGATTCCGATGGCGCAGGCCATCATGTGGGAGATCTTTCCGCTCGCCGAGCGGGGCACCGCCATGGCGGTGTGGGGCGTCGGCATCATGCTGGCGCCCATCCTCGGGCCCACGCTGGGCGGCTGGATCTGCGACAACTGGTCCTGGCGCTGGATCTTCTACATCAACCTTCCCATCGGCATCATCGGCTTCTTCATGATCAGCGCGTTCCTCTTCGACGCGCCCTTCCATCGTCGCCCCCGGCACGTCGACCTGGCCGGCATCGCGCTGATGGTGATCGGGTTCGGCTGTCTGCAGCTCGTCCTCGATCTCGGGGAGCGCAACGACTGGTTCGACTCGACGATGATCGTGATGCTCGCCGTCGTTGCCGTGGTCATGTTGATCGGGTTCATGGCCCGGGAGCTGATGGCCAGCGAGCCCATTCTTGATCTCCGTGTCTTCGCCGAACGTAACTTCGGGCTGGGCACCGTCGCCATCTTCCTCGTCGGCCTCGCCTTCAACTCGAGCATCCTGATGGTGGCCCTCTACACCCAGAAGATCCTCGGCTACGACGCGTGGACGGCCGGGCTCACGCTGGCGCCCGGCGGGCTCGGCACGATGATCGCGCTGATGATCTCGGGACGCCTCGTCTCACGGATGGACCAGCGAATCATGCTGGTGGGGGGCTGTCTGCTGCAGGCCGTGGCGCTCTGGCTCATGACCGAGGTCACGTCGACCATGGACTTCGAGGCACTGGCCTGGCCGCGCTTCGTCCAGGGGTTCTCGGCGGGCTTCATCTTCGTCCCGCTGCAGGCCCTGGCCCTGGCCAACATCCCGATGGAGCGACTGAGCAACGCGACCTCCGCCTACAATCTCGTCCGGAACGTCGGCGGAAGCGTCGGAGTGGCCCTGGTCACGACGATGCTGGTTCGCCGCGCCCAGGGACACCAGGCGACGCTGGGCAGTCACATCAATCTCGGCAGCCACGAGATGGCGGCTCGCCTTCACCAGTGGACCGGGCATTTCCTGGAACGAGGCGCCGACACGGTGACGGCGGGACAGCAGGCGATGGCGATGATCTATCGCGAGCTGCTGACCCAGTCCCAGGTCCTGGCGTATGCCGACGATTTCCGGCTGATGCTCGTCGCCTCCTGTCTGGTGGTGGTCCTGGTGCCCTTCATGCGCCGCGTTCGCGCGCCGGCCGAGCGAGGCGAGGCGGCGGCGCGTGACCCTGGGCTTCCGACCGCGACCGACTGAGGTGGACAAGGAGGAGCCATGAGACTCGAGAACAAGGTCGTGATCGTGACCGGAGGCGCCAAAGGCATCGGTCGCGCGTACAGCCTGGGCGTGGCGGCGGAGGGCGCCCGGGTGGTCGTGGCGGACATCGTCGATCCGAAGCCGACGGTCACCGAGATCGAGGCGCGGGGCGGTCAGGCCCTCGGCGTCGAGTGCGACGTCTCGCGCGAGGCCGACACCCTGCGGCTGGCCACCGAGACCATCGCGCGCTTCGGCCGCATCGACGTGCTGGGCAACAACGCCGCGCTCTACGGGACGCTCAAGCGGCGCTCGTTCATGGAGATCCCCGTCGAGGAGTGGGACAAGGTCATGGCCATCAACCTCCGGGGCCTCTTCCTGTGCGCGCGCGCTGTGTTTCCGGCGATGAAGGCCCAGGGCAAGGGCACGATCATCAACATCTCGTCGAGCACCTTCTTCAAGGGCGTTCCTCACTACATCCACTACACGACGTCCAAGGGCGGCGTCGTTGGATTCACCCGCTCGCTGGCCCGCGAGCTGGGGGAGTTCGGCATCCGCGTGAACGCCATCGCCCCGGGGTTCACGCTGAGCGGTGAGAACGAGAGCAACATCTCGGAAGAGCGCAAGCAGGAGAACGTCAGGTCGCGGATGCTGAAGCGGGCGGAGGTGCCGCAGGATCTCGTGGGGACGTTCGTCTTCCTCGCCTCCGACGACAGCGACTTCATCACTGGCCAGACGCTCCTCGTGGACGGCGGCGGCAGCGTCCACTGAGCCGCGTCCACTTCAATAGCCCGCTCGATGAAGGTCGCGTTCGGGATCAGCTTCGGTTCGTCGACGCCGCTCCTACGCCGCGAGGACACGCGGAAGTTCATGGACCTCGTGAAGATGGCGGACGACTACGGCGCCGAGGCGATCGGCACGTTCGACACCGCGTTCATCGGGGGTGACGCCTACGTCCGCGCGACGCTGATCGCCCAGGCTTCCGCGCGGGCGCGGGTCGGGCTTCGCCCCACCAATCCGCTGACCCGCGAGCCGCAGGTGATGGCCTCGTTCCTCGCCTCCATCGACCACCTGACCGACGGCCGGGCCTTCATGGACATGGCGAGCGGCGACAGCGCCGTGCTCAACATCGGGTACCGGGCCGCATCGCGAGCGCGCATCGAGGATTACGTGACCTGCGTGCGCGATCTGCTGGCGAAGGGCCAGGCCACCTATCAGGGGCGCCCGCAGCGAGTGCGCTGGTCGTCGAGCGCCGTCCGCCCGCGCGTGCCCATCTCGATTTGCGCCGAGGGCCCGCGGATGCTCCACCTGGGCGGCCGGATCGGCGACGGCGTCGTCGCCGGCACCGGCCTCTTACCCGAGGTGATCAAGGACACGATCGCGCGTGTGCACGCCGGCGCGCGCGAGGCCGGCCGCCGGCCGTCGGACGTCGAGATCTGGTTCACCGCGCGCAGCTCGTTACACGAGGACCGCGACACGGCGATCGACAACGTCAAGGCGTCGGTGTCGTCGATCCTGAACCACTCGATGCGCTTCGGCCTCGAGGGCAAGCACGTGCCCGAAGATCTCCGCGCGAAGATCGAGGCCTATCTCGACCACTACGTCCTCTCCGACCACGTGCTCCACGAAGGCCAGAACCCCAAGCGGATGGAGGCGCTCGGGCTCACGCCGTACGCGCTCGAGCGCTTCGCGCTGGCCGGGAACGCCCGTGATTGGATCGAGCGCATCGAGCAGGTCGCAGCGCTCGGGGCCACCCGGCTCTGGATCGGTGTCAGCGGACACGATCTCGACACCCAGGCGCACTACCTCGGGATCCTGGGCAGCCAGATCATGCCGCGCTTCATCGCGTAGGTCAGGGCAGGAGGTCGGCGACGAGGAGGCGAGCGTCCGCCACGGCGAGCGGGGCGACGGACGCGCTGGGCTCGAGCGCGCGTAGGTCGGGAACCTTTTCACGGTTGCTCTACTCGCGATCGAGCGCTTTCCTGTCGTAGCCGCGAAAGACGAGGGTCATGGTGGCGCGCTACTGGAGGAGCTCGGCCAGCTGGGCTCGTACGTTCCGCCGTGCCTGCTGAGCGGCGTCGGGATTCCAGGCGACGGTCGCGCCCTTCCGAAGGCACCCTCCCGTCTCACGTATGGATGGAAATGGTCCCAGGATGCTGGCGAGCTGAAGATTGCAGGCCGCGCCGCTGTCCACGTCCGGGCGATAGAGGAATGTGAGTCCGATGCTATCGAAGCCGTGGTGCGCCGCCGGGTAGACCGTGATCGTCGCGTCCTGGCCAGAGCCCTTGAGGATTTCCGCGAGGCTGACGCACGGTCCGGCTGGGGTCCAGTCATCCAGCTCGCCGGTGTGGATCCGCACGGGAGCCGAGATGCGCTGACGTTCCGGGTACGCGAAGTTGCAGGAGGGATAGAAGGCCACGAATGCACGAAAGGCCGACTGGCCGGCCGGCACGAAGGTCTCCTTCGCCCAGACGGTCGAGGCTCCCATCGTCAGGATGCCTCCGTGCGAGAAGCCCATCAGAGCCACGCGCCGGGTGTCGATCCTGGGATGCGTGGCGATGAAGCGGAGCGCGCCGTAGGCGTCGGGAATCCGCTGGATGCCCGTCAGCGTCCTCGCGTTGGTGCAGACTTCGGTCAAGCCGCGCCCGCGGAAGCTGTCGACGACGAACGTGGCATACCCCCACTCACGAAGAAGCGGGCCCCACCCCAATTCAGGAGTCCTGATGCCGCTGCAGCCATGGGCGAGGATGACGGCGGGAAACGGCCCGGCTCCGGGCGGGAACCTCAGCTCTCCCGAGATCACGACGGGGGCACCGAGCACGAGGCGGGACTGATCCCAGCTCCGAACCAGGCTTCCGGCGCTGGCGAACCAGAGATTGCCGGAGTCCGTCTCGGAGAGCGCGGGCTTCACGTCGCTCAACGCCGGCGCACAGCCTGCGAACGAGAAGACCACGAGAGCGAGCCGCAGGAGCCAGCGCCTTCGCGCCTCGCCTCGGAAGAGCGTCACGCCTTCTTTCTGAGGCGCTCGATCAGGTCGAGCACCCGGACGATCTCGGCGCCGTCGCGGACCATCTCGCGGTCGCCGGCCTGGCCCCAGCGCAGCACGCCGTTCTTGTCCACGATGAACGTCGAGCGGAAGGCGACGTTGCGTTCCTGGTCGAGCACGCCGTACGCGGCGATCGTCGTCCGGTGGACGTCGCTCAGGAGCGGGAAGGGGAACCTGCGCGCCTCGAGGAACTTGGTATGGCAGAACGGGCTGTCGCCGCTGACCCCGAACAGCACGGCGCCGCGGTCCTGCACCTGCTTGGCGGCCTCACCGAGGCCAGAGAGCTCGGGCGTTCAGATGCCTCCCCAGTCGTAGCAATAGAAGACCAGGACGACGTCCTTGCCCCGCAGCTCGGCCAGCGTGACCGTCTTGCCGTCCGTCGACGGCAGTGAGAAGTCGGGAGCGGGCTTGGCGAATTGCAGCATCAGACCCCCAGGAAGCGCCGGCGCAGCGTGGCGTCGGCCGCGAGCTCGGGCGACGTGCCCCGCCACACGATACGCCCTTTTTCGATGATGTAGTGGCGGTCGGCGAGGCGCGTGAGGGCCTCGACGTTCTTGTCGATGACGAGGATCGACAGGCCGCGCGCCTTGAGCTCTCGAAGGCAGGCCCAGATCTGGGCGCGCACGAGCGGCGCCAACCCTTCGGTGGCTTCGTCGAGGACGAGCAATCGCGGGTTGGTCATCAGGGCACGCCCGATGGCGAGCATCTGCTGCTCGCCGCCCGAGAGATTCGCGCCCAGCATCGCCTGCCGCGCGGCCAGCGCCGGGAACAGGCCGAAGACGCGCTCGACGGTCCACGGCGCCGAAGCCCCGCTCCGGTTGGCGGCCGTCGCGACGAGGTTCTCGCGCACCGTGAGATTGGGGAAGATCTGTCGCCCCTCCGGCACCAGGCCAAGCCCGGCCTGGGCGACGCGGAACGACGGCAGTCCGTGGATCGGCCGGCCTTCGAACACGATGGTCCCGGCGCGCACCGGCAAGAGCCCCATGATCGACCGCACCGTCGTCGTCTTCCCGACGCGGTTGCGGCCGAGCAGCGTGACGACCTCGCCGCCGTGCACGGCGAAGCTCACGCCGAAGAGCACCTGGCTCTGGCCGTAGCCGCCCTCGAGCCGCTCCACCTCAAGCAGGAGCCGCCTCCGTGTCGCCCAGATAGGCCTCGATGACGCGAGGATCGTTGCGAATCGCGTGCGGCGATCCCGAGGCGATCACCCGGCCATACACGAGCACGGTGATCCGGTCGGCCAGCGCGAAGACGGCGTCCATGTCGTGCTCGACGAGCAGCACGCCGTGACCGGCCTTGAGGCCACGCAGCAACCCGACCATCCGCTCACCGTCCTCGCGCCCCATGCCTGCCATCGGCTCGTCGAGCAGCAGCAGCGTCGGGCGCGTCGCCAGCGCCATGGCGATCTCGAGCTGACGCTGCTCGCCGTGGGCCAGCTCGCCGGCCACCGCGTCGGCACGGCCGCCGAGGCCGACGGCGGCCAGGGCTTCTCGCGCCGGCTCGCGGAGCTGCGGGTCGCGCCGGGCGTTGCGCCAGAAGTGGAAGCTCGATCCGCGGTGCGCCTGCACGGCGAGCGCTGCGTTGTCGAGCACGGTGAAGTCGCGAAAGATGCTCGTGATCTGAAACGAGCGGGCCAGGCCGAGCTGTGAACGCTCGTGCACGGGCCGCCGGGTGACGTCGGTACCGCCGAAGGAGATCCGCCCGGCGTCGGGCTCGAGCTCGCCGGCGAGCTGAGCGATCAGCGTCGTCTTGCCGGCGCCGTTCGGGCCGATGACGGCGTGGATCTCGCCATCGTCGACCGTGAGGCCGACGTCGTCGGTGGCGATGACGCCCCCGAACTGCTTGCGCAGGTGCTCGGCGACGAGGAGCGTCATGCTTCCGGGGCCGGGGACGAGCGCGCCGGCTCGAAGATCCCGGCCAGGCCGCGCCGCGCGAAGAGCACGATGACGATCAGCACGGGACCGAGGAAGAGCGCCCAGTGCTCGGTGTAGCCCGACAGCACCTCTTCGAGGAGCAGGAAGACGGCCGCGCCGAGGGCGGGGCCGAGCCGCGTGCCCATGCCGCCGAGGATGACCATCACCATGATCTCGCCCGAGCGCGTCCAGTGCATGAAGGCCGGGCTCACGTACTTGGTGAAGTTCACGAGCAGGACGCCGGCCACGCCGCACATGGCGCCGGCGATGACGAAGGCGGCGAGCTTGTAGCGGAAGGTGGGAAAGCCGATGGCCCGCATGCGCCGCTCGTTGACCCGCACGCCCTGCACGACCAGGCCGAAGCGCGCGTTGACGACCCGGGCGGCCAGCGCGTGGAACGCGAGCAGGACGGCGAGCACCAGGTAGTAGAAGACGACGCTGTTCTCGAGGTCGAGCCAGTGACCGAACTGGCTGCGCGCAGCCAGCGTCATCCCGTCGTCGCCGCCGTACGCCTTCAGGCTCACGCCGAGGAAGTAGAGCATCTGCGCGAAGGCGAGCGTGATCATGATGAAGTACACGCCGCTGGTGCGGAGCGACACCGCGCCGACGCCCAGCGCGACGAGCGCGCTGGCCGCGATGGCCAGCGGCCACTGCACATAGCCGTTCTCGATCCCGTGCGCTGACAGGATGCCGACCGTGTAGACGCCGACGCCGAGGTAGGCGGCGTGGCCGAACGAGACCATCCCTCCGTAGCCGAGGATCAGGTTCAAGCTGAGCGCGGCGATGGCCCAGATCATGATCCGCCCGAAGAGCGTCACGTAGAACGGCTGGTCGAGCGCGCGGGCGAGCAGCGGCACCGCCACGAGCAGTGCCACCACGAGGGCGAGGACGACGGCCGCGACGGATCGCCGCACGTCAGCCGGTCCGGGCGGGGAAGAGGCCCTCGGGCCGGACCGCCAGCACGCCGGCCATGAGGACGTAGATCAGCATCGAGGCGAGCGCCGGCCCGGCCTGGTTCGCAGCCTGGGGTCCCAGCACGCTCACCAGCAGCGGCGGAAGGAAGGCGCGGCCCATCGTGTCGACGAGGCCGACGAGCAGCGCGGCTGCGAAGGCACCGCGGATCGAGCCGATGCCGCCGATGACGATGACGACGAAGGTGAGGATCAGGATCGGCTCGCCCATGCCCGACTCGATGGCCACGATGGGACCGGCCATGACGCCGGCCACGCCGGCCAGCGCGGCGCCGAGGCCGAACACGAGCGTGTAGAGCCGCGTGATGTTGATGCCGAGCGCGCCGACCATCGTGCGGTTGCTGGCGCCGGCCCGGATCAGCATGCCCATCCGGGTTCGCGTGACGAGGAGGTAGAGGAACACGGCGACGGCGAGCCCGACGGCCATGACGACGAGGCGATAGGCGGGATAGCGAAGGCCCGGCAGCAGCGCCACGTTCCCCTCGAGGCCGTGCGGGAGCGCCATGTACCGGGCGGCCTTGCCGCCGATGAGGCGGACGCCCTCGTTGAAGAACAGGATGAGGCCGAACGTGGCCAGCACCTGATCGAGATGGTCGCGCCGATAGAGCGTGCGCAGCACGACGACCTCGACGGCGATGCCGACCAGCGCCGTGGCCGGCAAGGCGAGCAGGAGCGCGAGCACGAACGACCCGGTCCGGGCCGCGAAGATCGCGGCGAAGTAGGCGCCGACCATGTAGAGCGATCCGTGGGCGAGATTGACCAGGTTCATGATCCCGAACACGAGGGTCAGGCCGGCCGCCATGAGGAAGAGCATGACGCCGAGCTGCAGGCCGTTGAGGCCCTGGACGACGAGGAGGCCGGGATCTACCAGAGCTGCTTCGTCGCCAGGCGCGCGCCCTCGGCCATCGCCTTGAATTTCGCCCACACGACGGTCGGATGCACCTCAGGGTTGTAGGTCGCCTGGGAGGAAAATCCACAGTCGGCCCCGGCCATGACGTTCTCCCGGCCCACCAGCTTCGCGTAGCGGACGATGCGCTCGGCGATCAGCTCGGGGTGCTCGACGATGTTGCTGGCGTGCGTGATCACGCCCGGGATGATGAGCTTCCCGGCCGGAAGCTTCACGTGCTCGAAGACGTGGTACTCGTGCTCGTGACGCGGGTTGGCGGCCTCGAACGAGTAGGCGTCGGCGTTGACCTTGAACATGACGTCGAGGATGTCGCGGATCGGCGCGTCGTGGACCCGCGGGCCTTCGTTGATGCCGTAGCAGGTGTGCCAGCGCACCTTCTCCGACGGGATCCCGCGCAGCGCGTGGTTGACGGCTTCCACGTACATCTCCGCGGTCTTCCGCCGGTCGGCCGGGCTGAGCAACGAGTAGCTGAAGACGTCGGTCAGGAACGGATCGTCGATCTGGAGGATGAAGCCGGCCTCGACGATGGCCTGGTACTCGGCGTGGAGCGCGTCGGCGACGGCGTGGAAGTACTCCTCCTGCGTGCGGTAGTACGCGTTCGTGCCCACACCGCTCGGCGCCACCGCCGGCATGAACGCGTCCTGCGTGCGCACGCCCTGGAGCGCCGCCTTGAGGTTGTCGATGTCCCGGCGCACGCCGTCCTGGCCGCGATAGCTCACGGGCCCGGTGCAGACCACCGGCGCCATCGGGGCGGCCGCGCCGCCGAGCATGGCCTGGCTGAAGTACTGCTTGTAGTACTCGGGGAAGGCCGCCACTTCGGCCGCGAACAGCGAGAACGTCGCGCCCGGCTTCGGCTCGAAGCCGTTGAGCCGCTCGCAAACGTAGGTGAAGAATCCCGGCTTGCCCTGCTCGCCGTCGGTGGGGACGTCGATGCCGGCCTCGATCTGCTTCTGGACGATCTCGGCCACGGCGCTCCGGACCCGCCCGGCGTACACCTCCTGGTCGCACGGCTCGCCGCTGCACTTCGCCTTCATCAGGTCGAGCAAATCTTTCGGTCGAGGCAGGCTCCCGCAGTGCGTGGTCAGGATGCGATCGGTGCTCCGCTTCATCGTGAATCTCCCCCGAGGGTGACTACTTCATCGGGCACTCGCTGGCGTAGGGGTCGCCGTGGTCGGTGAAGACGACGCCGCGGTTGGCCCACTTGAGCTTGCCCGCCCCGTCCTTGACGACCTCGTGCAGGTAGAAGTTCTGGATCGGGAAACCATTGGTGTTGTACCGGAAGGCGCCGCGCACCGACTTGAAGTCGGCACGACGGAACGCGGCTCGCAAGCCGTCCTTGTCGTCGAGGCGGCCCTGCACGCCCCGGATCGCGCTGTCGATGAGCAGCGCGGCGTCGTAGGCCTGGGCCGAATACGTCGACGGCGTGTAGCCGTACTTCTTCTGGAAGTCGGCGACGAAGCGCTCGCTCGCCGGGTTCTTGAGATCCGGGTTCCAGAACGCGGTCCCGAAGGTCCCGACGGCGGCATCGCCGATGGCGGCCAGGTTGGTCTCGTCGATCGTGAACGCCGAGAAGAGCGGCACGTCCTTGAGCAGCCCGGCCTGAACGTACTGCTTCACGAACTGAACGCCCATGCCGCCCGGATAGAAGACGTAGGCGGCGTCGGGCTTGCCCGCGCGCAGCTGAGCGAGCTCCGCCGAATAATCGGGCTGGTTGATGGTCGTGTACACTTCGCCGACGACGTCGCCCGATTTGTAATAGCGCTTGAAGCCGGCGAGGGCGTCCTTGCCCGCCTGATAGTTGGGCGCCATGATGTACACGCGTTTCAGACCCTTGTCGTTGACGTGCTTGCCCATCGCCTCGTGCGGCCCGTCGTTCTGCCACGACGCGGAGAAGAAGAACGGCGAGCACTGCTTGCCGGCGATGGGTGAGGGCCCCGCGTTGTGGCTGATGAGGAAGGTCTTCGAGTCCACGACGGGCTTGTAGATCGCCATCATGACGTTCGAGAAGATCGTGCCGACGACGAAGTCCACGCGATCGCGCTCGAGGAGCTTCTTGGCGACTTGCAGGCCGACGTCGGGCTTGAGCTGGTCGTCCTCCTTGATCGCCTCGGTCGTCAGGCCGCCGAGCTTGCCGCCGGCATGCTCGACGCCGAGCAGAAAGCCGTCGAGGCCGTGCTGACCGATCACGCCGATCGGCCCCGAGAACGTCGCGATGAACCCGATTTTCACGCGGTCGGCGGCCGCCGCGGGAGTCGCGGAGAGCACGGCCGCGAGCACGAGAATGATCAAGGCGTTCGGCACGATGGGGTTCCTCCCGGCTGGTTGGATTCGTGGCGGATTATAATCCGGTCCGTGGATGCCGCGCAGGTCAAGCAGCTCGCGAAGGACCTCGGGGCCGACCTCGTGGGCGTCGCCTCGGCGGCGACGCTCAACGCCCACCCGCCCGATCCGAAGTGGCCTCAGACTCCCGAGCGCATCTCGCCCTACGTAAAGAGCGTCATCGTCGTCGCCCAGCGCATCCCGGCCGGCGCCTTCCGCTGCCGCTCGTACGTCCCCGTGCAGTACATGGACATGCTCGTGCTGCGCAAGATGGACCGCGTGGCCTATCAGGTGGCCGACACGCTCGAGCGCGCCGGGCATCCATCGTTCATCCTCGCCGCCCAGGAGACCGACTGGGCACTGAAGCGCGCGTCGTACGGGCGGCTCTCGACGCGCCACCTGGGTGTCGAAGCCGGGCTCGGCACGCTCGGGCTCGACGTCAACATCCTCACGCCCGAGTTCGGGCCGCGCATCTACCTGACGGGCATTCTTACCGAGCTCTCGCTGGAGCCGGATCATCCGATGACGGAGCAGGTCTGCATCGGCGAGACGTGCTCGCGCTGCCTGCACTCGTGCCCGACCGACGCCGTGCTCCACTTCGGCCTCGACAAGCGCGACTGCGCGCGCGCCGCCCAGGAGTTCGGGTTCTCGACGATCCTCCAGTTCTTCGAGCAGTTCGTCGCGGCGGATCGGGCCGGTAAGTCGGCGATGATGAGCTCACGCGACATGTTCGGCTTCTGGCAGGGCCTGCTTCGCGTCGTCGGCTCCTTCGGCGACTGCCCGCGCTGTCTGGCCGTCTGTCCGGTCGGCTTCGATTACCACGCCCATCTCGCCGACCATCAACGCACCATCCCCGAGAAGACGGCGGAGAAAGTGGCCAAGGGCCGCGCCTATCTCGACGCACGGCGGAACGGCTCGCCCGGTGACGGCCTCAACAGCTGGAACGTTCGCTGGGTCGGGCCCGAAGGCTACCAGGGGCTCGTCGCGCGCCAGCTCCAGGCGTTCCGCGACGCGAAAAAGCGCTGATGGCGCCGCCGACCGCGGAGGCGATCAAGGCGCGGGCCCGTGAGCTGGGCGCCGACCTCGTCGGCATCGCCGACGGGAAAGTCATGGACGCTCATCCACCGGACCCGCGCGACCCGCGGCGGCCGTCGGACGTCACCGCGCTCGACGCCGGCCGCGTGATCGTGATGGCCAAGCGCGTGTCGGCCGGCTCGACCCGGATCCTCGCCTGGAACGACCGTCACAAGTATTACAACGACGAGCTGGCGCTGACCCTGCTCGAAACCGCGTCGCTCGAGCTGGTGTACTGGCTCGAGGATCGCGGCTTCCCCGCCATCGTGATCCCGCCCACGCACGTGGACCCCTGGCGCTACGACGGCGATCCCGAGCGCCATCAGACGACGCTGATCTCGCTGACCCACGCCGCCGTCGAGGCCGGGCTCGGGACGCTCGGCCTGAACCTCCAGCTCTTGACGCCCGAGTTCGGCCCGCGCGTGATTCTCACCGCCGTGCTCTGCTCGGTCCCGTGCGCCACCGACCAGCGCCGGGAGGCCGCGCTCTGCCTGGGGCCGTCCTGTGGCCGCTGCCTCAAGGCCTGTCCCGGCGACACCGTCCGCCACTGGGATCGCGACTGGCCCACGTGCGACCGCTATCGCTCGCCGCACGGCTTCGCGACGCTCGCCGAGCATCTCGAGCGCATCGTCAGCGAGCCTGACGCCGCCAAGCAGAAAACGCTGATCCGCTCCGAAGAGAGCTTCAATCTCTGGCAGTCGATCCTGCGTGGCGCCGGCGTCATCACGGGCTGCCGTCGCTGCGAAGACGTCTGTCCGGTCGGCGCCGACTACGAGGCGATGCTGAAGGACGCGCTGGAGGACATTCCCGAGCACACTGCGGCCAAGCAGGCGCGGCTCGACGCCATGGTCGAGGCCGAGCGCGCCGGCGACCGGCCCGCGTCGTACACGGCCCAGTGTCGCTGGATCGGCGACATCTCGGTGGCGCCGAAGGCCTGACGTGCCGGTCCGTTTGCCCGCCTCCCGCGACGCGCTCTTCGCGCTCCAGCGCACTCGCAAGCGTGTGGCCGTCGAGCACGCGCGGCGCTCGTCGTTCCTGGCCCCGCGCGTGGCCGGTGTCGACGTCGACCGGCTCGACGATCCCGACGAGTGGAGGAAGATCCCGCCGCTGACGAAGGACGAGCTGCGAGCCCTCGATACCGACGCGTTCTATTCGGCGTTCTGCATTCAGCCACCGAGCGCCGCCGTCGAGTTCTGGCGCTCGGGCGGCGCGACCGGGCGCCCGCTCTTCTATCCGCGCACCGCCGAAGACCTCCGGTATTGCCTGCTGGGCTTTCGCAGGATCTGGGAGTGCATCGGCGTCGGCGCCGGCGACGTCGTCCACGACTCGTTTCCCCTGGGCATCCACCCGATCGGTCAGATGATCGCGCGGAGCGCCCAGGACGTCGGCGCGGGCGTCGTGTGGGCGGGCGCGGGGACGACCACGCCGTCAGCGCTCCAGCTCGAGCTGATCGCGTCGCTCGCGCCCACGGTGTGGGCCGGGATGTCGAGCTACGCGCTGCACCTGGCCAACCTGGCCGAGGCCCAGGGCGTGAATCTCGCGGCCAGCAGCGTTCGCACCCTCGTGTGCTCGGCCGAGCAGCTCACCGCGGCCAAGCGCGCCAAGCTCGAGCGCGCGTGGGGCGCCCGCGTCTACGACACCTTCGGCATGACCGAGGGATCGATGATGGCGTCCGAGCGCGACGGCATCGACGGGATGCGATTGTGGGCCGATCTCTTCCTGGTCGAGGTCGTCGACGAGGTGACGGGCAAGCCCGTGGCCGACGGCGAGCCCGGCGCGCTCGTGATGACGCCGCTGTGGAGCCACACGGCCACCCCGTTCCTGCGCTGGCTCTCCGGTGACATCGTCACGTTGCGGTGGCCCGAGCCCAACGCCGATCCTTTCTCGGTGTTCCCGGTTCTCAAGCACGCCCACCGCACCAGCGGGTTCTTCAAGTTCCGCGGCGTCAACGTGAATCACACCGAGCTCGAGGACTTCATGTTCCGGCAGGCGGGCGTGCTCGATTTCCGCGCCGAGCTGGTGACGCGTCAGGACCGCGAGGTGCTGAGGCTCCTGATCGAGGTGGTGCGCGGTGCCGACGCGGCCGCCACCAGGGCCACGCTGACCGCGGCCGTCAAGAACACCTTCGAGGTGATGCCGGAGGTCGAGGTCCTGGCGCTCGGGACGCTCGCCCGGGAGTTCGAAGCCAGCGTCAAGGCGCCACGGTTCATCGACCGCCGGCAGTAGGAGGCGACGCTCGAGGGTGATGTGACCCTCTTCGACCACGTGCCCTGAAGCGATCTCGCGTTGTGTCGTCTCCTCGCTCAACGGTGCGCCTCGTCCGACCCGGAGGGAACGGGTCTCACGAGGGTCACATCACCCTCGAGTCTCGCCTCCTACTGCGAGTCGTACACCACCACGCTGCGCTTGACCTCGCCCTTGAGCATCGCGTCGTAGGCGAGGTTGACGTCCGTCAGCGGCACCCTCCGAGTGATCAACTCCTCGAGCTTGTACTTGCCGTCCATGAAGAGGTCGATCAGCATCGGCACGTCGGTGCGCTGATGCCCCGCGCCGAACGAGCTCCCCGTGAGCACGCGCTGCTGGAGGAACAGCATCGGATCGAGCGAGATCCTGGTGCCCGCCGGGCACACGCCGACGACGACACAGGTGCCGCCGCGGTGAGTGGCCAGCACCGCCTGCTCGATCGTCGCCTGCGTGCCGACGATCTCGAACGCGAAGTCAACGCCTCCGGTGCCGCTCAGCGCCTGGACGCGCGTGACGGGATCCTCGGTGGCGGCGTTGACGACGTGCGTGGCGCCGAACTCCTCGGCCCACGCGAGCTTTTGAGGCACCACATCCACCGCGATGATCTTGCCCGCGCCGACGAGCCGCGCCGCCTGGATCGTGTTGAGCCCGACACCACCGCAGCCCCACACCGCCACGCTGGCCCCCGGCGGAACCTTCGCGCGGTTGAACACCGGCCCGGCGCCGGCCAGGACGCCACAGGACACGAGGCACGCCACGTCGAGCGGTGCGTCCTTGCGAATCGGGATGACGCTCTCCTCCATCAGCACGGAGTGCGTCGCGTAGCCGCCGACCTGAAGGTAGTGATTCAGGCTCGTGCCGTTCTTGCGAAAGCGGGTGGTGCCATCGAGCATCAGCCAGCGCGGCTTGTCGCGCAGCGCGCACATCGTGGGCTGACCGCCGATGCAGTAGCTGCATTTACCGCAGGACGGGATGTAGGAGGAGCACACGTGATCGCCGGGCTTGACGCTCTCGACGAAGGGCCCGACGCTCACGACCACGCCCGC
>WNGG01005819.1_pt1 | contig 22629 bp, 17 predicted proteins | sample 5400661 | NCBI WGS metagenome assembly WNGG01 (sample SAMN13153372, study PRJNA577476) | soil metagenome | isolation source: 100 cm soil or saprolite under Garry oak tree replicate 1 | place: USA:California | collected 2016-06-15
GGGGACGCCGGACATCAGCAGGGAGTCGTAGCCGGTGTCCTCGTGCCGCACGGACGCCCTGACCGCCAGGGTGACCGCGTCCTCGTCCAGCGTCCGGCCGGCCGCCGTGCGCCCGACCCGGCCGCTGCCCCGACGGCCGGTGTGCCGGGCGATCGCGGCGGCGCGAGCAGCCGGGCAGCCGGGGAACAACCGCCTGATCTCCGCCGCTAGGCGGGGCTGGAATGCCACGTCCTCATCAGCCCGCAGCTGCCGTTGCCGTTCCCGGCGCCGCGCCCGGGCTTCTTCGTCGGCGAGGCACTGCTCCTCAGCCAGCTCCAAGGCGGGTTCCTCGACCAGGATGCCCTGCCGCTCGTATCGCTTGCGGGCCCGGCTCCAGCGCACGACCACGGCTGACAGGCTGCTCGCCTGCCTAGCGCGGCGGGTCAGCGCGGTATCTCCCGCCGGGAGGAATGCCAAGTGGTCCAGGTCGGCACACGTCAGGCAGAGCGGGCCCGCGTCGCTCATGATCAGGAAATCGCCAGAGCCGCCGCAGCCAGCGCAGGTCCAGGCGCCGAGCGGCAGGATGACGAGCAGGTCGGCCGGCGCGTCCCGACGCTCCGCGCGGTTTTCCTTCCGGGCGCCCGGCGCGGCCCGGCGCCTGGGCTTCGGCAGCGGGTCCGGGCTCACGGGAAGGATCGTAGCCAGCCCCGGCAGCGAGCGTGGCTCCGGCCGCGACTCCTGATCGGCTGCTTCGTCTGCAACTACTCCGGTGAGTCGGTGATGTTTGCAAGGTGATTACCGGGCTTAGCACCGATCAGAGGAGCCCGCAGACCGCCGAGTTGAACCTTGCATGCCAACCGGACGTGTGATCGGGAGACGCAAAAGACCCGAACCCCGCGCGCGACGTTCCGTTCGCGTGCCGCAGGGAGGTATGAGATGCGCAAGATCAACTGGCTGCTGGCCACCGTCGCCGGGGCGGCCCTGGTGAGCGCGGCGGCGGTGCAGGGCGTTGCCGCCGCGACTGACCCCGGTCCCGCCACCATGCTGAAGTTCAGCACGATGACCCCGGTCACGGGCCCGTACGTGGGCCCGGCCAACCCGGTCCGCGGGGTACCTGGCGGCGGGCTGCCGTGGGTGCTCACCGCCGGGACGGGCTCCCTCAAGACCGACGGCCATCTCCTAGTGAAGGTGCGCGGGCTTGTCCTCGCCAACCGGTCCCCGGTACCAGCCGCATTGCAGGGCGCCAACCCGTTCCCGGACTTCCGGGCCCTTGTCAGCTGCCAGAGCATCGGCGCCGGGGACACGGCTGCCATCACCAACATCAGCACCGGCGACTTTAAGGCCAACGCTGCCGGGGACTCGAAGATCGATGCCAGGGTGAGCCTTCCCCATCCCTGCATCGCCCCGATCGTATTTGTCACCGGTCCTAGCGGGGTCGGGGTCTGGTTCGCGGCGACCGGGGGCTGAGCTAGGGGGCTGACGCTGCAAGCCCCCGAGCGTCCGCCGGGCCGGCGGCGTGCCGCCGTCGGGTGGCAAGGCGAAGGCCCCTCTCCAGCTGGGAGGGGCCTTCGCCTGAGTTCTGATCGGCGGCTAGCCTGAGCAAGGAACTACGAGCACTTTGCCGGCCGCGGTCATACCCTGCCGAAACTGTCGAATTCTCCGCTTCGCACGCCGCCGAGAAATGCGTGCCATTCGCCCGGTGTAAACCGGAGAACTGGACCTTCGGAGTCCTTGCTGTCACGAACACCAACCTCGCCATGCGGCAGGTTCGTCACCTCGACGCAGTTGCTGTTGGAGAAACTCAGGGAGCTCTTAATCCAGTCCGAACCCGTACCCGGCCTTCCCGGGCCGCCCTCGAGCTTAAGTCTTCCCACGTCCTTACCTCGCTGAATGTCGTGTGGATACGGCCTAAAGCTGGCGACTACGTAGAGTATGCTAACAGCTACTGGGCGTACCCGCAGGCTAAACTGCAAGGCCATCACTGGCAATCTGCGGTCTCTGATCACAACGGGAGGCCCTTGTGACGGAGAAGGAACGGGACAAGAACGCAGACGGCTGGCTGGCGATCATCGGGCGGGCCCACGAGGTCACCGGGAACGTGGCGCTGACCTGCAGGTATTAGCGCACGCGCTGGGTGCCTGCCCAATGTGACTCAGCCGTCTCGAGTATGAGTTCCCTAGACGACGCCGGGTCGAGCGACGCACCAACCAGCATCTGAAATGCGATCCTATGCAAGTAAGTCTCTCTCTCGCCTTCCACGGAGAAGTCGTTTCGCAAATGCTCCGCGCAAACCACATCTTGCAGCATAGCATCATTTTCTGGCCCAAAGCGGAATATAACAAATGATTCCCCGAAGACCTTATGCTGTGCGTTAAGGGGAAGGATCCGCAACGTCACGTTTGGTCGGCCAGCCTCATACACGAGCCGCTGAAGTTGCTCACGCATCACCAACTCATTGCCGATCCGGCGCCTCAGGATTGACTCATCGAGCACAACTGACAGCTGCGGCGCTGACTCGCGAGTCAGCGCCCGCTGGCGTTGCATCCGGACCTTGACCAGCCGCTCGATCATTCCCGGCGCGATCGGCTCGACCTGGCTATAGCTGCTAATTATGTGCCGGGCATAGGCTTCTGTTTGTAAAAGACCAGCTACAACCTCAACATGCCATATAGCGATCGAGCTTGCCTCATGCTCAAGGCCAATGAACTGCTGGTAGTCGGCGGAAAGGCCATCTGCGAACTCTTCCCACCAGCCCTTCTGGGCCGCATCCTCGGCGAGCTCAAGGAGCAGCGCGCGGCGGGATCCGGTGATCTCGTAGTAGTCGAGCAGCCTCTCGACTTCCCGCGGCTTCAAGCCGGTCCTGGCCAGCTCGTATCTGCTGATCTTGGAAGGCGACCATCTCAACGCTGCGGCGACGGCATCTCCGCTCTTGCCCTTGCTTTCCCTGATCCCGCGCAGCTCTGCGGCAAGCCGACGGCGCCGTACTGTGGGGCTCCCTGGCACGGTCATCCGGCGTCCCTCCCTCCTCGGGGCGGCGCGAGCAGGACCAGCGTGACAGCCAGGTAGATTTTACATAGAACCGGTAATGAAACTCTCATTGCACAGGGGCGGCCCCAGGTCCCTCGAACCTGGCGAAACGCGCGCTGGCGCTTCCGCGGTCGGTCGGCGTAGATGGCCCGTAGGTCCCTGGCTGATCGGATGCAGTACTTGTCGGGCTCGAGCCGGTCTACCACGACGGGCGTCCGCTTCCCGGCATCCTGACGGAAGCGACCCAGCCGCGCATGATCAGGTTGAGCCTGATCAGCGTGGCCCAAGATCGTCTACGCGCGTGACATCGCCAGCTGGCGCCGCCGGTGCAGGCCCGCAGCTCGACCGGGGCCTGCTGGTTTCTGGGCGCGGTAGAAGTCCATTCGCTAGCCGCTGACGCGCAACGTCCCGTCGGGTCTTGGCAGCGCTTATCGCCGAGGGACTGCCCAACGCCGGGAACGCGGTACGGCTTGTGGCGAGTGAGGCGACTGTGAAGAACAGTGAGTGAAGCGACTCCGAGGAACTATGTTTGCCAGTTGCTGGCCGAAGCCGAAGCCCGCGAACGGACCTAGGCGGTCAGTTACGCCTATCGTGACGAACTGTCCGCAGCCCTCTGATAACGGCGCGATCGACCCGCCTCAGGATTGGACGGAATCTGCGCGCCGCCCGTTAGTCGTGCATCAGCTTAGGTCACCCATGATAGAAGGTGTCGGTACCAACGGAAACGGTTGCTGCCTGCACCTGGACACTGGGCGCGTGCACGGTCGCCGCGGACACTGCTGACCCGGTTAGCACTGAGCCGGCCACGCCGAGCGCTAGGATAGCGGGAATGATGATAACTCGCCCGATGTGCATGACTCCTCCATGGCGATTCCCGAGGCCAGCAGCCCGTTGTATGGCTCCGCTAGCCTGCACGGCGTATCTACGTCATGTAGAGATATTTCCCGGCTCACGGTTATTTCATGCACCATGGTAGACTTTTATTGAATAATAAAATATGAATCGCAATTACCATTGCCTGTTTGTGAGAAATATGCATGCCTTCATGCGGAGAAATATTAGCGTAACCTTGCGCTGCAAGGACCTTGGAAACTTTCATTGTGCAGTGCGGAACGCTGGCGATGCCATTTACCACCAGCAGGCGCTTTAGGCGGTGAACTTACACCCGAAAAACACCGCTTGTTCCCCAATTGTTCTAGTAGTAAGGTTCGCTCCGTGCCCACCGTGACCCTGGCCGGTGCGCTGATCGGCCGCGATAGTGAGATAGCGATGCTGGCCGGGCTCATGAGGGAGACGGCTGGGGGCCAGGGCAGTGCGGTGCTGATCGAGGGCGAGCCGGGAATCGGCAAGTCCGCGCTGGTGCGGGCGGCTCTGGCCGAGGCAGCGGATGTCGGCTGTCAGGTGTTCTGGGGCGCCGGTGACGAGCTGGGGCAGGCGTTACCGCTGCTGCCGCTGCTTGAGGGGTTACGGATACGCGAGCCCTCCGCCAATCCCCGGCGAAACACGATCGTCCGGCTCTTGCGCGGCGAGCTCACCGCCGATCGCGGCGCGGACGTGTCAGCTGCGCTGGCGGAGCAGTTGCTGGCGCTCGTCGCCGAGCAGTGCGCCGTGCAGCCGACAATCCTGGTCGTCGACGATCTCCAGTGGGCAGATCAGGCCAGCATCGCACTGTGGGGGCGGCTGGCAAGATCGGTGCGGCAGGTGCCGCTGCTGCTGGTCGGGATGATGCGTCCGGTGCCGCAGCGGGATGATTTGATGGCGCTGCGGAGAGCGGTGGGCGATGCCGCACGGCTCCAGCTCACCAGGCTCACCGAGCCGGCGGTGGCCGAGCTGGTAGCAGCCCTGGTCGGCGGCAGGCCTGACGACGAACTGCTGCGGCTCGCCGACGGCGCGGCGGGCAACCCGCTCTACGTCACCGAGCTGGTGGCTGCGCTGGCTCGCAGCTCCAATTTGACCATTACCAACACGGGAGCCGCCGAGCTGACGAGCGGTCCCGCGCCAAGCTCCCTGTCGGCGGCCATAGCGGACCGCCTCGGCTTTGTTTCCGGATCAGTGCGCGAGGTGCTGCGGGCAGCAGCGCTGCTCGGCGTGGATTTTGCCGTGCCGGACCTGGCGACCGTTCTGGGTCGCGGCGTGACAGACCTAATCCCGGCCGTTGACGAGGCGCGCGCCGCAGGCGTGCTGGCCGAGTCCGGTAACGGTCTCGGATTCCGGCATCCGCTGATCCGTGCGGCGCTGTACGACGAGATGGCGGTACCTGTGCGCGCCGCCTGGCACCGAGATGCAGGACGCGCCCTGGCAGAGGCGGGTGCACCGGTGGACCGGGTTGCCCGGCAGCTGCTGTGGGCAGTTGGCGGACCTGGCGGCCCGACCGAGCCGATGAATGAGTGGATACTGAGCTGGCTGGCTCGCACCGCGGAGCCGCTAATCGGTCAGGCGCCCCGGGTTGCGGCAGAACTCCTCCGCCAGGCAGTCGCCAGCTCTCCGGCTGGCTCGGCCCAGCATGACTGTCTCGTGGGCCGGCTCGCTGACGCCCTCTACCGTGTCGGCGATGTTGCCGAGGCCGAGCAGGTGGCGAACCGCGCACTGGCCCATACCGTCGAGCCCGATCTCCGCGTTGACCTGCACTGGACGCTAGCGCAGTGCCGGATAACGGCCGGCCGGTCCGAGGAATCCCTGGCCACGCTGAACCAGGCCCTGGCTTCCCCCGGGGTCTCGGCCAGGCACCGCGCCCGGCTGCTCGTGCTCGCCGCACGGACGCACAACAACCTCGGCGAGGTCGAGAAGGCCAGCCGGGTTGCCGAGGCCGCGCTCGCGGCGGCATCGGAGGCGGGTGACAACTGGGCGATCGGCTGGGCCTTGCACGTGCTGACCATCGTGACCGCGGCGCAGGGGCAGATGACTGACGCGCTGCCGCTGTTTGACCGGGCACTGGCTGTGACCCAGACCGATCGGGCACTGACCGACCTGCGGCTGCTCCTTCAGATCAACCAGGCCATCACACTGGGCTGCCTCGACCAGTACGAGGAGGCCTTCGCCGCGGCCCGGCAGGCGCGGCACCTCGCTGACCAAGTCGGCACGGTGATCCGGCTAGGTCAGGCACATAGCGCCCTGGGCCAGCTGCTGTTCGACACGGGTCGGTGGGACGATGCGCTGGCCGAGGTGGAGGTCCTGCACGAGGACCTGAAGGAGCCCGGCGCGGCCTGCAGCGATCTCGGCATCGCCGCCGTGATCTGCTTCCATCGCGGCGAGATCACCGCGGCGCGTCGCCATCTTGCTGCCGCCGTCCCGCATGCCAAGCGGATCGGAAACCGGCTCATCGGCCCGCTGGCGCTCGCCCGCAGCCTGGACTGCGAGCATGCCGCGGCGCTCCCGGAGGCGCTTGCCGTGCTGACAGCCGGGTTCGCCGACGATACGGAAGAGATCGAGGAGATCGAGGACCTGTTTGCTGACGCCGTCCGCCTCGCCGCGAAGACTGGCGACCTCAGCACCGCGAAGGCTCTCACGGGCCACGCTGCGGCCCTCGCCGCTGAATCGCAGATCCCGCACCGGCAGGCGAACGCGCTCTATTGCCGCGGCCTGCTGGACCATGACGCCACCCGGCTGATGGCGGCCGCGGAACGTTATGGCGCCGCCGGCCGGCCGCTGCTCAGCGCGAAGGCGCTGGAGGCGGCCGCTGACGACTTTGTCTGCTCCGGCGACCGCGGCCAGGCACGGGCCGCATTCACCCGTGCCGTGGAGATCTACGCCTCGCTTGGCGCCGCCGCAGACGTCGCCCGGCTACAGACCAGGTTCCGCGCTCATGGCATCCGCCGCGGACCGCACGCGAAACACCGGCAGGCGCGGAGCGGCTGGGACAGCCTCACGCCGACCGAGACCAAGATCGCCGCGCTGGTGGAGGGGGGATTGTCCAACCCAGAGATCGCCGCCAGGCTCTTCATGTCCCGGCGGACCGTCGCGACCCACGTCTCCCACATCCTGAAGAAGCTCAACGTCCATTCGCGTACAGACATCGCCCGCGAGGCAGCCTTGCGCACCATCGCGCCGGGGTGATCGCGGCGCGGGAATGGATTGGCGCGAAAAGGCACGTCCGGTGGATCCGGGGCTCACGATTTACCAGACACATCTGTGATCGCCCTGCAGGCTGCGGTCGTCCCCCTCGTCGAGGTCGGCCTCGAACGCGAGCGTGAAGTACACGGCCTTGCCCGCCGGGGTCCGGTAGAAACCCCAGTCGGTCGACAGGCTGTCGACCAGCATCAGGCCCCGTCCGGCCTCCGCGTCGGCTGGCGCATCCACCGGCACCGGCACGGAGCATGAGGTGTCGTGCACTTCGACGCCTAACTGGCCGCAGGCGCAGGTGATGACCAGTAAGACTTCCTCGCCCGGCTCATGTCCGATGGCATTGGTCACCAGTTCGCTGGCGAGTAAAACTGCGACGTGCGGGTCAACGGGGACGTTCCAGGCGTCGATGGCCGCCCGGACCTGGTTACGGGCTTCGGCCGCTGCGGCCGGTCCCGCGGTTAGCGAGATATGCCGCGCGCGTTGCACGGTCGGGCGGATCGGCGCCATCGTGTCCATCTGGTTTCCTTGCCAGACCAGTTGAAAGCTGGTCCGGGAGAGCGCAGGTCACCCCGCGCGGCCAGTCCGGGGATCCGGCAAAGCTGCTGACGCTGGATCTCGCCGGTAATTGCATCACAAATCCTGCTGCAAGTTGCAGGCCGAGACATCGGTCAGGTGACGGATATTTGAAGCCGTGGCCACGGCCAGCGAGCCGGCCCCGCGCCTGACGGCGCCTTGGGGAGGGCTGCGCCAGCCGGGCAAGCGCCGGTCAGCCCTGCTGAGGGCTGCGGCGAAGGCTTCGTCAGGCAGCGACCTGTCAGGTGTGGAGCTACAAACCTGAGTTGGGCACCAGGTGTCTGATGTCTGCGAGCAGCTGGCCGCTTGCCGTGGCCGCCGTCCCGGTGCCGGCTACCACCTGGCTGCAGCTGCCGAACCGTGCAGCGTAGGTCCGCACTCGCCCGCCACCGCCGCGCACCGTCACGAGCGCGGTGTTCGGCCACCATGACCCGTCGCAGCCGGATCGCGGGGACCGGATGGGCTGCAGCGAGCGCAGGTCCGCGAGCACTCGCCGCACGTCGGGGGCGGCCGTGACGGTGGCGTTGCGGCGCTGTCCGTCCCCGTCGCGGCCGGCCAGCGACTGGATGAACACCGACGTCGCCACTGGCGGCACCGTGAATCCCGCACCGGGACGCACCGACGCTTGGCGGAGCAGCGCCCGCGCGCGGGCTGAGTCCGGGGATGCAGCGGCGATGGCAGTGTTCAGCCACGGCAAGCTGAGCGTCACGGTGGTGGTTCCGTGCTTCGTCTGCGCCGCTAGCCAGGCGGGCAGGCCGCGCCATGTAGTGCGGTGGCCCGACCAGCTCAGCGCATACCGGGGACCGTAGAGGGTGCTGAGCGTGACCGACGTGGGCCGCGGCGCCGGGAGACCCGGGAAGGGGCAGCCCAGGAACGGACCGGCATGATCATTGATAACCACTGTGTCGCTGGCCGGCCAGCCGCAGCCAGGCTTGGCTGTGATCCATCCAGGCGGGAGCGTGAACACGATGCCCTGGAAGTTGACCGCCTGATGCCTGGGGCCCATCGTGTGGTTCCTGCCAGCGGCGAGCTGACCATGGCCGTGGCCCGTGGACGCAGTGCCTGCGATGACGGCATCCGCAGTCAGCGCTGAGACAGCGACAATCGAGACGGCGACCATGCCGCGCAGTGCCCCGTTTACGAAACTGCGCATCAGCACAGCAGAACGCGCCACGATGAACTCGCGGAACCCATCCAGCTCGACCACGGTGCCCTCGCCTGCCACACTTTGACGACCCGAGACGGCCATCTGGTTGCGTTTAACCGTCTTGCATATCGGCGGGGGTGATGGTAGGACGCGAGGGTACGCGGCCGATCGCCCGGCGGTCGGCCGGAGACCTGGGGTGGGGAGGACGGCATGAGCTTCTCGGTCGAGGGGGATTACTTCGAGGTCTGCAACTGCGACGTCAGCTGCAACTGCGTATGGCTCGGTTCCGCTACCCGGGACAACTGCGACGTCCTGCTGGCCTGGCATGTCACCAGCGGCAGCAAGGATGGTGTAGATCTGTCCGGTCTCAATGCCGTGATGGCCGTGCACTCGCCGAAGCGGATGACCGACGGCGGCTGGAAGGTGGCGCTGTACCTGGACGATCGCGCCTCCGCCGAGCAGTCGGAGGCCCTGGGCGCCGTCTTCTCCGGGGGCGCGGGCGGCTACCTGGCCGGCCTGGGCCCGCTGATCGGCGAGGTTGCCGGGGTGGAGCCGGCGACGATCACGTTCGAGAAGTCGAACGGATCACTGCGCGCTGAAGTATCGGGCGCTCTGTCGATGAGCAGCGAGCAGCTTGTCGGGATGGACGGCCAAGGACCGGCTGTGATCGCGAACGCGCCATTCGGGGCGGTCACGCAGCCCGTCCGGCAGGCCACCGCGAAAGACGTGAGCTACCACGGCCACTGGAGCGCGGATTTCTCCGGGACGAACAGCTTCATCACGGACTTCAAGTACGAGGGCTGACCGGGGCCTGCCGATGACCGACCAGGCTGGCCCGGCCCCCGGCACGCCGTCGGCCCCTGGCACGCCGTCGGCGCCCGGCACGCGCCCACTGCAGGGCCTCCGGCCGCGTCAGCTCGCCGCCGGGTGGCTCGCCCTGCTCGCGCTCGCCGCCGTGGCCTGGGCCGTCACCATCGCGCAAGCCCGGAGCATGGGCAACGGCCCGGGGACGATGGGCCTCGCGTTGCTGCCGTTCCTCGGGGTCTGGGTCCTGATGATGGCCGCGATGATGCTGCCGTCCGTCGCGCCGGTGGCCGTGCTCTGGACCCGCTTGATCAGCGGCGTCTCGGTCGGCCTGTCGCGAGTCACCCGGATGGGCATGTTCGTCGGCGGTTACCTGCTGGCCTGGGCCGCCTGCGGGGTGCTCGCTTTCGCGGCCCTGGCCGGGACCGGCCGGCTGCTCACGGCGTCCGCGACGGCGGCGAAATGGCTTGGCGTGGCGATCTTCATCGTCGCGGGCATCTACCAGCTCACTCCGTGGAAGGACTGGTGCCTCCGGCGCTGCCGCTCGCCCATCGGCGCGCTGCTGTATTACGCCGGCTACAAGGGCCCGGGCCGCGATGCCCGCGTCGGCCTCCATCACGGCGCCACCTGCGTCGGGTGCTGCTGGGGCCTGATGATCGTGCTGATCGCCGTCGGCGTGATGAACCTGGCGGCCATGGTGGCGCTGGCAGCGGTGATCTTCACCGAGAAGCTCTGGCGGCACGGCAAGCCGTTCGGCCAGGCCGTCGGAATCGTGCTGATAGCCATCGGGGTGGTGGCGATCTGGTTCCCCTGGCTACTGCCCGGCCTGCACGCCGCCGGGATGCCCGCGATGCGGATGTAGCAGGGCGAACGACCAGGACTGCCAGCTCCGGCTCAGCGGTCACCGGCAGCTTGAAGGAATGCCTCAGCGTGCGCTCAGCCAGCCTGCAGGTCAGCTTCCTAATTTGGCCGGGACAGCGGCGGGCGACCAGGGGACGAGATGAGCTTGGCAGGGAGGGCCGGAATCGTGCGTGAGGGCGTGACCTCCTACCAGGGGCCGGGCACCGCCGCGGCTGCTGGCCCGCGCGGTCGCGCGGTCGCGGCGGCGCTGCTGGCTGCCGGTGTCGTCTGCGGAGTCGCCGGACTGTTTCCTGGCTATCTTGCCGGGGCGAGCCTGGCCAGCCAGCCGGCCGAGCTGGTGCCGCATGTGATCTACTTCGCCGTCTGGGGTGCCTGTGCCGTGCTCATCGCGGCGGGCGGCGGGCAGCGTGCCGGGGCGCTGCTGGGGACGGGCACGGCCGTCGTCACGCTCGGTTTCTTCTTCGCGGACGTCGGCACGGCCATCGCCGGGGGCGCGCACCTGATCGGCGCCGGGCTGGTGCTGGGGCTGGCCGGCTGGCTGGCCTGCGCGGCGGGCTCGGCGGCGGCGCTGCGGCTCGGCCCGGCCGGGGCGCCGGGCAAGCCGCCTGGCCACGCGATGGGCCTGGTCATGATGCTGGCGCTGGCGGCGGTCGGCACGGCGATCGCGTTCGCCCCGTCGTGGGACAGCTTCACGCTGCGGACGGCGGCAGCCGGGGCGGTGCAGTCCGTTACGGCGGGCGACGCTTTCGCGAACCCGGTGCCGGTAATCGCCGGGGATGTCGCGGTGATGGTCACGCTTGTCGCGGTGGTCGTGGTGGCCGCGCTGTGGCACCCGGTCTGGCAGGGGGCGGCACTGCTGGCTGGTGCCATCGTCCCGATGGCGGCTCAGGTGGTATCGGCGCTCGTGCAGCTCGGCGAGGGCGCCTCGCCGGCGCTGTTCGGGATCCCGGCTGCGCAGGCCGCCCAGGCCGGCGTGACGGTCAGCTCCGGTGTCACGTCGGCGTTCTGGCTCTACTGCGGCTTCGTCATCGCGCTGATCGCGCTGCTAGCGCGGATGCTGATCTCGTCCAGCAGCGGGACCCGGCCCCGCGGCGAGCTCAGCGGCGTTAGAGACCGAACAGAGGCAGATCTTCATCCGCTCTAAATCCGCTGGGTGTTCGTGGTGGCGCCACTCGGTCAAGGCGGTGGCGTGACCGCGGTCAGGCGGTGGCAGTGAAACGGAGCCGGTCTGCGCGCACGTCGACGCTGGCAGCGGCGAACCCGGCCCGGCGAAGCCGCCCCGCCAGGGTGCCGGGATCGACCGGCACGAAGATGTCGTCGTGGTGAACGCGGCGCCGGTCGGGCGTGTCCAGCCCGTCCGTTCCGACCAGCACGCCGCCGGGCCGCAGCACCCGGCCTATCTCGGCCAGCGCGGCGTCCTGCAACGCTGCGGACGGAATGTGATGCAGCACGGTCAGGCAGGCCGCGGCCGAGAAGCGGCCGGACGGGAACGGCAGGCGTGTCGCGTCGGCCATGACCACCTCGACGTTGCTGCCGGCCAGCCTGGCCGCGAGCCGTCGTGCCAGGCCCGCGTCCAGTTCCACCGCAGTGACGCGCGCGACGTGGCGGCGCAGGATGTCCGTGGTCAGTCCAGGCCCCGGGCCGACCTCCAGCAGGGCATCACCGAGCTGATGGCCGTCAAGCACCCATGGCAGCAGGTCATCTTCCAGCTGCCTGGCCCACTCCGGGCTTGAGCACAGGGCCAGATGCTCCTCATTCACCCGCATCATGGTAGCGACGGCGCAGTGCGCGGCTGGGGTCGGCGCGGATCATCGGCAGCCAGGCCGCCCAGCCGTCCAGGTGGCTAGTCAGATGTCGATGGCCAGCCCGTCGCTGGCGGCCGGAAGGTCGGCGCGGGAGAGATTGCCCAGCATGTCTGCTGACATGTGAGTGAGAATGACCCGTTTCGCGCTGATATCGCCGAGGTGCGCGCGCAGCGTCTGGTAGTCCAGGTGGTAGCGGATCCGCCGGCCGAACGTGTAGGCCTCGGCGGCGAACAGGTCCGCTTCCCGCGCCGCCTCGAGCAGAGCCGGGGTCCACTGAGTGTCGCCGGAATAGGCGAAGGTGGCCCCGCCCAGCTCAACCCGCAGGGCCAGCGGCGGGGCGCCGCAGGCATGGTCGACCTCCCAGCCCCGCACCGTGGCAGCGCCGAGGTCGCACGGCGTCCCGTCGGGCGCCAGCTCGATCACCTCCACCCGGAAGCGCCGCGGGGTCCTGCTCGAGCCGGGGAAGAGCGTTTCCATCGCCTCGTCCAGCCGGGCCCTGATGCCCGGCGGCCCGGCTATCAGCAGCGGCGCGGACCGGCGTGAGAACTGGCCGTCGAGGATGAGCAGCGGCAGCCCTCCGAAGTGGTCGCCATGCAGGTGCGTCACTGCCACCGCGTCCACCGCATTCGGGTCAAGTCGCTGCGATTTCAGCGCCACCAGGCTGGTAGCGCCGCAGTCGACGAGCAGCACTTGCCCGGCGCCGGCCAGCCGGATACAGGTCTGAAAGCGCCCGCCGCTGCCGAAGGCATCGCCGCTGCCCGCGAACCGCACCTGCATTGCACCATCCTGGCCCACCGGCCGGGCATCCCGCCCGTCGGGGCCGCGGCCAGGGCATGGTCGCCGTGATCAAGCAGCGGGCGGAGGGCACCTACACCATCATCGATGACGAGGCGGCCCCGGTGGCCGACTGACTGTCCGCCTATGCCGAGGCGCTCGGGGCGCCGCCGCCGCGGCTGCCGCGGTGGCTGGGCCAGCTGCTCAGCGGGTAAAGCCGGGAGCGGCAAAGCGGGAGCAAGGCGGCGGAGCAGCAGAAGCGGGGAGCAGCAGACATGTCGGCACGACAGTCAGCCGCGCTAGCGCGCCGAGCGCAACGTCGGCGGCTCACCGCGGGGCAGCGCCGGGAGCTGATCCTCAGGCCACTGCCCGGATCTTCGCTGAGCGGGGATACCACGGCGCATCGATGAGCAGCATCGCGGCAGCGGCGGGAATCGCGCCGTCGGTCACCTACGATCATTTCGCCTGGCCATCACCGCGCTGATCCACCTGGCGCCGGTGACGGGCCTTCCCGCTGGGCTCCCGCGGGAGCTTGCCGACGCCATGCTGGCGCGCGCCATCAAGTCGGCCAACGACGGCCTGGCCGCGTGGTGGTACGAGCATCCCGAGGTGAGCCGCCAGCAGATCGTCGCCATCTCCGTCAGCGTGAGCTGGCACGGCCTGGCCCGCCTGACCGGCCACTAACGGCGCGTGCGCCTGGTGCCACCTGCCGCTTGGCCACCTGCCGCCCGCGCCCGGCGTCGCGGCCGTTACAGCAGGCCCGCCCGTTGCTTGATCCCGGGAGATCCGGCACGTTGGGCACGCAGTCTCGGAGATCTTGGAGAGTTTGGGGTGCTGTAGCACCGCGAAGTCTCCGCACTAACGGGGCAGCTCCCGGGCGCTGGGGCAGGTGTTGTGTGTGTGACTAACGGGCTTCCTGAGCTGAGTGCAGGGCGCCGGTGAGTGGTGATGAGGCGGCTCTGCGCCTGACTGCTGGCCGCGTCCCGCGCGCAGGTCAGTGGCGCGGCGGGGGCGGAGCGGGCGGCGGGGGCGGAGCGGGCGGCTGCCCGGGGTCGGCGAGGGAATCCCTGAGCGCGCGGTAGTACGGCGCGATAGTGCTGATGTCGGCATACTCACCGGCGCCGTGCTGGCCGTCGCCGCCGATGCCGAACGCGACCGCGTCTATGCCGCGCTGGTAGTAGAAGCGCGCGTCGCCGGCGCCGTGCTTGCGGAGGAAGCCGGCCGGATAGCCCTGGCTGCGCGCCGCCCGCCGGAGGCTGCGCACCTCGGGCCGGTCCGGGTCGGCGCGGTGCGGCGGGTCGGCACGGTCGACGACGGCCGTGACGCCGGGCTCGCAGAAACTGGTCAGGTACGCGGCGACCTGGCCAGGGTCCTTGCCGTTCAGGTCCGCGTCCTCGGGCGGGAACCGGATGTCGAGCCAGGCCTCGGCCGCCGCCGGGACCTGGTTGCGGGCGGTGTTGGGGGTCTCGATCCGGGCCAGGTTAACGGTTGTCCGCCAGGCTTCGGCGGCCGGTACGGGGTAGGCGGCCAGCACATTGCCCACGCTGCGATGCAGCTTGACCAGGGCGTTGTCGCCCAGCCACGGGTACGCTCCGTGGGCGCCGCGGCCGGCCGCCCGCAGCGTGGCGGCGATGATTCCCTTGGATTCGCTCACGATATCCAGGCCGCTGTGCTCGCCGATGATCACGAATTCGCCGCTGACGCCCTGCTCGAGCTGATGTAGCGTGCCGTCGCGCCCGCCGGTCTCCTCGTCGGTCACCAGCTGCAGCCCGAGCGGGTAAGTAAGGCGGCCGGCCAGCTCGCGGAAGACCTGGGCCTGCACCAGCGCCGAGATCTTCATGTCCTGGGCGCCCCGCGCGTACAGGCGGGTGCCCTCGCGACGCGGCCGGAACTGCTCCGGCGGGGCCGGGACCACATCGAGATGAGCGTTCAGGATGACACGGAAACGCGGCCGCGGCGCATCGCAGTAAGCCAGCGCGCTCGGCTTGCCGCCGGATGAGAACCGTTCCACGGTGAACCCGGGTCCGATGAAATCAAGCACCAGGCTGAGCGCGCGGGCCAGGTCACCAGGCCGGTCGCTGGTCGACGGCACTGCCAGCAGTTCCCCCGCGGCGGCGAGGAACGACTCCGTATCCATCGCATCATCCTGCCCCTAGCGTGCCCGGTCGGCCGGGGTCCGGGGGGTGGCGCGGCTGGCCGTGGTCCTGGGCGTGGCGCGGCTGGCGGAGGGCTGGCTGCCCGTGGTCCTGCCCGTGGTCCTGGGCGTGGCGCGGCCGGCGGAGGGCTGGCTGGCCGTGGTCCTGGGCGTGGCGCGGCCGGCGGAGGGCTGGCTGCCCGTGGTCCTGCCCGTGGTCCTAGGCGTGGCGCGGCTGCCCGGCCGGGCGCCACCCGCCGCTGCCGGGGGCGACCGGAGCTGCCCGGCGCGGGTGCCGGCGCTGGGCTTGATCAACACCGTTGTCGCGGTCAGCCAGAGGGCGGCGAACAGCAGGCTGCCGAGAATGTCTGTGGGATGGTGCTCGCCCCGATACAGGCGGGACATCGCGACCAGGACCGGCATGGCGATCGCGGGAATCAGGAACAGCCATCGCCACCAGCCGCGGGCATGGCCGATGACCAGGATCGCCACGCCGATGTAGATACAGCACGTGGCCGCCTCATGCCCGGACGGGTAGGCCGAGGTGGGCAGGTGATGGTCGAGCTGCGTGACGTGCGGCCTTGGCCGCTTGACGACCGCGGCGGCGATCAGGAACGCGGCAAGCTCCCCGGACATCAGGGCGGCGATGTACAGCACCGGCCGCCAGCGCCTGGTGGCGGCGAGGAAGACGGTGCCGGCCGCGATAGATGCGATCAGGATCGCCTGGGTCGCGCCGAGGGTGGTGAAGATCAGGCTCCAGTGGCTCCAGGCCGGAGTGCGGTGCGCGGCGAGCCAGCGCGGCACCGTCCGGTCACCCAGCATGTTGCCGTTCCCGCCCTTGGTGACAAGCTCGCCGACGCCGACCACGACGCCGAGGATCAGCACCCAGGCGATCAGCAGCCCGGCCGCGATGCGCCCGTGGCGGGCCGGCCAGCCGGCCGCGGCGGGCTCTGGCCTGGCAGGCCTGAGCTCGCCCCGGGCCTCGGGTTCCAGCCCCTCGGTCACCGGGTGGGTGACCGGCAGGCCGACGGCATGCCGGGTCAGCTCGAATGCGAACGCGGTGATGCCGAGCCAGAGCACCCCGACTGCCCAGGCGCCCAGCACATCGGACACGTAGTGCACGCCGAGCAGGATCCGGCTTATCCCGATCAGCGCGACCAGGGCGACGATGACGGTGGTGAACGTGACCCGCCACCGGCCCCGGGCGGCCGGCAGGAAGACGAGAAAGACCGCGCCGTAACAGACGATAGAGCCGAGCGAGTGCCCGCTGGGGAAGCTGTTCCCCGCGCCGTGCGCGATCGGATGCGCGACCACCGGCCGCAGTCGGCCGACCAGCGACTTGAGCACCGGGTCCAGCACCAGCGCGCCCGCGCCGGTGACGAGCAGGTAGATCGCCAACCGCCAGCGCCGACGGATCGCGAGGGTGATCGACGTGACCCCGATGACCGTCCACAGCACTCCGCCGCTGCCCAGCCAGGTGACCGCCTTGACTGCGGCGACGGCCGCGGCGTTACCCGCGATCAGGCCGTTGAGGTCGGCGGCGGCAGTGTGGTCGGCCGACTCCAGCGGCGGCCATTGCAGGCGCACGAGCACGAGCAGGATCGTGAAGGCCGCGGCCGCGGCCGCGACCGCGGTCAGCGGCCCGGTACCGCGGCGCCGGCGCGCCAGGCTTCCTGATGGCATGGTCCGCAGGTGCCCATCCCGCGGGCGTTCACACTGCCTCCGCGGGAACGCAGATCTCGATCGAGGCGGGATGGACGCGAATGCGCAGCTTCCCCGCTACACCGCGCGCCCCGCCATCCAGCTCGTACGGAACCTGCCGGTCGAACCTGACCCGGACCCGCTTACCCCTGGTGAGCCGGACGAATGGAGACCGTTCCGGCTTGCCTTGGGCAAGCCGCCCAAGCGTCCTCGCCCATTGCGCCGGGTTCTTGGCTGTGACCACGCCGAGTTCGAGCAGCCCGTCGTCGGCCCTGGCCCCGCTGAAGACCTCGACGCCGCCGAGTACCTTGCCCACGTTGCCCACCAGCACGCACGAGACCCGGCCGGTGAAGAAACGCTCACCGTCCACGGTGACGGTTCCCTTCGCCCGGCGGGCGCCGAGGTTCCTTGCGGCGGTGTAGACGTAGGCCAGCCGGCCGAGGCGGTCCTTCATGCCCGGGCCGGCGTCCTTGATCATCCGGGCGTCGAGCCCGGCGCCGGCCATCACGGCGAAGTGCTCCCCGTTCACCGATCCGGTGTCAAGCCGGCGGCGCTGCCCGTGCAGCCCGATCCGCACCGCGGCGGCCAGGTCGGCGGGAATCCGCAGGTTGCTGGCGAGGAGATTCGCCGTGCCCGCCGGGATGATAGCCAGCGCTGTCGTCGTCCCGGCCAGTGCGTCGATGCAGCGCTGGACCGTCCCGTCGCCGCCCCAGACGAAGATCAGCTCAGCGCCCTCGGCCAGCGCCCGGCGAGCACGCTTGGGTGCCTTCCGGCTCTTCTTCACCTCGTACCAGAGCGGGTCGGTGATGCCTTCCCGCGACAGCGCTTCCCTGAGCCGGGGCAGGCCGCCGCGCCTCTTGGCAGCGTGGGCCACGACGGCGACCGTCCGCACGGCCCGGCCGGAGCTGTCGCCGGCCATGCCGGTCAGGGCGAGCCGCCCGCCGGCCTGGCCGGCCTGCCTGATGGCCGCCGGGCCAGGTCGCGGCCCGCCTGCGGCGGCGCGTCACCATGCGGCTCGCCATCCGCCAGCGCAGTGCGGGACAGCAGCACAGCGCGGGACGGCGCAGAGCGGGGCAGCTGGGCGGCATCAGAAGGCGGCGGGACAGCGTCGGGACGTGGCGGGGCGGCGCTGGGCGGCGGGGCGGCATCAGAAGGCGGTTCCGTGGCGTCGGAACGCGGTGCGGTGGCGGCGGGACGCGGTGCGGTGGCGTGGGGAGACCGTGCGGTGGCGTCGGGACGCGGTGCCGTGGCGGGCCCGGTGTCGGCGCGCTCGCCGGGATCGGTGGCGGCCACGGCACGCTGGTAGGCCGCGCCCAGCTTCGACATCTCGGCCTGGGGATTGTGGAACCAGTTCGTGGACCAGAGCCGGTGGAAGCTCCAGCCGAGCCGCTGCAGGTGCTCGCCGCGCAGCCGGTCACGGTCGCGCACGCTCCCCGACCCGCGGTAGGAAGCGCCGTCGGCCTCGATGGCCAGCACCATCCGGCTGGCATCCTGCGGGTGCGAGGCGGCGAAGTCGACCCGGTATCCGCCCACGCCGTACTGCGGCACGACCGTGATGCCCATGGCCGCGAGCCGGTCCCGCACGTCGGCCTCGAACGGGTTCAGCTCGGTGCCGCCCGAGGCAGGAGGCGCAGTCCCGCCGGAGCTTGCGTACTCCAGGTAGTCGGCCAGCAGCCGGGCACCGGCCTTGGTCACCCGGTCCGGGTCCACGTCATGGCTGGAGAACGAGCTGACCAGGGTCAGCCGGTGCTTCGCCCGGGTCGCGGCCACGTTCAGCCGCCGTTCACCGCCATCGCGCAGCAGCGGCCCCCACTGGTAGCGCATCCGGCCGTCGGGGTGCTTGCCGTAGCCGATGGACAAGATGATCGCGTCGCGCTCGTCGCCCTGCACCCGCTCCAGGTTCTTCACGAAGAACGGCTCCGCGCAATCCTCGGCGAAGAATCCTTCCAGGTCGCCGAGTTCGGGGCGGTCGGCAAGGGCGGCCCTGAGCGCGGCGTCGATCCGCTCCGCATGCCGGATCCCGAGCGCGATCACGCCGAGCGATTCGTCCGGCCGGGTGCGGGCATGCTCCAGGATCAGCCCGACCACCTTTTGCACCTCGGCGTTGACCGACACCTCCTGGCCAGGCTCGGGGCTCTGGGCCACGACCACGTGGCGCAGGCAGTCGCCCCGGAAGACGCCGGGGAACGTGGTCAGCGCGCCGCCGTAGATGCGGGAGTTAGAGAACGCCACCAGCCGCTCATCACGGCTGCGGTAGTGCCAGGCGAGCGGCGCCGTCGGCAACAGCGGCCGGAGCGCGTCGAGGACGGACTCGAAGCCCGCGCCGAACGAGACCAGGCTCTCGTCGTCGTCTTCCGCGGCCTCGTCGCCCTCGTCCAGGTACGGGCGGAAGAAGTTGGTCGGCGGCAGCTGCCTGTCGTCCCCGGCGACGACGATCTGGTGCCCGCGCATGATCGACGGAATCGCGTCGGCCGGGACGATCTGGCTCGCCTCGTCGAAGATCACCACGTCGAACAGCCTGCGGGCGGGCAGCACCTGGCTGACCATCAGCGGCGACATGGCCCAGCATGGCTTCAGCGCGAAGAGCACGTCGCCGGCCTGGTCGAGCAGCCGCCGCAGCGGCAGGTGGCGCCGCCGCAGCGCCGCCTGCTTGCGGATCACCCTGGCCTGCATCGGGTGCTGGTCCTGCACCACCCGCAGCCGGTCCGCCCAGGCCCGGCGTACCCGCGCCTGGTTGGCAGCCAGGTGCTGCACGTCGCGCACCCGGAACTCGTCGGCGATCTCGTCCAGGGCCTCGCCCCGGTACGCGGCGTAGGCGGGATCACGGATCCTGATCTGGTCCAGGATCGAGGAATACCAGGCATGGTCGAAGGCGGCCGCGGCGAGATTCGGGCCGGCCTGGCGGCGGGCAAGCTCGTCGAGCAGCGGGCCGAGGGCGAGCTCATCGAAATGGCTGCCCAGCGCGTACAGCCGGGGCAGCTTCCATGCCGTGTCCTGATCGGCTGCCAGCGCCGCGAGCTGCTGCTCCGGGTCGTCGTCCAGCCGTACGAACGCGCTCATCGCGGCCAGCTGGCTCTCGCAGTCCGCCGCCAGCGGCAGCAGCTCGTCCAGGCCGGATGGCAGCCGCGGCGGGCCGTCGTCGGTGCGCAGCTGCTCCCACTGCCTGAGCTGGGCGGCTGCGGCGCCGAGTGCTGCGGAGAGCTGCTCGCGGGACAGCTGCGGCCCGGCTGCCAGCGCGGCGGCCTGCCTGCGCAGCGCGCGTCGCTCGCGCAGGCCCAGGCCGGCCCCGTCGCCGGTCGCTGCCGCGAGCCTGGCCGGATCGGCCGCGTAGACGGCAGGCTCGAGCATGCGCAGTGTCTCGCGCACGGCCGCGTACAGCCGGAGCCTGACGACACATTCGGGGTAACGGCGCGGCGGCGCCAGCCCGGTTTCCTGGCTTGCCCGGCCGACGCGGCGGGCCAGCATTGGTAGCAGGTGCCCGCCCAGCCGGACGGCGAGGCCGCATGCCTCGCCTGCATCGTCCGCCGAGCGCAGCGCGGCGCCGAACCACGGGGTGGACTGCGGGCGGAAGGCGAAACCGCCCAGGTGGGCGAAGTCGCGCAGCTCGTCGCGGATCTGGTCGGCGAGCTGGCGGTTGATGCGCTCGGGCATGGCCAGCCGGACCGGCGTGCGCGCCTCGTCGTCAACCCCCAGCAGCGCCGACTGAACACCGAACGGGGTCACCCCCCATGGCTCGTGCTGTCGGTGCAGCGCAGCCACATGCTGGCTCAGCCGCTGCTGCCGGTCGGACAGCCGCCGGTGCAGGTCGCTGACTTCCGGCCGGGCGGCGTGCTGCGCCTGGTCCAGGGCATCACCGAGGTCGCGGGCGATGCGCATCCGGTCGCGGGTGCCCTCGTGGATGTCGAGCGCCAGGTCGGACAGGCCGACGCCCTTGAGCCGGGACAGCACCGCATCGATGGCGGCGCGCTTCTCGGCGACGAAAAGCACTTTCCTGCCGCGTGCCACCAGGGCCGCGATCAGGTTGGCGATGGTCTGGCTCTTGCCGGTCCCCGGCGGGCCGTGGACCACCAGGCTGTGCCCGGCCAGGACGGCGTCGATCGCGCTGCGCTGCGAGGAGTCGGCATCCAGGACAGAGAAATCCTCCTCGGGCCGGTCGAGCACGGCCGCGCTGGCCTGCAGCGGGCCGCCACCCTGGGCGTCCTCGGCACCCGCGTCGTCGATGCCGAGCAGCTCTTGCGCCGCGGGGTCGCCGGCGATCGCGGCGACGATGTCGCTCTCGTCCAGCAGCTCGCCTGCCGCCTGCAAGTCGAGCACCATGGGCAGCTTGGCGTAGGTGAACGTGCCGATGACCATGCGGTCGGCGATCCTGAAACCCGGCACCTCCGCGGCCTCAGCGGCCCTGGTCAGCAGCTCGCCGATCTTCCTGGCAGACGCGTCGGCGAGCTCCTCGGTCGCCGCGCCGAACACGCTTGCCAGCTTGTGCAGCAGGACGGGGTTGACCTCGCTGTCGTCCAGCGTCAGCTCGAAGTCGTCATGCCGGGCCCGGGTAGGGGTGATGGTGAGGCCGCGCAGCGACACGGGAGCGGCGGGCTCGAGGAACAGCTCGCCCCAGCTAGCCAGGCCGGTCGCCAGGTAGCTGGCCCGGATGCCGCGCTCCTCGAGCAGCTCGCGTGCCTTCCGGTAGATGGCCTGGACCCGCCTGATCGCGTCGGCCCTGGCATCGACGTCGCGGAACAGGCGGGTGAGCCGGATCGACCCGGTGCGCAGGAACGATGCAAGGGCGTCCGGGTCGGCGAGCGCCAGGTCGAGCGTCCCGGCCCGGCGGTCCTTGTAGTAGAGCAGGGTATTGCGGCCGCCCAGGTCGGTCAGTGCCTCGATCCAGTGCGCCTGGGCAGCGGCGATCAGCTCGGTCCTGCGGCTGTCCGCCGCATCCGCGTCGTCCGCGTCGTCCGCGTCGGCGGCCTCGCCCCCGCCTGCGGCGCCTCCGGCCGCGGCGCCTCCGCCCGCGGCGCCTCCGCCCGCGGCGTCGCCGCCCGGCCCGGCCTGGTCATCGGCGGGCACGGCTGGGTCGCCGGCGTCGCCGGCCTGCCCGCTGGCAGGCTGCCTGACGTAGTAGTCGCTGTCGGTCTTCCCGGTCATCGCAACCTCGTTCCTGAGGACGCCATCGCCGTTAAGTTGCCCCGCAGCGTTAAACCATTCCTGGCAGTCTCCGGTTCCGTCCCGTCACCCGGGTGCCGGGCCGGCGATGGGGCGGCCAAAGGTGACGGCGCCGAGGACTGCCTCGGGCGCGGTGGCGCGGAATGCGGCATCGGGACGCGCGCCGAGCGCGTCGTTGACGGTCGAGAACGCGATGCGCAGCGCGACGAACACGGTCATCGCGAAGATCTCCGCGTCGCTGTGCCCGGCGTCACGCAGCGCCTGCACGTCCGCCGGGCTGGTGTGACTGGGGCCGCGGGCGACCTTCCTGGCCCAGCGCGCCATCGCCTGCTCGCCCGGGGTCAGCCCGTCGTCCTCGCCCCTGAGCACCCCGGATGCGGTGCGGGCATCGGTTGCCCCGGCCAGCCTGGCTCCCCACGCCAGCGAGCAGTAGGAGTCGCCGAAGGCCGATGCGCAGGCCGCGATGAGGATGCCGCGCTGGCGCAGGGTGAGCTGGTGCGCCGAGGTAGCCTCCTGCATCAGGCCGCGGAGCCCGCTGAGGGTGGCGGGCTGGTAGGCCCACAGCCGGGAAAAGTTCATCACATGACCGTCGTCGGCGATGTCCT
>WNGG01002101.1_pt1 | contig 22626 bp, 14 predicted proteins | sample 5400661 | NCBI WGS metagenome assembly WNGG01 (sample SAMN13153372, study PRJNA577476) | soil metagenome | isolation source: 100 cm soil or saprolite under Garry oak tree replicate 1 | place: USA:California | collected 2016-06-15
ACTGGCGCCGGCGGTTGCGGGCGCGGTCATCAACACGGACGACAACATGCACGTTGAGACTACCGCGCCGCGCGAGGCCTTTCTGCCGATGATGCAGACTAATGCGACGTGGATCGAGTCGCTGGCGAAACGGAAGTGAACCGCCAAGACGCCAGGAGCGCCCAGGAATTCAAACAATACAAGATAGGACTTTTCGGTTAAGAAAAGACGACGCTGGCCCCGTATTGCTCTCTTTCTCAATCTCTTTCTTCCTGTCACTCCGGGGATTTTAAGGTCTGGAGGGTTCGTTCATGGGACAGGCTTGCACCGCGACCAGTCGCCACTCGTCGTCGCGATTGGCGTAGACGTGAACAATCTTATATTGCCCGCTGAACTCCCGACCCTGATAGAACCACTTCGCGGAATCGAGTCCGGTGAGGACGGCCGTGTTTCCCCAAATGCGCACGCTAACGTTTTCCCGGTTCAGATACTCCACATTAAGATCGCCTGACACTACATCGGTGATGAACTGCGTCTTGTCGTCGCCTTCCAACGGATACGTGAAGACAAAGTCGTCGGCCATGATCCGATCCAGGGTGGCGGCGTCGCCGCGCACCAGGGCCTTGACCCACTCGTCATTCATCTGTCGCAGTTGTTGCTCGATCTTGATGTGCGAGCGTTGCGCCTGTGCCGAGCCGTCCATGATTCACCTCCTCCGCGCCATCTCTTGATAACCAGGTGAAGTTTGTATGTCAGATCAAGTTGAGAGTCAACTGGAAGTTACCTCCTCGGAACATTCCTTTGGAGTTCCGGCGATTCGTTAAGAACTAACCAGCTAACTGGAAGGAAAGATCGCGGACTGGAAAAGCCCGCTCGCCGCACACTCGCCGCCGCGAATGCAGTCGGGCACGCCGACGCCGTCGTAGGAATTTCCAGCGAGCTGCAGTCCGGGCAGATCGCACACACGGGCTTGAATTTGCGAGACGAGTTTCAAGTGCCCGACGTTATACTGTGGCATTGAGCGTTGCCATTTCTCGACCAGAGTGAAGAGCGGACGCTCTTCAATCCCCAACAGATCGCGCAGGTCTGACCGCACGCGACCAATCATTTCGTTTTCGTCTAACTCAAAGATTTCCGGTTGCAGGGCACCGCCGGCAAACGCGCGCAGCAGGACGCGATCCGCCGGCGCTCGGCCGGCGAATTTCACGCTGCTGAAAGTGCAGGCAAGAATCGATCGGTGTTCGATGAACGGAACGACAAAGCCAAAACCGTCCAGCGGATGCGGAATGTCAGTGCGCCGATAGGCAAGATTGATCGTGGCCGTGGATGCAAATTCAATCCGATCCAATGCGCGCGAGAGTTCGACATCAGTGTCGCGCAGCAACGAGGCTGCCGCAAAGGCGGGAACGGCGAGGCAGATCGTATCGGCTCTAATCGATTTGTCATCGCTCAAGCGAATCTCCCATTGCCGGGTTGCGGCGTCGAACAACAGCGCCTTTGCTTTCGTGTTTAGTTGAACCGCTCCGGACGGCAACCTTGATGAGAGACGATCTGCAAGCATCTGCATCCCGCCGTCAAAGGAGAGAAAGAGGCTATAGCGCGCGCCGCTGGTGCCTGATTGAGCGGACGCAGCTTTCTTCAAGCCCTCCCTTACAGTCGGGCTCCTGCCTTGTTTCCACATCGCCCGGATGACGCTCCCGTGTTCGCGCTCCATTTCGAGAAAACGAGGCAGCGTCGCGCCCACGCTGAGTCTTTCCGGATCCGCAGTATAGATGCCGCCAATCATCGGTTGGGCCATGCGCTCGAATGCTTCCCGTCCGAGCCGGCGGCGCACGAACTGAGCGAGACTTTCGTCATCAACGCCGTTTGCAACTTCGCGTCGAGGGATGAAAAGGTCCAGCGCCATCCGCGCTTTGCCCGACCAACTAAAGATGTCCGTGGTGATGAACGGCCAGAGGCGCGAGGGAGCTAGTAATTGAAAACCTTCCGGCACCGGGCGCAGCCGGCCGTTGCGCACAATGAAACTACGACGATGGTCTTTATTCGTTTGGATCAAATGCGACTCGAGACCGATGCGTTTTGCCAGTTCGATCGCTTCGGGCTTTTCCGAGATGAACGAGTCCGCCCCGGCTTCGATCAGAAAGCCGTCGCGATTTTCAGTCTTAAGAACTCCGCCGAGTCGCGAGCTTGCTTCGAGCAGGACGACGTCGATTTGTTGATCCGTTTGGTTGGCAAGTTCGAATAGTCGGTGAGCCGCTGCCAGCCCCGTGATGCCGCCGCCGATGATGACGATGCGTCGTCGATGAGTTTCCTGCTGATTGAGCATTCGTTAGGCCATCAGACTTGCCGCAAAGGCGCAAAGACGCAAAGGCGTTTCCATAGGACCTGAGTCTCGTTCTGCGCTACTGTACTTAGTGGCCTCAATGTCTTTGCGTCTTTGCGCCTTTGCGCGAAACTTCCTGCTTGCACAACTGGCGATCAAAGTCTCTCTGTTTTGCGTGCCAGGCAACAACTCACGGCACAGACATCTTCTTTCGCGCCGCGTGTGCCCAGACACCTTCGCGCTGCATCCGGATTAATTCTTTCGAGAATCAGCTCGCGTATCATGCCGATGAACGCGGGATGAGTTCCTACTGTTGAGGCTCGCACCATGTTCATTCCCATCTCTGCGCAGAGTTGCCGCGCCTGCGTATCAAGATCGTAAACGATCTCCATGTGGTCCGAAACGAAACCGATCGGCGCGATCACGACGTCGGTTGTTCCGTCGTCCTTCAACGCCCTAAGATAATCGCGGATGTCGGGTGCGAGCCAAGGCTGCGTCGGCGGACCACTGCGGCTTTGGTAAACAAGCTTCCAAAGATCGTGGCCAACAGCTTCAGACACAAGACGGCTGGCCTCTTGAAGCTGCTCCTCATATTCACAATTATCGGCCATTGAACGCGGGATACTGTGCGCCGTGAAAGCGAGCTGGGTGGCGGACCGGCGCGATTCGGGAATCTTCTCAAGCGCGTTGCGAACGTTCTCGATGTTTGCCTGTATGAATCCGGGATGATTGTAAAACGCGCGAATCTTATCGACGAGCGGGGCTGTTGCGCCAACGGCTTCCTGCGCTCGCGCAATGTCTTCGAGATACTGCCGGCAGCTTGAATAAGAACTGTAGGCGGACGTCACAAACGCGAGAGCGTTTTTTATTCCATCATCGGCCATTTGTCGCATCGTGTCCGCCAGCATTGGATGCCAGTTGCGATTGCCCCAGTAGACTGGCAAGGGCGGACCATTCGCTTCCAAATCGTTCTTTAGCGCTGCGATCAATTTTCGATTCTGATCATTTATCGGACTGATGCCGCCGAACAGCTCGTAGCGTTGCGCGACTGCCAGCATGCGCTCGCGCGGCACATTCTTGCCTCGCAAAACGTTTTCGAGGAAGGGCATTACATCGTTCATACCTTCGGGACCGCCAAAGGAGACGATCAGGATTGCGTCGTAGACGGTGTCCATTTCTGTCTGTAGGGGCGCACCTGCGTGTGCGCCCACGGGCGGACACACAGGTCCGCCCCTACTATCTGTGGCTCATTTCATGCACGGCACCAACCAAAGCGATGACATTCTCCACCGCAGTCTCAGGCAGTATGCCGTGCCCCAGGTTGAAGATATGCCCAAGCTGCCCGCCGGCTTGATTGAGAATCTTCTTTGCTGCTTTGCGAATGTGATCTTCGTTGGCGCATAGTGCGACCGGATCGAGATTCCCCATCACTCCCACATCGTGGCCGAGGCGTTGCCACGCTTCGTCCAGACGCACGCGCCAATCGAGACCGATCACATCGCCTCCGGCTTCGCGCATTAACTCCAACAAAGCAGCAGTGCCGGTCCCGAAATGGATCACTGGCGTGCCGGGCGTGATGTTTCTGATAACACTTTGCGTGTGCCGCAAAACGTATTCCCGATAATCGTCGGGACTCAAACAGCCAACCCAGGAATCGAACAACTGAACTGCCTGCGCGCCTGCGGCGATTTGAGCGTTCAGGTATTTCGCCAGAGCCCGTGAGATCAACGACATCAGCGCATGCCAGGCGCCGCTGTCGTTGTACATCAGGTGTTTTGTATGAATGTAATTCTTCGACCCACCGCCTTCGACTATGTAGGAAGCGATCGTGAATGGCGCGCCGCAAAAACCGATCAACGGGATGTTGCCTGGGAGATCGCGGCGGGTTCGCTTTATCGCTTCAAACACAAAATCCAATGCACCGACGTCCGCCACTTCGCGCAAACGATCGAGGTCCGCAGGGCTGCGAATAGGATTGTGTATCACTGGACCTTCGCCCTTCGTGAACTCCAGCTCGATCCCCATCGGTTCGATAATCAGCAAAATGTCGGCAAAGATGATAGCCGCATCGACACCCAGCCGCTCCACCGCGTTCACTGTCACTTCCGCTGCGAGATCAGGTGTTTTGCAAAGTTCCAGGAAACTGGTGCGAGCGCGCACCTCGCGATATTCGCGCATGTATCTGCCGGCCTGGCGCATCAACCAAATGGGCGTGTACGGCACCGGCTCGTGACGGCAGGCGCGCATGAATGGGCTGCTGTGCAGCGCCTCCGTCAGATTGGAACTGCTTTCTTCGCTCAAACGTTGTCCTCTCCTGGGTCCGGCAGGCGCTGAACTTTCCCGCTCGGTCTTTCGTTCAGCGCTTTGTTCGCATTGACAGAGTTTGCCACGTCGCCGCTCGATCTGATTGGTTTGAATCGTCATTCAGACTACAATATACCGCCCGTAAAACGGTAGCGAGCAGGACACAGAAAGTTGCCACAAATAAGCACTTAGTGGTGTTTGTATTCTGAGAGAGCGGTGATAATGAGCGGACAAGCCCGAGCCTTGATCGACTCCATGCCTGACCAAATCGCGACTGCGGAGCCTTCGCTCAGCTTTGACGAAGCGTTCACGCTTCATCACCGCGCTGTCTTCCGGACCGCTCGGGCGGTCGTGCGCGACTCCGCGTTGGCAGAGGACGTTACGCAAGAGGTCTTTCTCAGGCTCTATCGGAATCTGGATTCGACGCCAGGCGACGAGCTTTTGCGACCGTGGTTGTTGCGAGTCGCGCTCAACGTAGCCCGCAATACGATTCGCGGGGCCAGCCGCTCAGTCGCGCGCGATACCCAGTACTCGAAGGAGACGATTGGTAACGGCTGGGTCGCGCCCGCGGAAGAATATGAGCGGCGGTTGGAGATTGAAGAGGCGCGGCGTGCGCTCGACAAAATAAAAGAGCCGATGCGCAGTTGCCTCCTTCTAAAGCAGCAGGGGCTGTCATATCGCGAGATCGCTACGACGTTGTCGATTAAAGAGACAAACGTGGGTAGCCTGGTCGCGAGGGGTAGGAAACAATTTGCCAGGGTTTACGGGAAGATCGGAGGAAGCCGATGAGAGAGTGTATCGACGAAGGAATTTTGCAGAGCTATTTTGACGGCGAGCTTTCGGGCGAGAAGACGGAAAGCGTAGCGTCGCATTTGGCGGTCTGCATCAGTTGCGCTCGAGCAGCGCGTGAATTGGAAAGCGAAAGTCTTTTGCTTTCCAAGGCGCTGGAGCCGGAGTTTGCTGTACCAGTGCCGACGGAGCGGCTGCGTCATCAACTTGACGCCGCGATTGCGGGATTGCACCTGGTCCGCCCAGTCGCTTCGCACGGATCGCGTGTACGCGGTGGGCGGCAATCGATTGCCGATTTGTTTACCCTTTCTCCTCAGCGCGCGTTTGGTTATGCCGGTCTGGCTGCGGTGATTGCTTTTGCCGCTATCTTTGGGTTGGTTCACTGGCACCAGGTTCGAATCGACAATCAGAATGCGCAGGCAAACCGAGACAAGGGTTATTCAGCCAAGCCTGACCTTTCTCCGACAAAGCCACCCAAAACCGCAACTACGCCATCTCCGATCGAATCTCCGATTCAAGCTGTATACAAACCGAAGAGAACGAGCCCCGGGCATCGCGTAGCCACAAATGAATTAACTGCAAAACGAGAAGTAAAACTTCTTCCCGGCGAACGCAGCTACCTAAAGCAGATCGCGTCGCTGGACACGACTATTAAGTCTGAAAGCAGCAGGCCGATGAGGCCGGGGCTGCAGGCTGAGTACGAGCGTAACCTGGCACTGGTCGACCGCGCGATCGCGGAGACACGCAGTGCCGCGAAGAGCAATCCGAACGATCCCGATGCGGCTGAGTTTATGTTTGCGGCATATCAGAGCAAGTTGGATCTTTTGAACCAGGTGGCTGACGCGCGGCTTTCCAATCGACCGCATTGAAAGGGACCAGGTCAAAGTAGTAATGAAGTTTCGAACGGCTTTTATCATTCCAGTATTGATTCTCGCGTGGACGGTCGCGACCTTCGCGTTAGGGCACGACGATAGGCGAGAGGACAAAGCTCGGGCTCAACAGATCGAGCGTACGGCGAGCGCGGATTCCAATGTGGCGGTCTCTGTTTGTTTGACGTCGGGCACCATCAGTGTTCGTGGCTGGGACCGCACCGAAGTGCGCGCCCGATCCAGGGATGTTGCGGATCTCGAGTTACGTCGCAGGGATGCAACTCCCGAATCGAGTCCGGCTAAGAAGATCGAGGTGCTGATTTCCGACAGAGCCGAAGGGCCGGCGGGCAGGCTTAGCTCATGCCGGGCATTCAGTGACATCGAATTGGATGTGCCGCGCGGCGCGACTGTGCAACTGCAAACGCGTGACGGCAACATAAATGTGACTGACGTTGCCAAGGCATACGTCAACACGCAAAGCGGCGACATCCGTCTCGAGCGCGCGTCGCAATCGGTTGACGCCGGTTGCATCGGCGGAAACATAACTCTGAAGGATTCCAGCGGACGCATTAGTCTGCATTCGCTCAGCGGCTCGATCGAAGCGATCGGCGTTCGTCCGGCAGAAGGGGCGGACAGCTTCGACGTTAGCAGCGTGAGTGGCGACATAACTCTGGATCGTGTGGGGCATGCGCATGTCAACGCTCGGACAACTAGTGGTAGTTTGAGCATGAGTGGACCACTCGCTCATGGCGGCAATTATGGCTTCAAGACCTTATCGGGCGACGTGACTCTGACGCTGCCCGCAGATTCGTCCTTTAAGTTAAGCGCCACGGTTTCGCAAAACGCCGAGATCATCACTGACTTCCCAGTCACTTTAACGACTGAGGCGAGCACTCCGGCTAAGCCTTCAATGCCCCCCACTCCAGCAGCGCCTCCAACAGATGCCAAGGCTCCGAGAGATGACGGTTCGAAAAAGGGCGTCGTAGTTTCCACGCGTAAAGTCGTGGTCGTGATACCCGGGTACAAACACTTCATCGCCACCTACGGTACCGGAGACGCGACGATATACGTTGCTTCGTTTAGCGGCACGATACACCTGCGGAAGAAGTAATTCCCCAAAACGAATTCTTATTTGCCACAAAGAAATCCGGTACGGTGTTCTGGTAATAGAGCAACGCAGACGGGCCGGGGGCAGCAGTTAGAAGCTACGAGGCAAATGCCGTCCTCGGCCCGGAGAATTAGGGAGTGATGAAATGACTAATGGAGACACGGTTCGAAGTTCGAGGCAGGCAAAACACAACAGATTTCTGCTGATTCTACTGATTCTGGCTGCGGTCGCTAGCGCTCTCAGGGACCTAAATTCTTTGCAGCAGTTGAACGGCAACCTTCAAAGTTGGATCTCGCCATTGTTTCATGCGGGGTTGACCTCGGTGAAGGCCAGCGGCATGTCTGAGGCCGAGCGCAGTTGCGCAGAGACCCTCGTCCAGACTTCGTCCGATCAGTTTCACTGGAGCGGGCGCGTTGCACCTGGTCAGTCGATCGAAATCAAGGGTATTAATGGAAGCATTAGCGCTGATCCGGCCCCCGGCAGCGAGATCGAAGTGGTCGCGACAAAGAAAGCGCGCCGGAGCGATCCGGCGGCGGTAGAAATCAAAGTGGTCCCGCATGCCAGCGGGGTCACGATCTGCGCGGTCTACCCGAGCGAATATCCTGACGAACCGAACACTTGCGAGCCAGGGAAGGGAAACGGCCGCATGAACGTGCGTAACAATGATGTGCGCGTCGATTTCAAAGTGCGCGTGCCGGTGGGAATCGGATTCGTTGGCCGCACGGTTAACGGCGAGATCAGCGCCGTTTCCCTGAGCGGCAACATCGAATCATCCACCGTGAATGGCGGCATCGACCTCTCGACGACAGGCTATGCAGAAGCGAAGACCGTCAACGGAGAAATCAACGCCAGGCTCGGTGACACAAACTGGCCTGACTCGCTTTCTTTCAAGACGGTAAACGGTGGAATCACGATCGACCTTCCCGCGACGACCAGCACCCGAGTCGAGGCCGATACTCTCAACGGTGACATCTCTTCTGACTTTCCTTTGAGTATGTTGGGCCGCATTAGCCGCAAGCATATCAGCGGGACCATCGGAAACGGCGGTCGAGAGCTGCTGCTCAAAACTCTCAACGGAAGTATTCGTCTGAGACGCACAAGCTAGCAGTCCGGCAAACTTCAGTTTGCCGTTGGTGTTGTTCAAGAAAGGCGCCTGCTCAGGAATCCTTAACGACAAATTGAAGTTTGTCGAACAATTTGAAAACGACGAAAAGAAAACAAGATGATGAAAAGAGGACTGGTAACAACCTTCGTATTCGGCTCCGCGCTTTTGATCGTGGCGAGCAATCACGGCACCGCGGCGCGCCTGCATAATTCGCGAGCGGCGCAAGTTAACTTATTCGGCCCGCAGACAGCGACCAGCGACGAGTTGCGCGAAGAGTTTCACCGGAGCGTTCCGCTCGCGGCCAACGGCCGGGTAAGCATTGAGAACCTGAACGGCGGCGTGCGTATCTCTGTCTGGGACCAAAACGAAGTCAAGATCGACGGAGTCAAGCGCGCATACAGGCGCGAACGATTGAATGAGGCGCAAGTAGAGATCGACGCTACCAACGACGCCGTGAGAATCCGAACCAGATATCCAGACGAAGATCGAAACTGGACGTTCACCAACGAAGAAAGCCGACGGTATGACAACCCCGCGATCGTGGAATACTCGCTAACGATTCCCCGCAGAGCGCGAATAGATTCAGCGGAACTCGTCAACGGCTCGCTCGAAGTCGAAGGCGTCGAGGGTGATGTGAAGGCCTCGTCCATCAACGGACGCTTGACCGCGCGCGGATTGATGGGAGAGGTCAAGCTCTCGACCATCAACGGCGCCCTGGATGCGAGTTTCGCGCGCCTCGATGAAGCGAAGCCGATTTCGCTCAATTCGGTTAATGGCCGCGTTCTGCTCACCATTCCTTCGGATTCCAATGCCACACTCAAGGCCAGCACCGTTCACGGCGGCATTTCCAACGATTTTGGCTTGACTGTTCAGGACGGCGAATGGGTCGGCCATGACCTTTACGGCCAAGTCGGTACTGGTGGACCACGCATCCGGCTCGGCAATGTCAATGGCTCTGTCACAATCAGACACGCCGGCGACGGCCGTCCGCTGAGCCAGGGAACAAGCTTGTTGTCCGAGAAAAACAAGGACAAGGACAAGACTCAAAAGGATCTTCGCGAAGCGCAGCGCGAAATGAGTGAAGAGGTTCGTCGCAACGTAGAAGAAGCCCGCCGTCAGGCGCTGAGCCAGACGGAAATCGAGCGGACCACACGCGAGGCCCAGCGCGAAGCGGAGCGCTCTATTCGCGAAGCGCAGCAGGAAGTTGCCCGCGCGCAGCGCGAAATGCAGAAAGAGATCGAACGGCAAACACAGGAACAAACACGTGAGATAAACCGCCAGGCGCGCGAGCAGGCGCGTGAACAGGCTCGGCAGGCGCGTGAGGAAGCCATTCGTGAAAGAGAGTATGTCGGTGGCTCGAGCCGGAGTTTCGTTGATCGCGAGACAAAAAGTTTCGCTGTCACCGGCACGCCAAGTGTAAACGTCGGAACGTTTGACGGCGCCGTCATCGTGCACGGCTGGGACAAATCTGAGGTGACTTACAACGCGACCAAGCGCGCGCGTTATGAAGAGGGCCTGAAAAGGATAATCGTGCAAACGGACCAGCAGGGATCGTCGATCTCCGTCATCGCAAAGTCAGAGGGTTCTAACGGATCGGCGCTGCTGGAGGTCTACGTCCCACGAAATACGAACTTGCACGCGTCGTCGGACGACGGACGCTTGAGTGTAGAGGGCGTCTCAGGAGATCTCAATTTGCGTACGGGAGACGGTTCGATCGAAGTCACGAATAGCCGCGGCCAGTTGCAGGCAAATACCGGAGACGGCCGGATCAGCATTCAGGATTTCGACGGACAAGTCGACGCGCGCACGGGCGATGGCTCGATTTCACTCGGAGGCAAATTTACGGCGCTGGCGGCGCGCACGGGTGATGGGTCGATCTCGCTGGCTGTGCCCACCGGCTCAAGCTTCGTAGTTGAGACCAACGCCGATGCGATCACCAATGAAGGCTTGAACGTCTCGGAAGATGTTTCTCCTTCAACGCGCGTCAAGCGCTGGAAGGTAGGTAATGGCGGCGCGGTGTTTACGCTTCACACCGGCGACGGCCGAGTAATTCTGCGGCCACACTAACCCGCCGAGCGCGGCATCCAGCCCGCAGCGGGCAATATTGCACGCGCCCCAGGAATGCGGAACATTATTTCAAGCTGTTCCGTCTAACGATGAGTTGCAAGACTGAACAGGGCAACCAAGGACAATACACGCAGGCTACAAATCTCCCCTGAGGTCGTTCAAGGAATTCGTGGAGAGACTGAATGATTAGGAATGCTTTGCTGTGCTTCGCCGTGATTCTCCTGGGAAGTTACGGCACTTACGCGCAAACGGCCCAATCAGCACCGCAGTCGCCATCTCCAGCACCGGCGGGGGAACCGCCAAAGGACAATGCTCCGTCGGCGTCACAACCAGCCAAGCCCGCAGCCTTCAAAAGCGGGAAAGCTGCGCTGGTACTTCCTCCTGAAAAAGCACAGCCCGTTCATCTCCCACGCTTCGACAAGCCACCCGTCATCGATGGCAAGCTTGATGATGAGGTCTGGAAGCATGCGGTGGTATTGAAGGATTTTATTCAGGTTCAGCCGGGCGACAACATCGCGCCTTCGAAACCGACGGAAGTCATGCTCGGTTACGATGCCAAGTTTCTTTATCTTGCCTTCCATTGTTATGACGAGCCTGACAAGGTGCGCGCGAACATCGCGAAGCGAGATAATATCTTCGACGACGATTACGTCGGCATCCTGTTCGATACTTTCAACGATACGCGCAAAGCGTACGAGTTTGATTTCAATCCGCTCGGGGTGCAGGCTGACGGCATCTGGACCTCAGGACAGGGCGAGGACTTCAGCCTGGACATCGTGATGGAGTCCAAAGGGATGGTGACAAGCGATGGTTACACAATTGAAGTCGCCCTGCCCTTTAAGTCACTGCGCTATGCGTCCGGCAAGGACAAACTCTGGGGAGTGCATTTCTGGCGACGCATCAAGCGATTCAATAACGAATTGGACATGTGGATGCCGCTCGATCGAGATAAGTCGAACTGGCTGGCGCAGGCAGGACACCTGACTGGCTTCGAAGGACTATCGACCGAACGCACTTTGGAATTGATTCCCAGCCTCACCGTCTCCGAGACCGGAAAGCGTAAGGCCACGTTGACGCCGGGGCAACTCAGCGCCAATCCGGCTTTGCTGGATCCCGGTAAGTTCGTCAACGAACCAATCAAGCTTGATCCCGGTCTCACGGGCAAGTACAGCATCACGCCAAACGTCACCCTGGACTTTGCGTTGAATCCCGACTTTGCCCAGGTCGAAGCTGATCAACTAGTCGTCACGGCGAACCAGCGCTTTCCGATTTTCTTTCCGGAAAAGCGTCCGTTTTTCCTTGAAGGGATCGATATTTTTCAGACGCAGATCGCTGCGGTGCACACGCGTGCTATTGTTGATCCTGACGTGGCCGTAAAACTGTCAGGAAAGGTCAACCGCAACACGTTTGGTCTATTAGTGGCGTCGGATAACGCTCCCGGGAATTTCACGTTGGACGAGCAAGCGAGCGTCGATCCCAGGCTCATAGGTAAGAATGCTTCGGTTGGTGTGCTGCGGCTGAAGCGCGACATCGGTAAATCAGATTCCTTTGTCGGTTTCCTCGGCACTCACCGCAGATTTGTAGATCAATATAATGAGTTGGGCGGCTTCGACGGTCGCTTCCGCATCGATAAGCAGACAACCTTTAGCTGGCAGGTATTAGGCACGCACTCGCGCCGGTCCTTCTTTTTTCCAGAGCAGGGAACAAGCCTCGAGCGGCGCGAGAACGGATTCATTTACGCCATCGATTACAACAAGAACGGCAGGCATTTTGGCCACGAGCTGTCGGCTGTGGGACGCACTCGCTACTATCGATCCGAGGTCGGCTTCAACCGTCGTGTAAACACCAACAGCTACAATTGGTTCATTCGCTACAACTCTGAGCCTAGGCCCCAAGCGAAGCTGATCTCATGGCGCATATTCACGGCTCCGTCGACCAACTTTGACTGGCAGGGTCACTCGCAGAATTTCAATAACAATACCCAGCTAAGCTTTAACTTTAGACTTCAGGGGTTTCTCGGCATTGGCGTCGCCGAAGGTTACGAGCGTGTCTTCGAAGAAGAGTTTGGACGCAAGCGCACGCTGGCGCGGCCCTGTACGGTAAATGATCCATGCACGTTTGCTGGAAACGATAGCGCTCGTTCCGCGGCTTACAAGGGCTTTTATGTTTATGGCGGCGCGACTCCGTCGAAGAAATACAATTTCTTCGCAGAGATTGATCGTTTCTGGGGCCAACTGGATTACGATTTTGGCGCAGGGCCAAAATTCCCGCGCGTCAGCCCGGGTGCCTTACTCAATCCTAATGCGCCTCAGGATCCCGGGCCCGGCGACTTCCTGACTTTTCAGGCAAGCTTCGTTTACCAGCCGACGGCCGCGCTGAAAACGAGTTTAGACTTCAACAAACAACGACTCCTGCGTTACGACACCGGGCGAGTCGCGTTTGACGAAAACATCATTTCGCTGCGCTCGACCTACCAGTTCACGCGGTTCATATTTGCGCGCGGCCGGGTGGACTTTGATTCGATTGCTGCGAATGTGAAGGCCCAATTTCTGTTTGGCTACACCCCGAATCCAGGCACGGCCATTTACGTCGGCTACAACGATGATCTGAACCGCAACGGCTTTAATCACTTCACCGGCCAACTCGAGCCCGGATTCAGGCGCAATGGCAGGACGTTCTTTATCAAGATGTCTTATCTCTTTCGGCGCAGCCTTTCAAAGTCGTAAGTTTCTTTGGAACCAAAGCAATGACCGGGCGTAAAATCGCCGAGGGGCCCGAGCCGTATTAACCCAATTAGTTTGATCCAAGTTTGCGCTGCTCGTTTTGAAGAAAATCTTTCTGCTGCTTATTGCTCTGACGCTGTTTCCGCAATCGGCTGTGGCGCAGTCGAACGGGATGACTACCTCTGACGGGAAGACGTCCGCGCCCACCGCTTCGCCGACACCTGAGCCGGCTCCGATCGCAAGTCCTGCTTCCAATCTAGCGCAAAACAAGGCAAGCAAAGCGCGGGTGACAGTTCCACCCGAAAAAGCAAACCCGATTCGCATCCCGCGTTTCGACAAGCCGCCGGTGATTGACGGCAAGCTTGACGACGAAGTTTGGAAACAAGCCGTAGTGCTGAAAGACTTCTATCAGATTAATCCGGGTGACAACATCGCGCCCTCGAAAGCCACGGAAGTATTTATCGGCTACGATTCAAAATTTCTCTATTTCGGATTTCATTGTTTCGACGAGCCCGAGAAAGTGCGAGCGACCGTTGCCAAGCGGGATGAAGTTTTCGGTGACGATAACATAAGGGTGTTTCTCGATACCTTTAATGATCAGCGCCGGGCCTACGTGCTCGGCTGGAATGCGCTCGGCATCCAGCAAGACGGAATCATGACTGAAGGCTCCGGCACGGATTTCAGCGTGGACATCGTGATGGAGTCGAAGGGAATGCTCACCAGCGACGGCTGGACCGTAGAAGTCGCCATACCTTTTAAGTCACTGCGTTACGAAGCAGGCAAAGGAAAACTCTGGGGCTTTCACGTGTGGCGCAACTTTTTCCGATTCAATGACGAAACTGATTCATGGGTGCCGATTAGCCGCGACGTCTCCGGCACTCTTTCCCAGGAAGCGCACTTGACCGGGCTTGAAGGAATCTCAACCGAGCGAACCCTCGAGCTAATTCCCAGTCTGACGCTTTCCGAGACCGGCAAACGAGTCAATGCATTTTCCGCCGCGCAACTGGCGGCCAATCCCGCGCTGATGGATCCGGGTCGCATGCTCAACGAGCCCATCAAAGCCGACGTTGGATTGACAATGAAATACGGCATCACACCGACGGTCACTCTCGACCTGGCAATCAATCCGGACTTCGCTCAGGTCGAAGCCGATCAAACGGTCGTCACGGCGAATCAACGCTTTCCCATTTTCTTTGAAGAGAAACGTCCGTTCTTTCTCGAAGGCATCGACATTTTTCAAACCCGGCTTCAGGCGGTGCACACACGCGCGATTGTCGATCCTGACATTGCAGTTAAGCTGACAGGAAAACGCCGACGCAATACATTCGGCCTTTTGTTAGCCAGTGATAATGCGCCCGGGAATTTCAGCGGCGAGGAACGAACTAATCCGGTGAACTTTCGATTCCTCGACAAGAATGCTTACGTAGCGATCTTGCGCCTGAAACACGACGTGGGCAAAGAATCAAGCCTTGGGTTTTTAGCTACCAGTTACAACTTCATCGAGAAACATAATCAGCTTGCAGGCATTGACGGACGATTCAAGCTTGACAAGCAAACCACCTTCAATTTTCAAATTCTCGGTACAACGTCGCGCCGATGTTTTTCTGATCCGAGCGCCGCTCTTTATAGGCCTTCGATCAACGCGCCTTGTTACAACGGCGGCACGACGCGCAACTTTTATCGCGTCGGCAACGGCTTGGCTTACACCTTCAGCTACGGCAAGGATGGGCGCCACTTCTACTACGGCGCCAACGGCAACGGCAGAACACGCGACTATCGAGCGGACTTAGGATTCACGCGGCGAACAAACATAAACGGAGAAGGGATCTATTTCGGCTACAACTCTGAACCCAAACCAAAGGCCAGGATGATCTCGTGGCACATGAATCATTCCGCGAACATCGATTTCAACTGGCAGCGCCATAGTCTGGGTTGGGGAGAGGAATCGAATGTTTCGTTCAACTTCCAGCACAACACTTATCTTGGCCTAGGTCTTTCGAATGGCTATGAGCGATTGTTTGAGGAGGAGTTCGGTGTTAAGCGAACGGCTACACAACTTGGTGCGTTCTTTGGCGGACCAGAGCGCTCGACGCGCCAATACTTTCCTTATTCATTTGGCGGCACCCGGCCAAGCAAAAAATATTCAATCAATTACTTTGTGGGCTATGGTATCGGCTCGTTTGATTTTGATTTTGGCGCGGAACCAAAATTCTCGCGCGCCAGTCCGTCAGCGATTCTCGCGCGACAGGCGGAAGCTGCTGGACTTTGTAACGCGAACCCGCTCCCCGCAGTTTGTCTCGTATTGCAGGATCCCGGTCCGGGACGCGAACTGAACGCCAACCTCAGTCTCTCGTATCAGCCGACAAACGCGCTCAACCTGTCGCTCGAGTACACAAAGGACAGATTGGTGCGCCGGGATACAGGGCTCGTTGCATTTGACGACAACATCTATGCGTTTCGTTCCACGTATCAGTTCACGCGCTTTATTTTCTTTCGCGGGCGAATTGACTATGACACGCTCTCTTCGGAGGCGAGGGGGCAATTCCTTTTGGGCTGGACGCCAAATCCGGGCACGGCGTTCTACGTAGGCTACAACGACGATCTCGTGCGCAACGGTTTCAGTCCCTTCACCGGCCAGGTCGAGCCCGGCTTCCGACGCAATGGCCGCACCTTCTTCATCAAAATGTCGTACCTGTTCCGCAAGAGCTTTGGTGGATGACGCCGGTCATTAGCTGCAGATGAACGCCGATGACACAGATATCAGCAAGCCCTGGCTGCTGGTATGATTCTTCATCTTCTAATCCGTGCTTATCTATGTAGACCTGTGGCCCACGCACCCGCCCGCGCCATGCGGCAGGAAGCCGCGGAACGTGATAGACTTCTGCAACTGCGCTTCAACCCATCCGGAAATATGATGGAGCGAACTCGTTATCTGATGAATTTGCGAAGAGACGTTATCACCTTTACCCTTTTCTGTGCGCTGGCTGTTCTCGTTCTGTTTGCGGGCGCATGCAAGAGCGGTTATCCCGCCGCAGCGCGGCAAAGCGCTGATGGCAAAACTGCGCCGAGGCAAGTCAAGACTGCTAAGGTCGTGGAGATGCCAGTGGGCCAAACCGTCACGGTCAATGGCACGCTCGCCGCCTATGATCAAACGACGGTCAGCGTGAAGGTGCCAGGGCGAGTGAAGTCGATCTCAGTTGATCTAGGCAGCGTGGTCCATCGCGGTCAGGTGATTGCACAGATCGAGCCCGAAGACTACAAGCTCCATGTGCAGCAGGCCGAAGCGGCGCTGGCCCAGGCGCGTGCTCGTCTCGGCCTTTCACCGGAAGGCACGGATGATCGCGTTGACCTGGAGCAAACTGCGACCGTGCGTCAGGCACGGGCGGTGCTCGAGGATGCGCGCTTCAATTTGGAACGCGCGGCGAAACTTGTCCAGCAGGGTGTGGTCTCTCGCGCGGAGTACGATTCAGTGGACGCCGCCTATAAAGTGGCGCACGGCCGTTACCAGGATGCGTTGGAGGAGGTCCGCAACCGGCAGGGGATGTTGGCCCAGCGGCGGTCGGAATTGGCATTGGCGCGTCAGCAACTCGCGGATACTTCAATTGTTGCGCCCTTGGACGGTGTCGTGCAGGAAAAGCGCACGAGCGCTGGCGAGTATCTGGCCGCAGGCACCCCGGTAGTCAATATTGTGCGGATGGATCCGTTGCGTCTGCGCGCCGAAGTGCCGGAGCGCGATGCGCCGAATGTGCGACAGGGACAAAGCGTGCGCGTGACAGTCGAAGGTGATGCGAACCTCTATCAGGGACTGATCAAACGACTGAGTCCGACGATTAGAGAGCAGAATCGCATGCTGGTGGTCGAGGCAGACGTGCGTAACAACGGCAAACTGCGGCCCGGCTCCTTCGCGCGCGCCGAAATAGTAACCAGCGACAACAGCATGGCCGTTACGGTGCCGAGCAAAGCGGTGGTTGTTTTCGCCGGCATCGAAAAAGTCATCGTCGTGCAGAACGGCAAGGCCCAGGAAAAACCAATCACCACGGGTCGCCGCATCAACGAATGGACTGAGGTGCTTTCCGGCATCAACGTTGGGGAATCAGTGGTTCTCGATCCGGGAAATTTGCAGTCAGGGCAAGCGGTTGATGTGGTGCAGTAGAAGAGTTCCGAGTATCGAGTTTCGGGTTTCGAGTTTACACTGTCTCGAAGAGTCAACGATGGCTAACTCGAAACTCTGAACTCGAAACTCGAAACTGAAAGTTTAGCTTTCCGTGCAGAAACTTGCTGAAATCTGTATCCGCCGTCCGGTGTTCGCGACCATGATCGTGATGTCGCTGGTCGTGGTTGGCGGCGCCAGCTATTTCAAGCTGGGCGTTGATCGTTTTCCGTCGGTGGATCTTCCCACTGTAAGCGTTCGCACAACTTTGCCCGGAGCCTCTCCCGAAGAAGTTGAGACGCTCGTCTCGCAACGCATTGAAGAAGTCGTTAATACAGTCGATGGTATCGATCAGTTGCGTTCAGTTTCAGGGCAGGGAACCTCATTCGTAATGGCCACGTTTAGCCTCAATCGCGACATCGACACCGCCGCGCAGGATGTGCGCGATCGCGTGAGCACCGTAGTGCGCGACCTGCCACCGGACGCGAAGCCGCCGGTCGTGTCCAAGTTCAACAACGACAGCACGCCGGTGATGACCATCGCGCTTTCCGCGGATCGTTCGCTACGGGAGCTGACTGAGTTCGCGAACTTCACGGTCAGATTGCAACTGGAGCGAGCGGGCGGCGTCGGCGAAGTGAACATAGTCGGCGATCTCCAGCGCGCGATCAACGTCTGGATCGATGCTGAACGCCTTGCTGCTTACCATATTCCCATCACGGATGTGCGCCAGGCGTTGGTGCGCCAAAACGCTGATGTTCCCGGTGGCAACGTTGAAGCCGGAAGACGTGAGCTGGTCTTGCGCACTCTCGGCCGTTACACCGATCCCCGCGAGATGAACAATCTCGTCGTCGCCAATATTAATGGTGCGCCGATCCATGTCAGTGACATCGGGCGCGTCGAGGACGGCACTAAAGAACAGCGCTCGCTGGCTCGCCTCAACGGCGTTCCCACCGTGACCCTTGAAATCCGTCGGCAGTCGGGCGCCAATACGGTTGAAGTAATCAGTAACGTCAAAAAGGAGATGGAGCGCATCAAGGGGCAACTGCCCACGGATGTGCGCATGGAGATCATTCGCGATCAGTCCCGCTACATCGACTCAGCGTTGCATGAGATCAAACAGCATTTGATACTCGGCAGCATCCTGGCCAGCCTCGTGGTTCTGGTATTCATGCGTTCGTGGCGTTCGACGGCAATTGCCGCAGTCGCCATCCCTTGTTCAGTCATCTCCGCCTTCGGCATGATGCGCGCACTCAATTTCACGCTCAACAGCGTGACTATGCTGGCGCTGGTGTTGATGGTTGGAGTGGTAATTGACGACGCCATCGTAGTGCTCGAAAACATCTTCCGCTTTGTGGAAGAGAAGCGCATGAACGCCATGAGAGCGGCCAAAGAAGCGACGGCCGACATTGGCCTGGCCGTCATGGCGACGACCTTTTCGCTCGTCGTGATCTTTCTGCCCGTATCGTTCATGTCTTCGATTTCAGGGCGTTTCCTCTATCAGTTTGGCATCACCGCGGCGGTCGCGATCATGGTGTCGTTGCTGGTGTCGTTTACTTTGACGCCGATGATGAGCGCGCGATTGCTGCGGGCGGAAGATGCCGCCGCCGGCCACGGTGGGCACGGCCACGACGCTCCCGCCGCTTCGCGTCGCGGCTTCTATGGCTGGCTCGATCGAGGATATTCGCACCTGCTGGCCTGGGCTATGCACCACCGGCTGGTGATTGCGTCACTTGCTCTGTTGGTGATCGCTTCAAACGTTCCTCTTTACCAGCTCGTGAAACAGGAATACATCCCGACCGATGTTGACGAAGCGGAGTTTGACGTCAACGTGAATGCGCCGGAAGGAACCAACCTGGCGGCGATGAACGACGCGATGCTCCAGGTGGAAAAAGAGCTGCGCTCGACGCCGGGCGTGAAACTGATTCTGGCCACCGCCGGCGGCGGGTTTATCGGCGGCGTCAATCAGGGCGGCGTCTATGTGCGCATTGCGCCGCACGAAGAGCGAAAGTTTTCCCTGACGCGTCTTTTCTCGGATACGATTCACGGCCACCCGCTCGATGCGTTTCGCGGCAACTATTCGCAGCGCGACGTGATGCAAGAGATACGCCGCCGTCTGGCGAAGTATGCGCCCCTGCGCACCTCTGTGCGCAACGCGCCCTCATTCAACATCGGCGGCGGTAATAATGATATCGACTTTGGCATTAAGGGGCCTGAATTATTACAACTGGCGAAGTATGCCGAGAACTTGCGTTTGAAAACGAAAGAACTCGGGGGGATTGTCGATGCCGACACGACGTTGAAATTGGACAAGCCTGAGCTGCGCGTCCACATTGATCGCGCGCGCGCCGCTGATCTCGGCGTCGACTCTTCCAACATTTCGGATGCCTTGCGTTTGATGGTTGGCGGCGACGACCAGGTCTCGCGCTTCCGCGACCCTTCGGTGAATGAAGACTACGACGTCGAGTTGCGCTTGAGCGATCGCGATCGCAGCGATGCGGCGACCATCTCTCGTCTCTACGTGCCCTCTTCGCGCGGCGGTTTGGTGCGCCTCGACAATCTGGTGACGATCAAAGAAGACACTAGTCCATCGCGAGTCGACCGGATTGATCGGCAGCGGGTTGTTTCTTTGCGGGCCTCGGTGGCGCCTGGTTACGCCCTGGCGGACAGACTCGACGCGTTGAGGAAAGCAGCGGCGGACATGAACATGCCGGCAGCGTATACGACTACCGTCGCCGGACGAGGCCGCGAGATGGAACGCACTCTGGTGGAATTCGTCTGGGCGTTCCTTTTGTCGATTGCTTTCATGTACATGATTCTCGCTTCGCAATTCGAGAGCGTCGTTCATCCCATCACCATTCTCCTGAGCTTGCCGTTGTCAGTTCCGTTTGGCTTGCTGGGACTGTGGGCCACCGGGGACACTCTGAATCTTTACTCGGCCCTCGGCGTGCTGGTGCTGTTTGGTGTCGTCAAGAAGAATTCGATCTTGCAGATCGACCACATGAACAACTTGCGTGCGCGGGGCATGGAACGCTTTGAAGCGGTCATGCAGGGCAACCGCGATCGGTTGCGGCCGATTTTGATGACCACGCTGGCGCTGGTCGCCGGCATGTCGCCACTGGCGGTCGGCACCGGTCCCGGCGCTGAAGAGAGACGCTCGATCGCCGTCGTTGTCATTTGCGGACAAACGTTGTCGCTGCTCCTGACACTGATCGCGACGCCGGTGGCGTATTCCCTGCTTGACGATCTACGTTCTACCTCACGCTGGCGTCGTGTTGCTGCTGTTCCCGCCAGCGCTTACCTCCGTTTGATGGAAACCATTCGCAAGCCCGCGCCTCCAGTTGAGGAGCCGGCCGAAAGAAGTAAAGCGACTGACACTGAAGGCGATCGCGTTCGCGCCGGCGTGAGCGGAGATTAGGACCCTAAGGCGAACGACTTTCTTTGTCATTCTCATGCCTTATTAGAACACTGAGCGTTCCCAGAATGATAAGATAGCAGGAAACCATCAACACAAGCCCTCGCGCTCCGAAAGAGACCAATGACCATCCGACAGAAATGAGCAATCCAATCAGGATTAGCACTAGCTGTCCCAGCCAGGTGAAGAGACCAGAATCCTTCTTTCTCATTCTCAGGCCGAAGACAAAAATATCTGAGACCATAACGATAGTGAATACGGCCATCCCGAACGAAAGTTGGTAAAGGCTAAGCTTTCCTAACACGATGCTCGTTTGCTGTTGGGGAGCGATGATCAGCTTTGCGATGGCAAACGCCCCACCGTTGACAGCAAACAGAAGACTGTAACGTCTGTGCTTCCCGTCTTCATAGGCTTTGAAGATCTCTGTAATGTTAGATTCCGTTGACATGTCCTGACCGTGTTCCAGTAGTCACTTCAGACGCGGGTCCGTCTTTACCATCAGCGGTTGGGTGTAGCTCTTGCCGCCGACCGTGAGCTTCACGGTGTACATTCCCGGTAACGCCAGCGATCCGCCGCCCCTACCAAAGCCACCGAATCCGCCGCCACCTCCTCCGCCTCCAGCTCCGCCCCCGGCACGTGGAGGAGGCGGAGTCGGACGCAGATCCCAAACCCAGCGATGCATGCCCGCCCCCGCCGAGAGCACTTTCGGCGCGGGCACCCAGAAGGCGGGAATGTTGAGCGTGTCAGGACTGACCGGAGTTGTCTTATCGTCGCTCGAGTAACGACGAAAGACTTCTCCTGATGGGTCCAGAATCTCAAGCGTTACTGGGCCAGACGCGCTGGATTTCAAATAGTAATCGATGATGGCGCCATTCGGCGGATTCTCCGCGAGCGCTTCATCGCGAGGCAGCGGCGTGCCATTTTCACTGCCGGGCGTCATGTTGATGGCCGCTGCCGGGTGGAATAGAGAGGCGTCGGCCTTTGCCACGTCGTCACTGATCTGTCTCAGCGGGGTAATGTTGTCGAGCACCCAAAAGCCGCGCCCGTGCGTGGCGACGATCAAGTCGTCCTCGTGAATCGTGAGGTCGCGCATGGACACCGGCGGCAGGTTAAGCTGCAATGACTGCCAATGATCTCCATCATCGAACGAGACAAAGACGCCAAGCTCGGTGCCCGCAAACAGCAGCCCGCGCCGCTGGGGATCTTCTTTCACCGTTTGCATGTAGACGCCGGCAGGTAAACCACTGGTGATCTTGTCCCACGTCTTGCCGCGGTCGCGCGTGCGATAGATGTACGGCTCGTTGTCTTCGAGGCGATGGCGATCCACAGCGGCATACGCCTCGTTCACGTCAAAGTGTGACGCGTCCATCGTCACCACCTTGCTCCAGGGCGTGAGCGCCGGCGGCGTGATGTTCTCCCAGGTCTTTCCATCATCCTTCGTCAGGTGGATGTATCCATCGTCGGTGCCGACCCAGATCGTCGAAGCGCGCAGAGGCGACGGCGCAATGGTGTAGATAACACCGCGGCGCTTGCCTTCGGGCGCATCCGCAGCAGTGGCCTCATCGAGGTTCGCCGGCACACCCGGATCTTCTCGCGTCAGATCCTGACTGATCTGAGTCCAGTTCTCGCCGCCATTCGTCGTCTTGAACAGGAATTGATTGCTGAAGTAGAGCGCATGCGGGTCAGCCTGCGAGAACACGAGCGGCAGCGTCCAGGTATGCCGCGCCGGCACCGTCATGCCGCGCTCAGGCGAAACGTTATCCGTCTTGCCGGTGATGACATTGCAACGCGTGACTC
>WNGG01006393.1_pt1 | contig 22614 bp, 19 predicted proteins | sample 5400661 | NCBI WGS metagenome assembly WNGG01 (sample SAMN13153372, study PRJNA577476) | soil metagenome | isolation source: 100 cm soil or saprolite under Garry oak tree replicate 1 | place: USA:California | collected 2016-06-15
CGACGGCTACGCCGACACCTCGCCCGTCGACGCGTTTCCGAGCGGCGCCAGCCCGTACGGCGTGCTGAACACGGCCGGCAACGTGTGGGAATGGGTCTCCGACTGGTACGACCCGAACTACTACGCGCATTCACCTGCGCGCAACCCGCAGGGCCCCGCGAGCGGCACCCAACGCGTCACCCGAGGGCATCTTCGACGATCACGCCTTCACCACCTCGACGATGCGCCGCCGCTTCACCCTGGACGTCGCAAGCACATCGGTCGGTTTCAGGTGCGCCGCAATCCCCTGATGCCCTGTCGGCTCGATCACAGCGGTGGCCTGCGGCTTCTCGTTACAACGCGCCGTCGTCCAGGCGCCGTCAGGGCGCGCGGTGACGTCGGCCAGGTGAACCGGCGGGTGCCGTGCTCGATGACGATCAGCGCGCAGAGGCGATCACGGGGCGCGAACTAGCACGAGTCGCCAAAGCGATACAGCACCCGAATCTGGCGGTGTTGCGCGGCGCAGGGCCGCTCAGGCCCCTCGTAGTTACGTGCGCTGGCGAGACCAAGGCTACGGTCAAGATGAAGACGGGGAGCTTGCTCGCCGTGGGCGCCGCATTACAGTGTTTCCCCGCAGCCCACCAGACCGGGGCGCCCGAGTTCGCAAGGCCCGGCCCGCCGCCTTGGCGGCGGGCCGCCCCCCCAACAGGCCTCCGCCGTAAGGTATCCGGTAGATGTCGCAGTTAGTTCGCAAACGCCCGGGGACTGAGTGCTCGTGACCGATGCTCCGGCTGGTGCCGGCCGCCGAGCGGCCGCTTGGTATCTGCGCGCGATACTGGCTCAGCAGGGCCGATACCGTCGGCTATGGGAGCAGCACGCGGTGCGCTCGCGGCCCGGTGAGATCACCCAACTCGCTGTCGCCGAGGTGCTTGCCCAGCACCTGTGGACCTATCCGCGGGTGGCTGGTGATGAGGATGTGCTTGCTCGCCAGCTCAAGGACACCGTGGCTCGGGCGCTGTCTGGCTCGCTGCTCAGCCGGCCGACTCTTGCCCTGTTCATCGACGCGTTTGGGATCTCCGGCGCGCCCGCCGATCGCCTGTGGCGGCTGTGGGAGGGCTCGGGGCGGGTCAGCGTCCTATCCGGCCCGCGGGCCATGGGATCCAAGACCGAGACAGAGCTGAGCACAGCGCTTGGCCAGCGCCGTCACCAGACGGTGTCCCTGCACGATCACGTCAACGTCGGATCTGACGGCCGAGTCGCCAGGACGCGCACGCTCCAGGTCATCGAGGCAGTCGCCGACGGGCTTGATCGCATCCCCTACCTGTATGACACCAACGCCCTGACGCTGGAGGTCGGACAGGGATGCGGCGAGATCTGCGGTGAGCTCTACCAGATCAGCGAGGGCTTGTACGCCACGACAATCCCGCTCGCCAGGGAGCTGTCGGCTGGCGAGACGATCAGCCTTGAGTATGTGACGACCTACCGCTACCCCGGAAACCTGAACGATACGCATGAACGGGAGTTCCGCCGGGCGGTGATGCGGCGGCTGGAGAACTTGGACATGCGCGTGGAGTTCCACCCGGCCATGCTGCCGTCCCGCATCTGGTGGGCGGTCTGGGATGGCGTGGGCGGGAACGTCGTCGAGCGTGAACAGGTGTCGCTGGGCAGCCAGTACGAGGTGCAGCGGTACCTGCGGTCTGTCGAGAAGACCGTCGTGGGGTTTCGCTGGTCGTGGCAGGCTGAGCACTGACGGCGATGCTGATAATGATTCCGGGGAACCGGGGCGCGACTTCGGGGTGCGCGACCCGGAATCATCCCGTGGACGATGACCGGCCATTGCCGTAGTTTGCTCGGCTGGAAACCTAGGAGCCTGCCACCGGAACGGGCGCTGCCGCGCACCGGGCCTGTCGTGGCCGACTATCGCAGAGGCCCCGGCCCGGGGGGGAGAGCCGGGGCCCCGCACGAGTAACGATCCTCCATCAGCTAAACGCCCGCAATGCCGGGCCGTTACAACCGGGGCGGGCCAAGGCCGACGGCCGTTTGGCTGCCCGGCGTGGGCGGCGAGTCCTGTCCTCAACACCCAGCCCTCGGGCCGGGACAGACGCCATCTGCTACCTGCGCCTGTAGGTTCCAGAACTCGGCCACCAGACTTGACCTGGGCTTCTACACGGCTGGCTCGTATTCGTTGAGGAGGCCGCCGAGGACGGGCCGGCGCTTGATCTTCTTCGGGGAGAGGTCGGCGACGGTGTGGTCCGGCCGGGGCGGGCGGAGCTGGCGGCTGCGATGGGGTCGCTGTCCGTTGTAATGCGCCTCGTACTCGGCTAGGACCGGCCGCACCTGCGCCTAGACCTCGGCGAGTACACCGGCGCGGGCATTTGGCGGGGCAGCAGCGGCCGCAGCCGCGACGCTGCCCTCCGCTGCTGCCCGGGCATGGGCTGGCGGCCCCGTCAGGTGGCCGCTCAAGCTATCCCGGTAGGTATCGTTCAGAATGCTCCCCAAGATCGCGATGCCGAAGGCGGCTCCGAGCTGGCGGAGTGTCGCGGCCAGGCCTATTCCGGCCCGGTCTGGGTTCGGGGCAGCCTGCCAAGCATGGCGTCGACGGCCGGCGGCATGGCCAGCCCAATCCCGAGCCTCCCACGCTGAGCGCAGCCGCGATCAGGCCATACCCTGTTTCCGCTCCGGCTCGCGAGAGCAGAACCATGCCTGCCGCGGTCACCAGTAGCCCGCCGGCGATCACGACGTTGGAGCCGAGGCGTTCGGTCAGCCGATTGCCGGCCACGCTGCCGGCGATGAGCGCGGCGATCATCGGCAGCACGCGGATGCCGGTCTGCATGACATCGTTTCCCTGCACGATCTGTACGTAGGGAGAAATAGCAAAGAGCACGCCGCTGATCACGAAGCCCACCACGACGAACGCGAACGTGGACCAGGTGAATCGCGCCTTCCGGAAAAGGCGCAGGTCCACTAGCGGCGATCGCGGTCGCGGCTCCTGGATCACGAAGGCGGCAAGAAAGAGACCACCGCCAATGAGGGGCGGCTAGGACCCGGGCGTCGGCCCAGCCGTATTCCGGCTGGTCGATGATGCCGTAGGTGATCCCGGTCAGGCCGATCAGCGCGAGCACCGTTCCCATCCAGTCCAATCTGGGCGCCCGCAGATCTCTGCTCTCCGGGACCAGGAACCAGACCCCGAGCAGGGCGAGGACGACCACCGGTGCGTTGATCAGGAAGACCGAGCCCCAGGCGAAGTCGGGCTGCGCACGGCCGGCGACTAGCGGCCCGAGGGAAGGCCGAGGTAGGCGTGATCACAGCCGCGCCCGCGCCCATCAGAGCCCGCGTGGCGATCAGGCCGCTGGCCGAGTCCACCTGGCAGGCGGTAACCGAGGCGGCGCCGAAGAGCAGCAACCCGGATATGAGCAGGCGCCGCCGCCCGAAGCGGTCGCCCAGCACACCCGCCGGCAGCAAAGAGGAACTGGCGCAGATCGCCGGACTTATCCCGCTGCTCTGCCGCCCGGCGATGGCCCACACGATCGCGTATTCGAGCCCAACAGGGTCCGGGACGCCTGCGGTGCGATATCCCAGGCCGCGATGAACCGCTATCTCTTGACATATCGGCGTGCGCGCGATGGGCTCCGGGAGGGGAGACCGGCAGCGGATGAGAGGCCTGCGATGACGCATCTGACCCTACGTTTGCCGTGGCTGTTCGCCGTGGCGGCCACCACCACCCTGGCCGCCGGGCTTCTCGCGCCGCCGAGCACGCTCGCGGCGGCGGCGAGCCCGGCTGCCGGCGCCCCCGGCACGACCTCGCATTTCGACCTCGCGCGCAAGGACTGCCTCGGCACGGCACGCGACTCCAGCTCCAAGGCCTGGTTCACCGTGGCGAGCGGGGTGTTGTCCGACACCTACTACCCCACGGTCGATAACACCAACGTCGAGACGCTGCAGTACATCGTCACCGACGGGAGTACCTTCACCGATCTGCAGACGCGTGACATGACGTACGCCGCGACCACGCTGGACCGCTCCGGGATGGCCTGCCGCGTCACCAGCACCGCGCGCAGCGGGCGGTACCGGATCGTCACCGACTACGTCACCGACCCGGCGCGGGCGAGTGTGGTCATGCACACCCGCATCCAGGCTCTGCAAGGCCGGCTGTCGGACCTCGCGGTCTACGTCCGCTTCGATCCCACGGTCAACGGCAACGGCGGCGGTGGCAGCGGCAACGCCGGTGCGGACGACGCCACCGTCGACCGATCCGACTCTGGTCCGGTTCCGGTGGCCTCCGACACCACGACGGCCACGATCGCTGCGAATCGCGACTACGCGCAGCCGGTGTACGCGGCGCTGCGGGCCGACCGCCCGTTCGGCCAGGTCTCCAGCGGGTATGCGGGCACACCCAGCGACGGCCTGGTGCAGCTGGACGCCGACCACCGGATCGCCGCGCCGACCGATGACGCACCTGGCGGCAACGTCGTGCAGACCGCGCTGGTTGACCCTGGCCAGGGCGCCTTCACCCTCGCGCTGGGGTTCGGGGCCACCCAGGAGGCGGCCGTGGCCACCGCCGGCCGGAGCGCCTCGCAGCCGTTCGCGGACACCCTCGATAGCTACCTGGGAGGGTGGGCCCGATACGACGCCCGGCTTGCCCACCCGCCAGTGCTGCCACGGTCGCTGGCATCCCGCCAGGCCGACCTCTCCCGTACCTACTACCTGTCGGCGAACGTGCTGAAGGCGAGCGAGGACAAGACCTTCCTGGGCGCGATCGTCGCCTCGCTGGCCAGCCCATGGGGCCAGGCGGTCAGTGCCGGTGACCCGGCGCTGACCTACTTCGGGTCCTACCGCGAGGTGTTCGCGCGTGACCTGTACGAGACGTTCACCGGCCTGCTCGCCGCTGGTGATGTCGCCACGGCGCGGGACGCGGTGCGGTTCCTGTTCGAACGCCAGCAGCAGCCGAACGGCTCGATGCCGCGCAACTCGCTGATCAACGGGAAGAGCGCCCCGGACTCCTTCGGCGTCCAGCTAGACGAGGTTGCCTATCCCATCCTCATGGCCCGCACGGTCGGGCTGACCGGCGCCGCGTTCTACCGTGACCACATCAAGCGGGCGGCCGACTTCGTCGTGGCCCACGGACCGTCGTTCGGTTCGGAGCGCTGGGAGGAACAGGGCGGCTACTCGCCCTCCACGATCGCCGCCGAGATCGCCGGCCTTGTGGCCGCCGGGGCGATCGCCGAGCAGAACGGCGACGCCGCCGGCGCCCGGATCTATCGGGCCACCGCCGACCACTACCAGCGCAACATCAAGGCCTGGACGCTGACCACCAGCGCGGACGCGCCCTACGGAGCGCCGTACTTCATCCGCCTGTCCAAGACCGGTGACCCGAACGCCGCGATCTCCTACAACCTCGGCAACGGCGGCCCGGGTCGGGACCAGCGCGCGGTGATCGACGCCGGCTTCCTCGAACTGCCAAGGCTCGGCATCCTGGCGGCAGACGACAAGGACGTGGCCCGCTCGCTGGCCGTGGTCGACCGGGTGATCTCGCGGCAGACCAGCAGCGGCACCGGCTTCTACCGCTACGGCACCGCAGTCGCCCCGGAGGACGCCGGCACTGAGGACGGCTACGGCGACTGCTTCGTCGGCGACGCCACCGACTGCGCGACCCAGGGCGCACCGTGGGCCGGCGCGTGCGCCGGCTCGCCACAAAACCACGGGTCCGGGCATCTCTGGCCGGTGCTGTCCGGCGAGCGCGCCGAGCACCTCGTAGCGCTAGGGCAGACCGGCGCGGCCGCGGCGCTGTTCGACGAGATGGCCCGCACCGCGTCGGGCGTCGGCCTGATCCCGGAGCAGGCCTGGGAGGACGCCGACCTCTCGGCGTCACCGTCCGGCACGCCGCCCGAATGCGCCTCGATCGGGTTCACCAACGGAAAGGCCGCCGGCAGCGCCTCGCCGCTGACCTGGTCGGCGGCGCAATTCACCAGGCTCGCCGCGGCCCTGCGCGCGGGCCGGATCACCGAGCAGCCCCCGGACACGGTGGCTCGCTACCTCGCGCACACCCAGCTCGGAACGACTATCACGCTGACCGCGCCGGGAGACCGCGGCGTCGTCGGCGCTACCACGACTGTCAGCGGGAGCACCGATCCCGGGTCCACGGTGGACGTGACCGCGATCAACCTCGACGCGGACGGCGCCTCGACCTCGGCCACCACCACGGCGGCGGCAGATGGCACATTCTCCATCGTGCTACCGGTGCCGCCCGGTGCCGCCTCGGTCACCGCCGTGGCCACCGCGCCGTCGGGCGCCACCGGGTTCGCCCACCGGACCGTCGTGCGTGACGTGCCACCCGGCACGCTGCTCTTCGAGGCGAACGACCCCAGTGGCGACGACTACGGGCCGGGCACCTACGCCTACCCGACGTCGACCAACTTCGTGGCCGGCGCCTACGACCTGCAGACCTTCCAGGTATTCGACAGCGGCCCGGACACCGTCACCTTCCGCGTCCGCACCCGGGACCTGACCCCAACCTTCGGCAGCCCGCTGGGCGCGCAACTGGTCGACGTCTACGTGGCCAACCCGGGTGGCGGGACGACGTCCACCGCCGCGTCGTTCCCGCAGCGCAACTATGCGATCGACGCCGGGTCCGCCTGGAACCGGCTCATCGAAGTCCAAGGCTTCGGGCAGCGGTTTATCGACGCGGCCGACACCACGGTCGGGTCGGTGCAAATCGGCGCGAACGACATCACCCGGTTCATCACCTTCTCGGTGAGCAAGGCCGCCCTCGGCGGCACCCCCGCCAGCGGCTGGGGGTTCACAGTCGTCCTCACCGGACAGGACGGCTTCAGCCCCGACCAGGCCAGAGGCTTCACCCAGCCGGCGCAGGACTTCCAGTTCGGGGTCTGCACGGCAGCCGCCGTGACCGCAGGCAACCCGATCTGCGCCGTCGACCCGGCCCTGGTGCCCAAGGCCCTCGACGTGCTCACCCCCACCGGGGTCGACCAGGTGAGCGAGCTGAACCCAGTCGGGCACGACCCGGCAACCAACCCGGTGACGATCGCCGGAGTGAGGATTCCCTAAACCAAGCCCTTCCACCCAGCCGGACGCATCCGGCCTGCACGTGCCGCCGTGCCGTGCCACAACTCGCACACTGGGTCTGAGCTGGTGTTCCTGTGCTCGTCAGGCTGCTCTCCGGTACTCGTTGATCAAGTCATGGACGACCTGTCTGCGCTTGGTCCGGGCGGTCACATCGACCGCTTGGCCGGGCTCGTGCAGCGGAGGTCTTTGTTCCCGCGACTGGTGCGGCCGATGTTCGTTGTAGTGATGCGCGTACTCGGTCAGAGTCAGCCAGAGGTGTCGTTCACCGTAGATCAGGAGGTGGTCAAGGCACTCGCGCCGCGCGAACACGACCATCACGGAGCCGAGCGGAGCGGAACAAGCTCCTCGCGCCAAACGGGCACCGTAAGCGGCGGCCGCCCGCACACCCGCAACGTCAAGGGGCGACTTTGCACCGGCATGGTCGGGGTCATCTGCGCCTGCCAGGGCAGATGGGCGCGACGGAACCAACCGTCCGGGCCAGTTCCGGGAACGGTCGCCGCGGTGGCGTCCGGCGAAGTTCCGTTCGCTGTGCGGCGCGCCGATCCCTCCGAGGCGACGCGACTTTATCGAGCTTGGTGGCAGTCAAGCTGCCGTCAGGCTGCGGCGGGCTGCACAGCGCGGACCTTGACCCGCTGCCCGGACAACGCCGCCGTTCCGGTAAGCTCGTCCACGAACTGCTCGTCGGTGACGTCGTTGATGCTCGCGCCCGCGTGCTTGTTGGCCACGCCGAGCCGGACGCCACGCCGACTGTGACCCCAGCCGTGCGGGAGGCTTACCACCCCGGGCATCATCTCGTCGGTCACCTCGACCGGGACCTCGACTTCGCCTGCGGCCGACGAGAGCACCGCGGGCTCGTCCTCGACCAGGCCGTAGCGCTCCGCGTCGACCGGGTTGACCAGCAGCGTGCAGCGGGGCTTGCCCTTGACTAGCCGCGCGCTGTTGTGCAGCCACGAGTTGCAACTGCGCAGCTGGCGGCGGCCGATGAGCACCAACTCACCGGGCGCCCAGGACTCCATTCGGGCGTGCAGCCGGTCCAGGTCGTCCAGGTACTCGCTCGGCGCGAGGTGGATCTTGCGGTCCTTGGTGTACAGCCGCCCCGGTAGCCGCCGTTCGAGCGGGCCCAGGTCGACGCCATGTGGCTGACGGCGCAGCTTGCGCAGTGACAGGCCGCCGCGCGGCTTGCGTAGGCCGTACCGGCCGGTGCGCAGCCCGAGCGCGACCAGTCCTTCCGGCCCGAGCCGGCGCCCGGCCGCCGCGCCGAGCCGCCCGAGCAGCCGCACCAGCGGGGTGTCCGGCCCGAGAAGCCGGCCGCTCAGCTCCAGGCAAATCTCCCAGTCGTGCCGCTGGTCCGCCCCGCGCGGGAACACCGCCGGGCTGTACTTCGCCCAGTTGCGGACCGAAACAAGGGTCAGCACGAGCTCGTAGTGCGAGCGCTCCAGCTGTGCGGTGGGCGGCAGGATGACGTCGGCGTGCCGGGTCGTCTCGTTCAGGTACGGGTCGATGGACACCATGAACTCGAGCTGGTCCAGGGCCTTCTCCAGCCGGCGGCCGTTCGGGATGGACAGCACCGGGTTGCCAGCTGCGGTGATCATCGCCTGGATCTGGCCGTCGCCGGGCGTCTCGATCTCATCGGACATGGTCACCGCGGGCAGCTCACCACCGAACTCGGGCAGCCCGCGCACCCGGCTGCGGTAGGCGGCGAAGCTGCCCGCCTGGCCGATCGTCTTGGCCAGCGGCACCGGGTCGATCGCCGGTGTGGTGAACATGCACCCACCGGGCTCGTCCAGGTGCCCGGTAAGCGCGTTGACCCCCAGCACCAGCCAGGTGGCAAGCCCGCCAAACTCCTGGGTGCACGCACCGATGCGGGCGTAGAGCACGGCGCGTTCGGTGTTCGCGAGCGCACGGGCCAGCTCGCGGACCGTCTCCGGCGCGACGCCCGTGACCCGTGTCGTCCGCTCCGGCGGGTAGTCGACCGCCGCGGCCTGCAACGCGCGCGAGCCGAGCAGGTGCTCGCCGAGCCGCCCCGGCCGCGCTAGGTTCTCCTCGAACAGCACGTTGACCAGCGACAACAGCATCAGCGCGTCCGTGCCCGGGCGGATGAAGACGTGCTCGGCGACAGCAGCGGTCTCACTGCACCGCGGGTCGATGACCACCACACGGCCGCCCCGCTCGCGCAGCGTCTTGAGCCGTCTGCGCATGTTCGGCGCGGTCATTATGCTGCCGTTGGACACCAGCGGGTTCGCGCCGATGCAGACGAACAGGTCGGTGCGGTCGATGTCCGGCACCGGCAGCAGCCCCTGGTGGCCGAGCATCAGGTACGCCGCGAGCATCTGCGGCAGCTGGTCGACCGACGTCGCCGAGAACACGTTGCGCGTGCCCAGCGAGCGGAACAGCGGAATGCCGAACAGCATCAGCCCGAGGTTATGCGCGGCCGGATTGCCGTAGTACACGCCCAGCGCGTGCTTGCCGTACTTCGCCCGGATAGCCCGCAGGCGATCACCGACCAGGTCGAACGCCTCGTGCCAGCTCACCTCGACGAACTCGCCGTCACGCTTGACCAACGGCCGCTTGAGCCGGTCCGGATCGTGGTGCAGGTCGGCCAGCGCGGTCGCTTTCGGGCAGATGTAGCCCCGAGAGATGGGGTCGTGCTCGTCGCCGCGGACGTCCACCACCCGGTCGCCGTCGGTGGTCACGGTGATCCCGCAGGTCGCCTCGCAGAGCGTGCAGCTGTGGTGGTGGGTGGCGACCATGAACGGCTCCGCGTGCGTGATCGCCCACTCAGCCCTGTTCCGCAGGCGCTCCGATGGCTGCTCGATATGATCCGTCAAGGGTCTGAACTCACCCTCCATTGGATATGCCTCCTATCGACTCACAATAACCCTGCGGTTGGTGAATGGCTGGCGAGGCACCCTAACGTGAAATTCCAGTTCACCCCGAAGGGCCCCGAAGGGCGGCTTCTGGATCAACCAGATCGAGACGTTCTTCGGAATTATCACCCGTCAGGCGATCCGGCGCGGGGACTTCAGGTCAGTCGCCCAGCTGATCAAGAGGATCGGTGACTACATCGAGCACTGGAATGAGGATTCCAAGCCTTTGAGTGGACAGCAACCGCGAGCGAGATCTTGGAGAAGGTCGCCCCTCTTGATCGCGACTACAAGAAGCTTGTAGCCAACAACGTCAAGTAAAGCAGCTTCCATTACGAGACACTAGCTCACAAACCCGGACTGTAGTACCTGGCAAATAGATCGAGCTGCGCGCATGCCGGCGTCTCGGAACGCTGACCTGCAGTGAAGACCTCCATCTCCGGCTGCCGTACCGAGGGTGCCGCTGCGGGCATGGACGGTGTTTTCCGGTCGGGGCCGCGGCGGGCCGCGCCGTGAACATCAGCCCGGCGGGGGAGTGCCGGTGGCGGGGAGCGGCGCTAGGGATTGCGCGCGGGCCCTGGGGAGTCGGATACCCGCAGGTGGATGGCCACGGTCCGGGCGATCTGCTCGGGGTCGTGGCCGAGCCGGACCTGATCGGGATGCAGATGACACCGCGGAGAGACTACGGTCGTCTGACATCCGTCATTTGCTATTCGATCAACGCCCACACGACTTTGCCGCTGCTGTCGTCTTTGGCGTTCCAGCCCCATTTCGTGCTAATCGCATCGATGATCAGCAGCCCGCGCCCGCGTTCGTCGTCGCCGCCCGCACCGCCGGTAGGTTCCGGCGGGTAACGGCTGGTGTCTTGCACCAGGATCAGCAGCCGGGACCGGTCAGATGACAGCCACAGCCCCACCGGCTGGATCCGCTCGGCCGACGGCGAAGCCTGCGTGGCGTTGGTCACGAGCTCGGAAACGAGCAGTTCGGCGTTCTCGGCGATCGCCGCCAGCCCCCACTCCCACAACACCTGCCTGGCGTGCAGCCGCGCGCATGCCACCGCGCCGGGCAAGGCCCCGAGCTGGAGGTGGCTCAGAAGTGGCCACTCGTCCAGCATGGTCTGTCCTGGCGGCTCGGATGAGACTTGGCGCCGGGGGCGAAAGCCGTCACCGCTGGTCTCCGGCGCATCGCCGGGCCGCCGATGCGCCTGCCGCCGATGCGCCTGCCGGCGTGTGCCTCCCGTGCAGCAGGTGAGGGGTTCTGCCATCGGTCTCCGCAGGTCGGTGCGTCGTGGCGTACAAGACCATCCTGGTGTTCCTGCCCTGCGGCCGCAAGCACAGTTGCAAGAACATTCGCAAGATCGTCTGATTGAACAGGACAGATGCACGTGCAGGCGTTAGGTTTCTGCTGGCAGCAAACGGCAACCGGTCACGCCCGTGGCTAGGTCTGCGGGCCATTGCGAGAGCGTGTCGCTGGCGGCTGCCAGGACGTGGCGTGCCCGGTCCGTGATGACCCGATAGCGGCTGGCAGGCGCAGGGGCGACCGTGCTGGAAGGAATGAGAAAAGTCGATGACTGAGGCCTTTAACGGCATGCCAGCTTCCGGACTGCGTGGAGCCGCGTGGCGTAAGAGCCACTACAGCAACCCGAACGGCAGCTGTGTGGAGGTGGCCGAACTGCCCGGTGGGGCGATCGCCGTCCGCAATTCGCGCCATCCCGGCGGTCCTGCGCTGATCTACACGCCAGCGGAGGTCACCGCCTTCATCCAGGGAGTCAAGGACGGCCAGTTCGACGACCTGACCGGCTGACGTTCCCCGCGCCTTGCGGCGGACAGCCCTGGAGCGCGCGTGATGCTAGGCCCGGCTTCCTGTGCCTGTCGCACCGCCCGGCCAAGGTGCCGCTATGCAACGGGGATCGGGCAATGGGACACTGGGGCGAGTTTGTCGCGGCAATGGTCTCAAGGAGCATCGATGATCTCGAGTCAATCGGGGAAAGGCGGGGCACCCAGCCCCGCACCCAACCTGGCGCTCCCCGACGCCCGCTCCGGGCCGACGGCGCTGCGGATGGCGCTGGGCGCGCAACTGCGCAGGCTGCGCGAAGCCGGCGACCTCACCACAGGGGATGCCGCGGAAGCGATCAGGGCAACTCATTCCAAGATCAGCCGCCTGGAGCGCGGGCGCAGCGCCGCCCGGCAACGCGATGTAGCCGATCTGCTCACCCTGTACGGCGTCACCGACGAGGTCGAACGCGAACGGCTGCTGACGCTTACCCGCCAGGCCGCTGCCCCCGGCTGGTGGCAGCAGTACAACGACATCCTGCCCAGATGGTTCGAGCTCTACATAGGGCTGGAGAAGGCCGCTTCCATCATCCGCACCTACGAACTGCAGTTCATTCACGGCCTGATGCAGACTGAGGACTACACCCGCGCCGTCATCCTCATCGCGAACTCACACGCGCCTGCCGGGGAGATCGACCGGCGCGTCAGCATCCGGATGAAGCGCCAGCAGCTGCTCACCCAGCCCGACGCCCCTGAGATATGGGCGGTGCTGGACGAGGCGGCGCTGCGCCGGGCCCCGGGCGGCCGCAAGGTGATGCGCGCGCAGCTTGAGCACTTGCTGCAGATCACCGAGCTGCCCAACGTCACGCTCCAGATTGTCCCGTTCCACGTCGGCCCGCATGCCGCGGCGGGCGGGCCGTTCACGATCTTGCGATTCTCTGAGCCGGACGTGCCCGACGTGGTCTACCTCGAACAGCTCAACAGCGCCCTCTATCTTGACCAGCCCGATGACGTCCTCGGCTACATGACCGTCATGAACCAGTTGTGCGTCCAGGCCGAGACCGGCACCTCCAGCAGCGCAATACTCAGTGAACTGCTGAGGCAGGCCTGAGGCCTGAACTTGCCGCAGGCCAGTGCCGGTCCCCGCAGGTACGGCCGCACCCACCCATATGGAAGGGCACCCGTGACCAACGACTCGCCCGCTTCCCTGATCGACACCACCGTGTCGCACTCGGCCAGAGTCTGGAACTACTGGCTGGGCGGCAAGGATCATTACCCGGTGGACCGTGAGGTCGGTGACAGGGTCGCTGAGATGTACCCGGACATCGTCCTGCTCGCTCGCGCCGCGCGCGCCTTCCTCACCCGTGCGGTTCAGTACCTGGCTGGTGAGGCCGGGATCCGCCAGTTCCTTGACGTCGGTACCGGCCTGCCGACAGTCAACAACACGCACCAGGTCGCCCAGTCCATCGCGCCGGAATCGCGGGTTGTCTATGCCGATAATGACCCCCTCGTGCTGGCACACGCCCGCGCCCTTCTCACCAGCAGCCCGGAGGGTGCCACCGATTACGTCGACGCCGACCTGCGGAATCCAGGAAAGATCTTGCAAGAAGCGGCACGGACGCTGGACTTCAGCAAGCCGGTCGCGATCACGCTCATCGCGATCCTGCATCACATTACAGACTTCGACGAGGCACGATCGATCGTCACCCGCCTGATGGAGGCCGTGCCCTCCGGCAGCTACCTGGTCGTCTCCCATAGCACCAATGTCATCTACGGCGCGATCTCAGATGAGGCGGTGGGGCGCTGGAATAAGTTCGGCAAGCCGCCCGTCATCCTCCGCAGCCCCGAGCAGATCGCTCAGTTCTTTGATGGCCTGGAGGTGCTGGAGCCCGGCGTGGTGTCGACCCCTCGGTGGCGTCCCAATGTCGCGGACATCGGTGGCGGTAGCGCCAAGGATGTGGATCAGTTCTGCGCCGTCGGCCGCAAGCCATAGCCCTCGCGGTCCGCGCTCGGCAGCCCGATTCGATTCCGCGGGTCGTGCCAGATCGCCATGGCCGTGTTCATGCGCAGGAGTCCGAGCTGACCGTGGAAACCTTCCGTGCCGGGCTGGCGTACAGGATGATTTGTCGGTGCCGGGCGGGTGCTGGCTGACGGACTCGACTGCGCCTGCATCGCCGACGCGGCCGTCCACCCGCAACACCAAGGATGCGGAATCGGCACGGGAATTCATTCGCAGCCTCGTGGCCTGTGGACAGCCTGCTCGCCTGATCTAGCCGCGCTCCCACAGCGCCGCCCGGCCCCGGATCAAGGCGAGCGTCGCGCTTGCGGCCTGCCCGGCGGCACGGTTGACGGCGGCCGGATCGGGCGATCCGGATTGGTCGGTGAGCAGCGCCGCATAGCCATGCGCGGTGGCCTCGATGGCGTCGGCGAGCTGCTCGGCCGCATCCGGATCTCCCGGGCAGAGTTCCCCGACGCAGCCGCCGAGCATGCGCTCGACGTCCTCGTAGGCCTGCCGCAGCTCCGGGTAGCGGCTCTTCTTGTCGAGGCCGACGCCGAACACGACGCTGAACAGCGCGCGTTGTTCCGCGGCGAACCGGACGTGCCCGCTGGCCATCGCCGCCAGCCGCCGCTCCGGCGGATCCGCCTCGGACGCCTGCGCCGCCAGCGCCTGCCCGAATGCGTGCAGCGCGCGGACGGCGACGGCGGCGAGCAGCTCATCCCGCCCGGCGAAGTGCCGGTACGGCGCGGCCACGGTCACCCTGGCGCGGCGGCTCAGCTCGGCCAGCGAGAAGCCGCGTACCCCCCGTTCGGCCATCAGCTCGACGGTGCCGTCGATGAGCGCAGCTTTCAGGTCGCCGTGATGGTAGCGCTTTGACTGCGCAGGTGACATAGCTGGCCGTCCGGCTTAGGACGCGGGCAGGTGGTCGCGCCAGGAGTGACGCGGTTGGTAGCCGATCACCTGCCGGGCGCGGTCAATCGCGAGCAGCGTGCCGAACTCGCCGACCTTCGCGAGTCAGCGGGACACCGGGGAACACCTCGGCCAGCAGCGCTTGCGACGAGCGGTTGATCACGGTGTCAGCCGCGGCGATGATGAGGCTCGGGTTGCCCGCGACGGCCTCCGCGGGCGCCTCAAGCGCCAGCCGGCACGCCGCCGCCACGTCCCGGACGTCCACGTAACCCCACAGGTTCCACCTGCGCGCGCGGATCCGGCCAGGTCGAGGGAAACTCCTGGTAGTCGCCCGGAACCATGATGTTGGAAAAGCGCAGCGCGACGAACGGTATCTCCGACCACCGCGCGATGTTCGCCGCGACCGTCTCTCTCGCGACCTTCGACAGCGCGTACGTCACCGTCGGCACCGGATAGTGATCCTCGTCCACCGGGGCGTACCGCGGCGGCGGCCCCTCGGCTTCCAGGAACGGCATCTCCCCCGGGCCCACGCCGAACGGCAGGCCGAGCGTGGTCTCGCTCGACGCCCACACCACCCGGCTCAGGCCGAGGCTCGCCGCAGCGTGGAAGACGTCGAAGTTCATCGTCATGTTGGCGTTGAACATGACCGCCGCAGTGCACACGCCGGGCGCCGGGATGTTGGCCAGGTGAATCACGGCCCCGGCGCTCTTGAGCGCCTCGAGCGCCTGCCCGTAATCGGTCAGGAGACTTGCTGGCATTGGCGAGCGCACCCTTATGCCACGCCAGCGAGACCCGTACCCGCGCCGGCAATCGTCAGGACAGCGCCGGGCCAGTGACCGGCGGACTGGGCGCCTGGCGCGTGCTCGTCGTGCGGGGTCTTGTGGCGGCACGGGCTAGATGCTGTCGGGGGCGATGGCGTCACCGATGCGGTGAACGCGAAGCGCGTTGGTTCTGCCGGGAGTTCCTGGCGGGCTGCCTGCGACGATCACGACCTTGTCGCCTTGCCGGCAGCGGCCGACGTCGAGGAGGGCGGTCTGTACCTGCTTGACCATGTCGTCGGTGTGCCGCACGGGCGGGACGATGAATGTCTCCACGCCCCAGGTGAGTGCCAGCTGGCTGCGCGTTGCCGGGAGCGGCGTGAAGGCGAGGAGCGGGATCGGCGACCGGTACCTGGCGAGCCGTCTGGCGGTCTCACCCGACATGGTGAAGGCGATGAGCGCCGTGGCGTTGACGATCGCGCCGACCTCGGCGGCCGCGCGCGCGATCGCGCCGCCGGTGGTAGTCGGCACCCGGGTCAGGGAGGGGACGGCGTGCAGGCACTCGCGTTCCGCCGCGACGATGATCCTTGCCATCGTCGCGGCGGTGGCGGCGGGATAGGCGCCGACGCTGGTCTCTGCCGACAGCATGAGGGCGTCGGCGCCGTCAAGCACGGCGTTGGCGACATCCGACGCTTCGGCCCTGGTCGGCCTGGGCGCGGAGATCATCGACTCCAGCATCTGCGTCGCCACGATCACGGGCTTGGCCTTGTCCTGAGCCAGGCTGACCGCCCGTTTCTGGATCATGGGTACCTGCTCGAGCGGTAGCTCCACTCCCAGGTCGCCGCGAGCCACCATGAGACCGTCGAAGGTCTCGAGCACTTCGGGCAGCGCGTCGACTGCCTGCGGTTTCTCGATCTTGGCGATGAGCGGCAGACGGGCGCCCGCCTCGTCCATGATCCTGCGGACCGGCGCGGCGTCTTCGGGCCCCTGCACGAAGGACAGCGCGATCATGTCAGCACGCAGGCCAAGCGCCCAGCGCAGGTCCTGCTCGTCCTTGGAACTGAGCGCGGGCACGCTGAGCCTGGCGCCGGGAACATTAAGGCCCTTGTGGTCGGATACCACGCCTCCCACCAGGACACGCGTCCGCACGCGCGCGCCCCGCACGCCGGTCACCTCGAGCACGACCCGGCCGTCGTCGACCAGTATCTGGTCGCCGATCCCGACATCAGCGGCGAGCCCGGGATAGGTCGTCGACGCCTCGGCGGAGCTGCCCGGGACATCCTCGCCGGTAATGGCGAACTCGCCGCCTGCGGGCAAGGTCACCGGACCCGACGCGAAGCTGCCGAGGCGGATCTTCGGCCCCTGCAGGTCAACGAGCACCCCGACGCTGCGCCCGGCCTCGTCGGAGGCGGCACGGGCGGCCCGGTACGCCTGGAGGTGGGCAGCGTGCGTGCCATGGCTCATATTGAGGCGGGCAACGTCCAGGCCGGCCGCGACCAGTTCGGCGACCTGTTCCGGGGATGAGGAGGCGGGCCCGAGTGTGCAGACGATTTTGGCCCGGCGGCTCATGGTCTCTGCCTTCCAGCCGAGCCGGCGAACCCCGCATCGTCCCCGCCCGCCGGAGCCGGCCATCTACTGAGGGTGCTAGTTCAAACTTTAGAACCCGAAACACCGGCGATATCACCTCTGTCACACGGAATTTACAGAGCATCCGTCAGCCCCGCATGACGGCGCGGATGATCTCCGGACGGCGGCGGCCGGAAGCTCCGAGTGTCTGGTCATCGACCGGATGGCCGCGAGGCTGGCGCAGGAGATACGAGTGGGCCTGGAGAGGACGGGTGCTCGATCGAGGACATCGATGCCGATCTGAAGAACAAACCTGTACGGCGCGGCGAGGATGGCTGGCAAGTTGTCTGGTCGCAGGCGACGGCCATCGAGCCGGGCGGGGCTTCGTTCCCTTAGCCGCCCCAGGCCGACGGCGGAGCATGATCGCCGCGCGATGTTCACGCAGCGTTCCGCCGCTCCGGGCGTTGGCATCGAGGACGAGCGCGCGGTCCTCGTCGGTGAAGCAGGGGCAGTCGCGGATGCCGTGGAGCGTGTAGCGCAGGCCGATTTCCTGTCCGAAGGGGAAATCGGTGCCGGGCAGGATGTGGGCGGTGGGCACGATCGCGGTGAGGGCGTCCAGGACCGGTTCGGCGGTGGACAGGGCCGTGTCGATCTACAGCCAGTGGACGCGCTGGCGGGCTTCGGCGGCATGCAGTTGCCGCAGCAGGTCCGCGGCCGGGGGCGGCGTGCCATGGTCGCGGATGTGGGCGGTGTAGGCGTCGACCACGGGCTTGCGGTCGAGCAGCTTGTGCAGCACGGACGGGACGCACGCGCCGCTGTGGGTGAACACGAACCGGATGCCGGGGAAGCGCTGGTCGACCTGGCTGATCAGCAGGTTCGCCACGGCGCGGGTCGCATCGAAGCCGAATTCCAGCTGCGAGGGCTGGATGCCCGGCACGGGCAATCCGTCGCCGGGCTGCACCGGGTAACGGCCGGCGGTGTACACGGCCGGGTGAATGAACGCGACGGCGTGTCGCTTGTCCAGTTCCGCGTACAGCGGGTCGAGCTGCGGGTCGCCCTGGTAGAGGCCGGGCTGGCGCTGGGTGCAGTCCTCGCCGAAGCGGTTGATTCCGCCTGCCATCGCCGCGGCCTGGCCGGGGTCGAGGAAATGCAGTGGGACCGGCGCGGACAAGATCGCGCGGGCGATGCCGCTGCGGTCCATGATGTCCAGTGATGCTTGCGGTTCCCATGCCGGGACCGGCTCGCCGCCGATCGCGTGCACGCCGTGGCCGGCGAGGGCAGCCGCCAGGACCGGGGGCAGCATGTGGTGGTGGATGTCGGTGCTCACTCGTGCGGCTCCTTCCGCGCGGGGTTCAGGCCCGGGGCATCGGCGAGCGTGCCCAGCCAGGCGAAGACTCGCGTGCCGCGCGGATCCGGGTCGCGGGCTCGCCGCTGTCTCCGGCATGATCGATGGCCTCGTCCGCGATCTGGACGAACGTGCCCATGCTCGCGATACGCCGGCGGACGGCCTCATGCCAGGCGGTGTCGTCGATCACGTAGCAGACCGTCCGGTCACCCGGCCGGGTGCGGCGGCTGATCAGCCCGGCGGCCTGGGCCAGCCGCAGGCTGGCGGTGACCACGCCCGGCTCGCCCCGAGCGCCGCGGCAAGCTCCGAGCCGGACTGCTCGGCGGGCTCGCAGATCATCAGCCATGCCGGCAGCCGGGCCATGACCGGCGCCAGGCCGAACGTGGCGGCGAAATAATCGCCTGCCCGTTCGGCCCACGCACGCCGGAAGCCTCCATCAGTCATGCTGCGAAAACACTAGATCAATAGCTGGATAGGCGCGCTGCTGACTCGCCGGGAGCCTCATGTCGATGGCGTCCGGCCGCATGCGCCCGGCACGGCCCTTTTCCACAGACCAGCTGGAAGGCGTGATGGCACAGCCGGACTCAGATCAGCCAGCAGAGCAGTTCTGCCGCGACCGCCATGATCACGGCGGCATCCCGGGCCACATCTATGACGACCGGCTTGCCCGCCTGACCGAGGAGGAGCGGGTAACAGCGGGTCCGGCCAACGGAATCTTCACGCACGAGGGGGATCTGGTTGGCATCCAGCTCGCCGGACATTATCCTGACCTTCCCGGTCACTCAGGGTGATGTTGTCGATCGGCAAAGCCCCGAGGCTGGCCTTCGGCGCCCGCACCCGGCCGGTATCATCTCGGCGACCGGCTCCGCGAGCTGGCCACATGGGCGCCACCATGCCCGGGCCTCTCGTCGACGCGCTTTCGGCTTCTTCCGGGCCAGGACCTCCCGAAGACGGTCGGGTCGATGCCGCCCCGGCGCTGCCAGCTCGGCCACTTCGCGCCCTCCGTGACTGGGTGCATGCCCGCGCCTGGCGCTTTTGCCGTCTGGCGGCCGGTGGCGCAAGCGCACACGGCCAGCTGTTCGGAACCTACATCGAGCCGCCTGTGACATCGGCGATGAAGTTCACGATTCGCTGTGCCGCTCGCCGCTCCGGGTCAAGGTCAGGGTTGTAGACGCCAAGGCTCCATCCGCGGGCGCCGCCGACTTGCAGCGCCGATGATGCGATGGCGGCTAGCTCGGGCCACGATAGCCCGCCTGGCATTGCGTCATCGCTCGCGGCGCCGCAGGCACTGAACTCATGCCTGTCGAGCACATCCAGGTCGATGTGCAGCCACCATCCGGGAGCTTGTGATGTGACCTGCCCGGCGGCCTGGCGGCCACCCTCTGCCGGATCTTCGCGGAGGTCAGCTGCGGTACGGACCCGCACCCGGTCCGCGATCGTGGGGACTGCGATTTCGCGGCGGTACAGGCCGTCGCGCATCCCCAGCATGGCGATTGCCTCCGGCCCCAGCACGCCCGCATGGCCGCGCAGTGGCTCCGGCGCCCGCCGGCCAGTCAGGCCCAGCAAGAAGGCCACCTCCATGTTGGCGGCCTCGCCGGTGGCGGAGGCCTCCATGGTGGTGGCATCTTCGTGGCCGTCGATGAAGACCAGGCCAGCCCCTCCGAGAACGTCCGCTAGCGCAGGCACCGCTCCGAGCAGCACCGCGCAGTCAGCGCCGTAGACCAGCGGAAAACGCCCTTGCGCCAGAGCCGCCAGGACACGCGCATGCAGCAGGTCCACCATTTCCAGGAGCGCGCGCTCGTTCACGAACCCAAAGGATCCACGTGCCGAAATGGGCTCCGAGACGACGACATCCGGCGTCAGGCTCGCGCGCCCGTGCAGGGCCGCCGCCAAGCCGGCCTCCCGCAGCGCGGCGGGAGCACTTGCTTGCCCGGCAAGCCGCCCCGAGCCATCGAAGCACACGCCGATGAGATCAATTGCGTCCAACCGTGGCGGTCCCTTCTTGGACACCCACTCAGCCCTAGATTCCTCTCTCCTGCCCGGAACCCTAACAATCCTGCAATCGACCGCTGCGGATGCATGCCAGATCCGCGCCAGAAGGACCACCCGATGGCGGTCAGGGAAGGTGACTATCTGCAGAGCTCTGACGCCTGCCGTGCGTTCATCCAGAACGAGCTGACACGCGGGTGATCGTCACCCCATCTCAGCACGTAGAGGCAGCGGCGACCACCCGTGTGTATCTGGCGTATACGACGTATACGAGCCGCGTGCCACGAGCAGTACGCCGTGCACGTCGCCCGGCTGCCTTTGTCGGCGCGGACCCGGGCTGCCGCGCTGAGCTGGCATGGATTTGTGTTATCACAGTCATGTGTGCATGTTGGCCCAGTGCCGACCGATGCAGAGATCACTTTTGCCGACCACATGGGGCGCTTCTACGCGCGCCGCTACGCCTACCCACCGATGGTGGGCCGCCTGCTCGGATACCTAGCGGTCTGCGACCCGCCGGAGCAGAGCATTGGTGAGCTGGCCGAGGCGCTGCTGGCCAGCCGCAGCGCGATCGCCGGGGCGGTGAAGGCCCTGGAGGCCACGCACGCGATCCGCCGCACGCGGGCGCGGGCGAGTGGACCGGGTCCGCCTTGACCTGACGTCCCCGGAGGCCAGAGGGTTCGACCTCACCGAATACCAGGAGCTCGGCGAACTGGCGCGGGAGGGCTTGGAGGTGGTGGCGGGCGCCCCCGTCGAGCGGCGAGCGATGCTGCTGGAGATGGCCGCGTTCGCCGACTTCCTGCAGGAGCGGGTCGCGGTGCTGCAGAAGGAGTGGACAGCCCATCGTGACGCGCTGCGCGCCGCGGGTGAGCTCCCCGGGCGAGACCCGCCAGTAGAGACGAGGATGACCATGAGCAGCGCGCCAGCGATCACGGTAGCCGGGCTGTGCAAGTCCTTCGGCGAGAAGGTGGTGCTCGACGGTATCGATCTCACCGTCGCCGAGGGCACGATCTTCGCCCTGCTCGGACCCAACGGCGCAGACCACGATGGTGCAGATGCTGTCCACCCTGATCCCAGCCGACTCCGGCCAGATCGGCGTCGCCGGCCACGATGTGGTCACCGATCCGGACGGGGTGCGCGCCGCGATCGGGGTCACCGGCCAGTTCTCGGCGGTGGACGATCTGCTGACCGGCGAGGAGAACCTGCGGTTGACGGAGCCGGGCAGCCATACCGGCGGACGAGGTAACAAGTCACTGCCGCTGCCCGGCGGCGCGCCGGGCCGCCGCGGTGACCGGGTTGTCCCTGGCGGCCCACGCGACCTCCCAGTAGTTGCCTTCGGGATCGGCGAAGTACGCATCCCGGCCCTCGAAGAACTCTGCCTCCGTCGGTTCCTTCGTCACGGTGGCACCGGCGTCCCGGGCGCGCCGGACGAGGGCGTCGACGTCCTCTGGCCGGTCCGCGGTGATGATGACCGAGCTGCGGATGCCGCCGTGCCCGAGCTCCGGCGCGGCGTGCGCGTCGGCGCCGAGCTGGTCGACGCCGAACAACGCGAGGAGGGCGCCACGCAGCTCGAAGACGGTGAAGCCGTCGCTGTCCAACGCCTGCGGCCAACCCAGCCGACGGTAGAACTCCCGCTCGCCCTCGAAGTCACGCACGCCGAGCGTGACGATGTTCGCAAGTGGCAGCTGTTGCTCCATGGGTCGCTCCTTTGTCGCACGAACGGTTGCCGTCGTCTGCCGGGCGACGGCGACCTCAGCCATATCCCGTGTCCGCATAGGGGTCGAAGGCGCCGTCGAGCAGCGTATCGCCCAGGACCAGCCCATGCGTCGCCGTAGTACGTCGGCGAGAAGTGCACCTGCTGGGTCGCCCGGTCGCGCAGCGCTCCGGCGAGCAGCGGCAACGAATGGTGGCCCCGGTCGATTTGGCGCGCCGCTGGGGACAGCGCGAGGTCGGCGGGGTCGCGGTACGACGACACGGCGTTCGTCCACCAGTGCGCGGCCAGCTGGCGGGCGTCGGAGCTGCACGCGGTGCCAAACCACAACGGCAGCCGTGGTCACGCTAGGGCCGCCGCCACCAAGCACGCGCCCAACGATGCCGATGTAGGTTCTCAGCCTTGATGTCCCCTCAGGCCGCGTTGACCTGCGGTTCCGGCGCACTCTCATCGATCTGTCGGCAGAGTTCTTCTCACCGGTATGTCATTTTCTTCGGCCGTGCCCAGGCGTGCCGCCTGGCGGCGTGGGGGCCAGGGCGGGGCCGGAGCGCGCGTGATCGGGTGGCTGTCAGTCGCGGCGGCGCGCGATGTGCAGTACCGCTCCCCAGTGACGCCGGGCAGCGTTGCCAGGGCGCCGGCCAAGGC